>OJAG01000317.1_pt1 | contig 39782 bp, 30 predicted proteins | sample 1589021 | NCBI WGS metagenome assembly OJAG01 (sample SAMN03283264) | human gut metagenome | biome: human-associated habitat; material: feces | host: Homo sapiens | place: USA | collected 2013 | reverse complement strand
CTAAACCCGAAAAAAATACATGACTAAACACGAAACACCGACTTGACGAAATACACTTGTAGGTGGCCAAGCTTATCAAGAAGGGTGAATGCTAATTCCCAGCTATGGTGTAGCCAACAACAAAAACAAACCAAGCTTATCAAGAAGGGTGAATGCTAATTCCCAGCCGGGTAACAAGGTGGACATGCTCATTGACAAGCTTATCAAGAAGGGTGAATGCTAATTCCCAGCTGTTGAGGGGAACCGTATCAAACCTGATTCAAGCTTATCAAGAAGGGTGAATGCTAATTCCCAGCTGGTTTCCGTGCCGCATTGGTCGCAGTACAAGCTTATCAAGAAGGGTGAATGCTAATTCCCAGCTCATGGGACTGTGAGCGGCGGCGGCGTGACAAGCTTATCAAGAAGGGTGAATGCTAATTCCCAGCTAGAAGTGCAGATTCCGTTCCTGCAAACCAAGCTTATCAAGAAGGGTGAATGCTAATTCCCAGCAGGACGTGCAACGCAAGTATTTCAAGATCAAGCTTATCAAGAAGGGTGAATGCTAATTCCCAGCTCGTCGATGTGTTCCAAGAGGTTTGGTGCAAGCTTATCAAGAAGGGTGAATGCTAATTCCCAGCTATTGTTCGGGTGCGATGGTGATGATCACAAGCTTATCAAGAAGGGTGAATGCTAATTTTGAATGCTGGAATGCTTGGGTTGATTTGGCTGATTTAGCTGTGATGGCCGCTGCGGGAATGGCCCTTGCGCGGTTGGCGGCAGAGGTTGCGGCGCGGATTGCGGCACTGATTGTTGTGCCAATTGCGTCTGCGGTGAAAAATATGGCGACGGCTGTGTCTGACTGTTTATCGGCGGATGTTCCGGCTCAGGTTGTGGCTGGAATGGAGAATATTGCGGTTGCGCCATTGTATGCCCCTGCCCCTTCATTGCCATTTCATTGGCGCATGGCGAGGGCTGAAAACCAAGATGATGAATCCTGCATGAGTTATCCGTGATTCCTGTGCGTTGGTACAGCGCGGAAGGTTGAGCAGCCGACATATGCAGGCTTGTCGGTTCACGCGAATATCTTTAAACCTATGACTTCCAATACCCTTCGTATGTCAACCATGTTCCTGCGCACCCTGCGCGAGGACCCCGCTGATGCCGATGTCGATTCGGCCAAGCTGCTGCAGCGCGCCGGCTATATCCGCAAGGCCGCACCCGGTATCTGGACCTGGCTGCCGCTCGGTCTGCGCGTGCTGAACAAGATCGAGGCCATCATCCGCGAGGAGATCAACGGCATCGGCGCCCAGGAAGTGCACTTCCCGGCCCTGCTGCCGCGCGAACCCTACGAGGCCACCCATCGCTGGGAGGAGTACGGCGATAACATCTTCCGTTTGAAGGATCGCCACGAGGCCGATTACCTGCTGGCCCCCACCCACGAGGAGATGTTCACCCTTCTGGTCAAGGACATGTACTCCTCTTACAAGGACCTGCCCGTCACCCTGTACCAGATCCAGACCAAGTACCGCGACGAGTTCCGTCCGCGCGCCGGCCTGATCCGTGGTCGTGAATTCGTCATGAAGGACGCCTATTCCTTCACCATCGATGAAGAAGGCATGCGCAAGGCCTACTATGACGAGCGCGGCGCTTACGAGCGTATCTTCCAGCGTCTTGACCTGAAGTACGTACCTGTGTTCGCCATGTCCGGCCCGATGGGCGGCTCCGCATCCGAGGAGTTCCTGGCTCCGATGCCGATCGGCGAAGATACCTTCGCGCTGGCACCTTCCGGCAAGGCATGGAATGTGGAGGCCCTGAGCACTCCGGAACTACCGGAAATCGATGCTTCCACCACTCCCGCCGCTTCCAAGGAAGCCACCCCGGATGCCAAGACCATCGATAACATGATCGAGCGTGCCAACGCCGACCACCCGCGTACTGATGGCCGTGAATGGCAGGCTTCCGACATCCTCAAGAACGTGGTGATCACCGTCAAGCACCCTGAGGATGAAGAGCATGACGAGCCGTGGCGTGAAGTGATTGTCGTCGGCGTGCCCGGCGACCGTACGGTGGATATGAAGCGACTGGAAGCCCAGTTCGCGCCCGCCGAACTTGAGGAAGCCACTGAGGAAGACCTGAAGCAGCACCCCGAACTGGTGCCCGGTTACATCGGACCGATGGTGCTTGGCCCGCAGGCCGAGGCTGCTGGCGTGAAGAACCCGGTTCGCTACCTGATCGACGCGCACGTGGTCAAGGGTTCCGCTTGGTTCACTGGTGCCGATGAGAACGAGGTCGACTACTACAACCTGGTGTACGGCCGTGACTTCAAGGTCGACGGCGTGGTGGAAGCCGTTGAGGTTCGCCACGGCGACATGAGCCCGGATGGTTCCGGTCCGTTGAGCTTCGAGCGTGGTGTGGAAATCGGTCAGGTGTTCCAGCTGGGTCTCAAGTACTCCAAGGCACTGGACCTGAAGGTGCTCGACCAGAACGGCAAGGCCGTGCCGGTGTGGATGGGCTGCTATGGCATCGGTGTTTCCCGCGTGCTGGCCTGCATCGCCGAAACACACCACGACGAAGCCGGCTTGGCTTGGCCGTCCGTGATTGCCCCGGCTGCCGTGCACGTGGTGGCCACCGGCAAGGACGCCGTGGCGTTTGAAGGTGCCGAGAAGCTGGTCGCCGAGCTTGAAGCCAAGGGCCTTGAGGTTATTTACGATGACCGCAAGAAGGTGTCTCCGGGCGTCAAGTTCAAGGATGCCGAGCTGATCGGCGTGCCGCTGGTCGCCGTGGTCGGCCGCGATTACGTCAACGACGGCACCATCGAACTGCGCGACCGCAACGGCGAAAACAAGGTCGCCGTGCCCGCCGCCGAAGCCGCCGACGCGCTCGCCGAGCGCTTCGCCGCCCTCAGTTGAGTCCCACTTACTCAGCCTCGGCGTTAATCGCATCAAGCGCCATTCTGCCCAGTCGCAGAATGGCGCTTTGCTGTGGATAACCGAAACTTATCCACATTCTTAAAAATTCAACTGCGTCACAGTATCCACATTTGCCAGTTGCCCTTGTGCACTTCAAACGTCATGCCTCACAGTGGAGGTACCGCTGGGGCGTGCAAGCCGGCAATGAAGCCGGAGACAGGCTCCGGCGGTCCACATCCAAACAACAGGCCAGCAGGCCGAGGAAAGGACCGATCATGGCAAATCAACAAGCAGCAGTGACCGTCACCGGCTTTGTGGCCGGTGATCCGACACTAGGCGGAACCGAGAGCTTCCGCGTGCTGACATTCCGTATGGGCAGCACGCGCAGTCGACTCAACCCGACTACCAGACAATGGGAGGATTACGGAACCGCATGGGTGGGCGTCAAAGCGTTCCGTGCTTTGGCCGTGAACGCCGCCAGTTCGGTTCGCCGCGGTGACCGCATCATTGTGGTCGGCTCACTCATCACCGAGCAGTGGACCAATGAGCAAGGCGAACCGCGCAGTAGAACCGTTCTCGAAGCCACCAACATTGGGCATGACCTGACCTTCGGCACCACGTCGCTGATCAAGCCACAGCGTGCCGGTAATGGGAACGGAGGCAATGGTGGCAACGGTAACGGCAATGCCAACGGTGCCGTCGAAGGTATGGATGGCGGAAACGGGCAACGAGCATCGTCGCCGTACGTTAGGCCAACGCAATATGGCGCGGGCGGTGCCGCATCCGGTGTGGGTATTGACCCGTATGCGACCTCGTCGGAATCTGGCCCCGTCGAATTTGGGGTCACCTCCGATTCCGGCCAATCGCCGTCGCCATCAACCGAGTCCGCGGCCGTGGCCGATGCCGTCATGTCGCAACCGGACGCCGACACCAATCAACCACAGCCCGTGGCCCAACAAACCTACGTCGACGGTTTCGCCGAATCTTCCAATCCCAGTGATTCCGAATTCTGAGTGCCAACCATACATCATGAAAAACCGCTGTGTTCGCCTGTAATCGAGGCAAACACAGCGGTTTTCCTTTACATAACGGGGATTACCAAATACGCACACGGTCCTTGGGCGCGAGCCACATGGCGTCGCCTTCGGTCACGCCAAAGGCATCGTAGAAGAGGTCCACGTTGCTGGCGATGCCGTTGGTGCGGAATTCGGCCGGAGAATGCGGGTCGATCTGCAGGTACTGTTCGGCCAGCTCGTCGCGGTTCTTGGTGCGCCAGATGGAGGCGTAGCTCAGGAAGAAGCGCTGCAGGCCGGTGAATCCGTCCATTTCGGGGGCGGTATCGAGCAGTGCCTTGATGGCGGCGGGGGAGCCGTCTTCTTTGGCGTCGGACTTACCTGCCGCCTTGCCGAGCGCGAATGCATACGCCTTGAGCGCGATGTTCACGCCGCCCAAATCGCCGATATTCTCGCCGATGGTCAGCGCGCCGTTCACGTGCGGTGCCTTATCAGGCTCGTCAGCGTACTTCTCGGCCAGCTGCAGCGGCACAAAGCTGTTGTACTGGGCGATCAATGCGCCGGTACGGGCCTCGAAGTTCTTGCGATCCTCGTCGGTCCACCAGTTGTTGAGCTTGCCGTCGCCGTCGTACTGCGAACCCTGATCGTCGAAGCCATGGCCGATCTCGTGGCCGATCACTGCGCCGATGCCGCCATAATTCGCCGCATCCTCGGCCTTCGGGTCGAAGAACGGGGGCTGCAGAATCGCGGCCGGGAACACGATGACGTTCATGCTCGGCTCGTAGTAGGCGTTCACCGTCTGCGGATTCATCAGCCATTCGTCCTTGTCGACCGACTTGCCGACCTTGGCCAGCTGATAGCCGGTCTCGTACAGGTTCGCGGCCTTGGCGTTCTCGGCGGGCAGCGCATCCGCGGAAACACTCAGCGCCGAATAATCGCGCCAGTGGTTGGTGTAGCCGATCTTCGGCGTGAACTTGGAGATCTTCTCCAGAGCCTTGGCCTTGGTGTCCTCGCCCAGCCAATCGGAATTGGTGATGGACACGCGGTAGGCGTCAATCAGATTGGCGACCAGCTCTTCCATGCGGCGCTTCGAGCTTTCGGGGAAGTGCAGGCGCACGTATTCGCGGCCCACATCTTCACCACAAATGCCGTTGACCAGGCTCACCGCGCGCTTCCAACGATCGCGCTGCTTCTTGGCACCGGAGAGCACCTTGCCGTAGAAGTCAAAGTTGGTGGTGTCGAAGTCGCGAGACAGGGAGGAGGCGAAGCCCAGAATCATGTGAACACGGGCCCACAGCTTAAGGTCGGCCAGATCGGCCTCGGCCCAGAACGCATCAAGACCAGTGAGGAAGCTCGGCTCGTGCACAATGACGCGCGCGAACACAGACTTGAAATCAATCGGCTGAGCCTTGGCGGCTTCGGTGGCGTCATAAGCGGTCTGCCAAGCGTCGATCCAAGAACCGAGATCGAAGTTTTTCAGCGTGGCGGCCAGATCGGCGTAATCGGTGGGGTTGTAGGTCTTCACCGAGTCGCGCGTGGCCACATTGTCCCAATGGTTGGCGGCGATCTTGGTTTCCACGGCAAGGAAGTGGCGGGCCATGCCGAGCGCGGCTTCGCTGGGAACCGTGGCGGGAGCGTTGCTCTCGTCATCGCCGGTGTTGGACGGCAGCTCATCGCCACCGTTGGACTCGGCGGCGGGCGCGTATCCGGCGTTCACCAGCTGGGTGGCGACCATCGCCACGTATGCTTCGCGCACGGGAGCGTAGTGATCCTCGCGATAGTAGGCTTCATCCGGCAGACAAAGGCCGGCCTGCTCAAGGTGGGCGATGTTGCGGTCCGGGTCGCCCGGGTCGCCGTAAACGGCCAAGCCGAACAGATCGGGGCCGCCGGCTGGGTTGATCGTGCCGAGCACGCGCGTGAGTGCGGCCTTGTCGATGGCGGAATCGATGAGGTCAAGCTCGTCGCGGATTGGGTCAAGCCCGGCGGCCTCTATGGCGTCGGTGTTGAGGAATGAGCGGTACAGGGCCTCAGACTTGACAGCCGGGCAGTCGTCGGCGTCGAGGATGTCGCGTACTTGGTTTTCGGCGTCTTCGGCAAGCTTGTCGAAGGAGCCGTAGCGCGAACGATCGTCGGGCAATCGGTAGGTGTCGATCCATGGGCCATTCACGTAGCGGAACAGGTCGTTGGTCGGCTTGATGACGGAGGAGAACGATGCCGGGTCGATGCCCGACGTCAGCGTTTCGGTTTCGTTGGTCATGGCCCTAAGCCTAATCGCGGCGGGGGAGAAGCGTTGATGGTGCAGATATTGCGTTATGGGCATTGCGCTGTCAGTGAACTAGACAGATTGCCTAATTGTGGTGATGGTTCAAATTAGACAACTTGTCTATCATAGTATGTGGAATCTGAACATGGACCTTGAGCTAAGGAGTTACGATGAGCAATCCGAACGAGGACCAGTGGAATGGCCAGACGGGCCAGCCCAACCAGAGCCAGCCGAACCAGCCGAATCCGGCGGGTCAACCGGGCCAACCGCAGTATGGTGCGTATGACAGCAATCATGGCGGCCAATATCCTCCGCAAGGTGCGCCGGGAGCGCAAGACACTCAGAATCAGCATGCGCAGAACGGCCAGCCACAAGGCGAACCGAACCAGAACCCGTACTACGGCCCGTACGCCTACAATCCGAACTATGGCCCGAACGGCCAGCCGGCATGGGGACCGGACGGTCGGCGGTATCAGGCGGACGGCCAATCGAATAGCCAAGCGGACGGGCAGCCGAATGGTCCATGGGGCGATCAAAGTCAACCCGGCTGGCAGCAGACCAACTGGTATGTCGGCAATTTCAGTCCATTCCGCCTGATCGAGGAATGGCTGCCGGAAAAAGCCAAGACCAAGATTCGCATCATTTACGGCGTGGTGGGCGTGGCCGCCATCGCCTTGGGCGCTGCGCTGTTGCTGGTGCCGAACAAGACGCTGGCTTTGGCCGCATTGTTGCTCGGCGTGTATTTCGTGATTTCCGGCGTGGTGCGCATCGTCAGCGCTCTCGTGGAGCCGGGTCTGCCGGGCGGCTGGCGTGTGCTGGACGTGTTCGTCGGCATTCTGCTGACCTTTGGCGGCGTGGTGGTTGTGCGCAACTACGGCATGACCGGTCAGACGCTGGCATTACTCATTACTTTGATGGTCGGTTTCGGATGGATTATGGAAGGCGTGCTGTCGCTGGTTGAATCGTGGCGTATCCCGCATTCCGGCTGGGCCATCGCCTATGCCATCATCTCGATTATCGCCGGCTTCGTGGTGCTGATGAGCCCGCTGAGCTCCGCCGTATTCATGATTATCTTCGGCGGATGCGCCATGGTGGTGATGGGGATTACTTCAGTGATTCGCGCGTTCACTTTCGGCAAGCGTCGCAAGTAATCTCACGCTTCATGCAACCAGTCCCCAGACAATCAATCCAAAGCGCCCGTGCAGGCTATGTGCTGCCGGGCGCTTTTTCTCGGCCTTGGCTATTAATGGGCTGCGAGTGGATTTCAGGTAGGCTTCTGGCGGTTGACCTCGGGCTGGTCTAGAGTTGAGAACAAGTCTCAACAAGGTAGAAAGAATCTCATGATCGAACTGAAAACCCCTCGTGAAATCGAGGAAATGAAGCCGGCTGGTCGTTTTGTCGGCGGCATTCTGAAGGAACTGCAGGAGACCACCAAAGTTGGTACCAACCTGCTCGAAATCGACGAGTTCGTCCACAAGAAGATCGTGGACCGCAAGGGCGCCGAATCCTGCTATGTTGACTACGCTCCTGACTTCGGCACCGGCCCGTTCGCCCACTACATCTGCACCTCCGTCAACGACGCCGTGCTGCACGGCGTGCCGTACGACTACAGCCTGAAGGACGGCGACCTCGTCTCCCTCGATCTCGCCATCTCTGTGGACGGCTGGGTGGCCGATTCCGCCGTCAGCTTCGTGGTCGGCAAAGACCCGGACCCCGAAGACCTGCGCATCATCAAGTGCACTGAGGAAGCGCTCGCCGCCGCCATCGACGTGGCCAAGCCCGGCAACCGTCTCGGCGACATCTCCAACACCATCGGCGACGTCGCGCGCGAATACGGCTACCCGATCAACCTCGAGTTCGGCGGTCACGGCGTGGGCCACATCATGCACGGCGACCCGCACGTGCCGAACGACGGCCGCGCCCACCACGGCTACAAGCTGCGCGAAGGCCTGGTCATCGCCATCGAACCGTGGTTCCTCAAGACCACCGACGAGATCTTCCAGGATCCGAAGGACGGCTGGACCCTGCGTGCCTCCGACGGCTCGCGCGGCGCCCACTCCGAGCACACCATCGCCATCACCGAGAACGGCCCGATCGTCTTCACCGATCGCACCAACCTCTGATCGGCGTTTGGCGTATGGTAGGTGCCTGATTGGCCTGTGATGGGCGATCAGCGTCTCATTAGCCGTCCGTCTGTTCGCGGTTTTCCCGCGAATTCGAGACGTAACAAGCCGAAGTGCGTTTGCTTTGATAGCATGAGCGCACTTCGGCTTTCGTGTATCGACCGGCATTCGCCAGCGGTAACACAGAAGACATAGAGTACCGAACACTAGTGTTCGCGAACGCGTGAACGTTAATGTTTGGGGTAAGTGGTTCATGAAGAGGAAGGTGCGCGAATGGCAACGGCACAACTTGATGTCGATTCGAACAAGTTCAACCTGCCCGTGGTTAAGGCTAGTGCAGGGCCGGATGGCATCGTCGTTTCCAAACTGCGCAACGATGGCTGGGTAACGCTTGATCCCGGATTCCTCACCACCGCGCAGTGCGAATCGAAAATCACCTACATCGACGGCAAGCATTCGATTTTGCGCTACTGCGGTTACCCCATCGAGCAACTGTGCGAGAACTCCGATTTTCTGGAGGTGGCGTGGCTGCTGCGCCACGGCGAGCTGCCGAGCAGGGCTGAGTATGAGCAGTTCTGTGCGGACATCAATCACAAGACGATGGTTGGCGAAGACTTCCGTACCTTCATGGGTTCGTTCCCGCGCTCCGCTCACCCGATGAGCGTGCTTGCCTCCGCCATCAATGCGCTGGCCACGTTCTACCCGGACACCACCGATATTTCTGACAACGACCAGCTTGATGAGGCCGCCAAGATCATCATGGCCAAGGCCCGTACGATTGTGTCGTACATCTTCCGCCGTCGTCGCGATGAGCCGATGCTGTACCCCGATTACGCGCGCGGCTATGTGGACGACTTCCTGCGCATGTGCTTCGCTGTGCCGTACGAGCCGTTTGAATCCGACCCGCTGTATGTGCATGCTTTGGGTCGTTTGTTGATTATTCATGCCGACCATGAGCAGAACTGCTCGACCTCGGTGGTGCGTATCGCCGGTTCCGCCCACGCCAACCTGTATTCGGCGGTGGCCGCTGGCGTCAATGCGCTGTCTGGTCCGTTGCATGGTGGTGCGAATGAGGCCGTACTGCGCCAATTGAAGGCGATTCGTGATTCCGGCAAGTCTGTGGCCGAGTTCGTGCGTGATGCCAAGGAGAATGGCCAGAAGATTTCCGGCCTTGGCCACCGTGTATACAAGTCGTATGATCCGCGCGCGGCGATTGCCAGGAAGTATCTGGAAAAGATCATGGAGCGCGAAGATACGCAGAAGCTGCCGTCTGACGAGCGCGCGCTGTTCGCCGTGGCCACCGAGCTTGAAGATATTGCGCTGAATGACGAATATTTCGTATCGCGCAACCTGTATCCGAACGTCGACTTCTACACGGGCTTGATTTATCGGGCGATCGGCTTCGATCCGGCCATGTTCACCACGCTGTTCGCGCTGGGCCGCATTCCCGGTTGGATTGCGCAGTACCGTGAGATGTTGGCCGACCCGAATACCAAGATCGGCCGCCCACGCCAGGTCTACACCGGTCCGGTCGAGCGCGATTTCGTGCCGATGGACGAGCGGTGATTGTTGGTTTGAGAAAGCGCTTCGCTGGAGATTCCAGTGAGGCGCTTTCTATATGTACAGCGCAAACCAGCTATGCTGCGACGGCTGCATAAGAACTAGCAGGGCTAGTTCTGAAATTGAAATAATGTGTGCGGTATCGAGGCGCACCGAGGGAAGGCGTACGAAGGTACGTCGACCGAGGGGCAACGAAGATAACGCTCCATTATTTCAATTTCAGTTCTTGTGCAGCTTGGCGTTGAGCTCAATTCCCACCTTGCGGTAGCGGGCTTCGATGCGGCCGTTCACCGAGTTGCGGATAAACAGAATGTTGTCTTTGCCGGAGAGCTCAGCACCCTTGACCACTTCCAGCGGTTCGCCAGCGGCGGCCTTGGCCTTGTCCCAGATGGTGATCTTAGTGCCGGCGGTGATGTACAGACCGGCTTCGACGGTGCAGTTATCGCCCAGAGAGATGCCGATACCGGCGTTGGCGCCGAGCAGCGAGTGCTCGCCGATGGAATTGCGCAGCTTGCCGCCACCGGACAAGGTGCCCATGATGGAGGCACCGCCGCCGATGTCGGAACCGTCACCCACGACCACGCCTTGCGAAACACGGCCTTCGACCATGGAGACGCCGAGCGTGCCGGCATTGAAGTTCACGAATCCGGCGTGCATCACGGTGGTGCCGGAAGACAAGTAAGCGCCGAGGCGCACGCGGTCGGCGTCGCCGATACGCACGCCGGTGGGCACTACGTAATCGATCATACGCGGGAACTTATCCACACCGAACACGTTGACAGTGGCGGCAGGAGCTGCGGCAGGCAGCCCGGCCTGGGAGGCGAAAGCGAGAGCGGCTTCGGTGGAGGCGCGTTCGACGTCGGCCTTGCGCAGCGTGAAGTCTTCAACGGCGAAGGGGCCGTAGTTGGTCCACACCACATTGGCGAGCTGGGCGAAGATGCCGTCGAGGTTCAGCGTGTTCGGCTTGGCCATGCGCATGCTCATCAAATGGAGCTTCAGGTAAGCGTCCGCGGCATTACTGATCGGCTCGTCCAACTGGCTGACGACGAATACCGGCACGCGGCGAATGCCGCGGGCGTCGGCCTCATCGTGAGCCAAAGTACCGAAATTGTGGTTCGGGCGATCGGCCTCGGCCGGTGCCTCACCGAGATTCAGTTCGGGGTACCAGACGTCCAGGGTGGTGCCGGCGGCGTCTACGCTGGCCAGACCCCAGCCCCATGCGGTACGCTCTTCGCTCATAGTTGCTCCTTATTGTTGTACGCGCTAGTGCACGCTTGTGGACGCGCGATGCGATTAATGATTCCCACCTTAGCCTTATGTGCGCCTAGGTGAGGGACGATGCCCGCGAAATGGCTTGAAATCGTATTTCCCGGTAAAAAATTACCGAGTGTGATTGGCGATGGGATGATAGGTTCTCCGGTGAAATTCGCTGGTGAACAACTCGACAAGGAGGTGTGCGATGTGATGTTGCATCATTCGGGAGCATAGGCTGTGGCCATGCGACGCCCGGCATCATAGAGTTTGCGCTTGAGCGAATCGGGCTCAAGAATCACTACGCGGCCATCCCAGGAATACTGCAATGCCCACCAGAACACAGCGCGTTCGGGAGCATCGACAATGACTTCGAACTGTGTGCCGTCCGGCGAATGTTTGATTTGAGGGTCGTCGAACCATTCGAACACGTTGTTGAGCATGGATTCGTCTCGTACGGCCATGCGGATGCGAATCGGGGCATCGGCTACGGGGTATGGACGGTGGCGCATGAAGTTCACTGCGTCAAAATCAGCTGGTGCTGGTTTTTCCAGTGGCACTGTGCCGTTCCTGCCTTTGGCGCTGACGTTGGCGATTCGGTTGACCACGAAAATGCGGAGGTTGTCTTCGCCATGCAGGTGGCAGATGAGGTAATAGCGTCCGTTCTTGTACACCATCTGGTAAGGGTCGGCGGTGTAGGTAATTCGGCCTGCACCCGTACGGCTTTTATGCGGTATCAAGGTGCCATCCGGTCCGTAATCACGGTATTGGAAGGTTACGCCGTGGCCTTCTTCGATGGCTTGATTCAGCTGGTCGATAGTGGATAGGAACTCACCGTTGATATGCGTGTAGGTGGCCACATGGTCCAGGTAGCCTACTGCCTGCCCGGCGGCGCCTGCGAGCTCGCGGATTTTACCGATGAGGTCGTCCATGGTGTCGAGGCTGATGCGAGATAGGGTAAGACTGTCTAGCAGCAGTCGCATTTCGGCAGTGGACAGGAATGCATCAAGATACCAGCCGGGTTGTGGATTCTTGCATTCGATGCCGGCAAGATCACTTTCGGCGAGATGCCCGATATGTCTGCCGAGAAATTCCGTGGAGGTCAGCTTTTTGAGCTGATTTCGTATGGTCTTCTCGGTCGGCAGCTCGCTTGGATCTTCCAGCTGGTGTTTACGGGCAAGCTCATCGAGTATTTGCCGCACGGTCAGGCCATGCCCAAAGTAACTGTGACGCCACAGCACCTCGAAGATTTCGAGGGTGGTGTTCCCTGCATAGGATTTGCGTTGCGCCGGCTTGTCTGCATCCATACATTAAGGCTACCGCGCGCTTCGTCTAGGATGGAAACGTTGGGTTGAAATACATTCGCTGGAAAGGAGGCTCGCCCATGAGCAAAGGGTATGGTGTGTTTGGCCATGTTCCCGATAATGCGGATGACGATGGCCTCCTGCCTTATGAGGATGATGATTCCGGCGTTTCCTGGGGCCATGCGTTGCGTCGTCGCAATCCTTGGAAAAGAGGAGACGACGAAGATGCCGATTACGACGACGGTCGGTATGACATAGATGACACTGATGACACTAATGGGGGCAGGGGCATCTATGCCGGTAAAAGCGGCGGAGTAGGCGGCATTTCTGGTGAGACGGGTGGAATACTTGGTAGCTCAGGCGCGGCCGGCAGCAGAGACGTAACGTTTGGTGGAACGGACAGTTTGTCCGCCGCCGATGCGGTGATGCCCTATCGTTTCAGGCAAGGACGTTCCGTATGGTTCGACGATGAGGACGAAGGCCATTTCGCCGGGTCTGCGAAGCGTGCCGAAGCCCATGCCGTCCCTATCCTTGCGTTACGCAACGATGTGGAATCGTCATCGTCGAATGCCGTGCTCGCTCGTGCCCGTAGCATTGCGCGCAAAGCGGCCACCATGGTTATCAATCCGGTATACAGCGAAAATCATCGAACCGGGTATGCCGAGCTTGACGGTATTCTACGTGGCACCACCAGCCCATCGAGTAGGTATCGTACCAGCGTGCAATTCGACCTCGATACGGGAGAAGCCGTCGGTGGCAAGTGCTCATGCCCGGCTTACGGCCGTGGCTATGGCATGTGCAAGCACATGATTGCGCTCGCCTTCATATTCTGCGATGATCCGCAGCGTTTTGAAGGCTACCGTGCCGGGGCCGCACGACCGTCTCGGACGCTGATTGACTATATGGAGCACGCCGATAGGCAAGACGCTCAAGCCAAAATTCGTCGTCGCAATGCGGTTATGCGTCGGTTTGATGCCACGCAAGGGAAAAACGGTGCAAATGCTCGGCGTACAAAAAGCGGATACGGCTCTCGTGCCGGCACCCGAGGCGGCGGGTATCAGGGTGACAGCGAGACTGTGGGCTTGGGGCAGGTGCAGCTTGTCCCGATATTGAGTTTCATCGACGGCGTGTGGAGCGTGGAGTTCAAGATCGGCTCGGCTTCCAATGGGTCCAGCTATGTGCTGAAATCGATTCCGCAATTTGTGCTTGCCATGGCGAACGGCGACTATGCGGATTATGGGCAGAAGCTTGCCTTTATTCATACGCCGGATATGCTCGATGATGATTCGCGCCCCCTGCTGGACGTCCTTGATGATGCGATGGCCGTGCGTCGTGCGGCCGAGCAGCAGGACAGGTATTACGGGCATATCGCCATCGACCGTCATCTGACGCTTTCAGCACCGGAAGTGGCCCGGTTGCTGTCCGTACGTGAGGGCAGAGGCGTACAGCTCGTGCTGAACACATGGTTCTCCGGGCAGCCTGCATCGGCGCCAGTTGATGGTGGCGAGCCAGATTTTCTCATGCGCATTGCGCGGCGTGATTTCAATACGTATGGTCCGGATGCCGGATACCTGCTTACCGGAGTGCCAGCGGTGGAAACCGTGATTGACGGCGGCAAGAATGTATGGCTGTTGCTCGCCTCCACTAATCCGGCCGGTGCGGTATCCGCCATGATGGCGGGCTCTCAGCGTAAAAGCGCAGCAGGATGCCGATTCGTCCGTTGCCCGAAACGATTGATTCCGTTGCGAGGACTATTGGGAGACCTGTTTGAACCCGATGGCGAGGGGCAGGTCATTGCCGGCGATGACATCGCCCTATTCGCACGCACGCTATTGCCTCAGCTGGTTGGTGCTGGACTGTTGGAGGCCAGTGAGATTCCTCGCGAGCTGGCTGAATTAAGTCCTACGGAATGCAGCCTCCAGTTTTATCTGGATCGTGATGAGCATGGTGTGCAATGCGAGGTCAAGGCACGCTACGGCGATGCCATTGTCCCGTTGCTACCCGATGGCCCGACGGTGCATGCTGAGGGCGAGCGTTCCATCCCCTTGTCTCGGGGCGTGATTGGGCGTGATTTCGACGCTGAGCATCTTGCGATTGATGTAGTGCGTGAATTCTTTACCATGCCTGACCAGCGCAAGCGCGTTGCGGCCGCCACTCATCAGACGGTGAATGGGTTCCGAACGCCGGCCGCGCGAAAGGCCACCAAAAAATTCGTGTCTGATGCGGCCACTATCGATCGCGATGACACCACGCAGATCGTTCGTCTCTTTGACGAGGGATTGCCGGCACTAAAGGAAGTAGGGGAGGTCTTCACCACACCGGCTTTTGACCGGCTGATCGCGCCCAAGCCACCAAGCGTCAAAGTCGGATTGTCCATCAAAGGCAACTTGGTGGAGATATCACCCCTCGCTGATGAAGTGCCGCCGGACGAAGTGGGTGCCTTGCTATCTTCGTACCGTCGGCGTCAACGATTCCATCAGTTGAAGGACGGCACGCTTGTCAAACTCAGCGGCGCGAATCTCAGCACGTTGGACCGATTGGCCAGCGACCTCGATCTGAGCGAGCAGCAGCTCAACTCCGGGCTGATCGAGTTGCCGGGCGGTCGAGCATTCCTACTGGATGGTGAGCTGCCGGATGACGGCTCCGATGTAGTCAAGGACGCTTCGTTCACCGAATACATCGACGATCTCAAGATCATCGACCCTAAGTCGTATGAAGTGCCGGATAGTCTCAAGCATATTCTGCGCCCTTATCAGGTCGAAGGCTTCCAATGGCTGAACACGTTGTGTGACAAGGGTTTTGGCGGCATTCTGGCCGATGAGATGGGCTTGGGTAAATCCGTGCAGCTTATCGCGTTGCTCCTGTCTCGATATCAGCGGAATACCGGCGAGATGGGCAACGGCAGCCTTGGCCCATCGCTGATCGTGTGCCCGGCGTCCTTGGTGTACAACTGGGGTGCCGAATTCACCAAGTTCGCCCCGAGCTTCAATGCCGTGGTGGTGGCCGGTACCAAAGCCGAGCGCCGTACCGCCATCGGCCGTGCGTTCCGGGCGGATGAACCCACCGTGCTCATCACCTCATACGACCTGCTGCGCCGAGATGTCGATGATTACACCGCCAATGAGCAACGTTTCAATGTCATGGCATTGGATGAAGCCCAGTACATCAAGAATCACACCACGAAAATAGCCAAAGCGGTCAAGGCCGTGGCCGCCGACCATCGTTTCGCCTTGACTGGCACGCCGATCGAAAACCGACTCTCCGAACTATGGAGCATTTTCGACTTCCTGATGCCGGGGCTGCTCGGCTCATATAAGCGATTCCATGAGCGTTATGAGTTGCCCATCTCCAATGCCCGGGCCGCGGATGGCAGCACGGCTGAAGGTCGGGCCGCCGCACAAGTCAATCCTGAGGCCGCTCGGGTATCTCGCCAATTGCAGTCGTTGGTGGGCGTGTTCATCAAGCGCAGGCTGAAGTCCCAGGTGTTGACCGATTTGCCGGACAAGCTAGAGACCACGCTGACCGTGCGGCTTGCCGGCGAACAGCGCAAACTGTATGCGGCTCACGAGCAGCGGCTCAGAATGCAGCTCGAACACAGCGAAGAAGCCGATTTCAACACGTCGAAGATTCGCATTCTCGCCGAGTTGACCAAGTTGCGCCAGATCTGCTGCGACCCGAGGCTGCTGTACGCCGATGCCAAGGATCAATCGGCCAAGCTTGCCGCCATCACCGAACTGGTGGAAACCTGTGTGAACGAAGGCAAGAAGGCGCTGATCTTCTCCCAGTTCACCAGCTTCCTTGATCTGATCGCCGAACGTTTCGACGCGCAAGGCCTGCGCTACTACACCATCACCGGCTCCACGCCCAAGAAGAAGCGTCTCGAACTCGTCGACCAGTTCAATGCGGACGATACGCCTGCCTTCCTGATTTCCCTGAAGGCCGGCAACACCGGACTGAACCTGACCGGTGCCAGCGTGGTCATCCACGCCGACCCATGGTGGAACGCCGCCGCACAGGATCAGGCCACCGACCGAGCACATCGTATCGGCCAGACCGAAGACGTCAACGTGTATCAGGTGGTGGCCAAAGACACCATCGAAGAACGTATCTTGGAGCTTCAGCATACTAAGAGCGAGCTCGCCCGCCAGTTCACCGACGCTTCCTTGCTTGCCGACGAAGCCGGCACCGGCGCCAGCGCCCTCACCGAAGCCCCCGCCTCCATCGCCACCCTCACCAAGGACGATCTCCTCAATCTGCTGGGATGAGAAGATTCTGCTCGGTGCTCTTGAGCTTGGGGATGGAAACAGTCTGGGCTTTGTGGACCCGTTCGCTAAGCCGAGACCGGAGTCGATAGCGGTGTGGCATGGTTCGTGCGTGGGGAGCGTGATTCAGTTGTTGGCTGAGGCGATTCGGACGCTGTCGTTTTGTGCTTTGTTTTGCCGTTGACCAATTGAAATGCTCGTTGGTAGGAGACCCCCAATAAAGCTCCGATTTGTCGATACGTGAGTCCCTCGTTGCGTAGGGCCTGTGCGGCGAGTCGGGATTCGGCAGCCGCTTGTGCGTTGGCTTTTTTTGCTATTTCGCGCTGCCGGAACATTTCTGTTACGTGTTGTTTGGCTTGTTTCGGCAACACAAACGTCACCTTGAGCTCCGGATTGTCGTCGTCGTTCATGACAGTGATGAGATCTTTAGCCATTGGCTCGATATCGTCAAGTCCTTTGGCCTGGGTCGACCGTTCGATAGCTGGTACCTGAACGTACCAATATCGGTCATCGGGTTGCACAAGCACGTCATAGTTGCTCATTGCCACCACCCCTTTCCGAGTTTCTGCTCGCTCTCGTTGATGATATCCAGCGTGGTTCGTTCTGAGACTTCATTATGGCGGGGGATGGGTATCCTCAACCCGTCCAGGCAGTAAACCTCATGTCTGCTGCCTTGCCGTAACAAATAGAAATCGAGCCCTCGCTGCTTTGCCGCTTGCCGAAGTTTCTTGATGATGAGTTTTCTTCGTGTCATCATAACTCTCAATCCCGCACTAGACAAAATGCGTATGTCGAATTGCCGGGTGGGAGTTGTGGGTAAACGTAGAGATGTTCATTGGTCCTTCTTTCTGTTGTCTGACGCGTCGTTGCGTGCGGGTGCATTTGACGGTATGGGATGAGGTCTCTGATTGGCAAGCTGAACGGGGGTATGTGGTTCTAGCTTCCGAGTTATCCACATTGATAAGGTGCTTTTTTAAAGTGACTTTCCCGTGTTTGTCGTGGATGCTGCGAGCAAGGCAAGAACGGTTGATCACGTCGCGATGCGTGTGGGTGAATGGTGAAAGTGTTTTTCGATATTTTTATATCGATATTCGATATATTATGATGGTGGCATACGGTGCTGTGCAGGTTCCTCCATTGATATTGATATTGGATTAAGGAGCATAGCCATGAACGCTGGTATCGCATTCATTTCTCGTAAATCTCGCAAAACAGACGTCGCTTGGCGCTATGCCATTGCCGTGGTGCTTGTCGTGTGTTGTATTGGGCTCGCATATGTGGAGATTGTTGTGGCGCCGTGGTTTATCAATGAGGTGGTGTCTATGTTTCCGGAGACCACGTTGCTTAAAGAACCGTCCATGTTCTGGGAATGGGCGATTCTGCTCGCCGTTCAGGCGACTTTGCTGCTGAAACGGCGGCGCTACAGCACCTGCTCCATGCCGATGTAATATGGAGTGAGTCCCATGCGTTCGTAGAAGGCTTGGGCTTTGGGGTTGCAGGCCCAGACGTTGAGCGTTACGTTGTGGCAGCCGGATTGACGGGCGAAGTCGAGCACGTAGCGATACAAGGTGGAGCCTACATGGTGGCCGCGGGACCGCTCGTCAACGCATAGATCATCGATGTACAGGGTTTTGATATCGGTCAGGATATTGCTGTTGAGGTGCTGCTGGAACACGCAGAATGCGTAGCCAAGCACTTGGTCGGTGGCGGGGGAGTCGGCGTTATGTTCGGCGTCATTGCCGTCATTGGCAGATGGCGCAACCGCCACGAACACAGGGGTCTGATCGTTGGCCAGAATCGCCTTCAATTCCTCGTCCGTGTATTTCTTGACACCGCCTTTGAACAGATCCGGTCGGCCGGCATGATGCACTTCGAGCACCTGCCGCAGCAGTTCGTCGATCTGGGGAATATCGGCCGCCGTGGCCCTACGAATCGTCATGTCATCCATTGAACTCAGTCTAATCGGGCAGTCTCGACCGGCAGATGATTGTTGCCCGCGATAAGAGACACGGACGGGCAAGATGGGTGATCGTTCGTTCAGGCTCTCATTCTCGCCGCAACGTCACGGTAGTCTGGAGTGCGTGAATCGCAAGAAACAGCCAGTGGAGAAGTATGAGCGGGGTACCCGTTCGTACACGATGTCGCATATTCGTGGCAAAGACACCAAAATTGAGGTACTGGTACGCAGCTACCTGTTTCGCAAGGGGTTGCGATTCCGCAAGAACGACAAGCGTTACCCCGGACACCCGGATGTAGTACTGCCGAAATACCACGCCATCGTGTTTGTCAACGGCTGTTTCTGGCACATGCATGAAGGATGTTCCAAACATTCGATGCCGAAATCGAACGTGGAATTCTGGCAGGCGAAACTACTGCGCAATCACAATCGAGACATCGCGCAGCGAGCCGAACTGGAGGCCGCTGGCTGGCGTGTAATTACCGTATGGGAGTGCGAATTAACGAAAGCCGTGCGCGACGAACGCCTCGTACGGCTGTATGAGCAGATTGTTGAAGGAGATGCAGATTCAGCGGAATAATTTCAGCTCCCCTCTGGAGGGAAGCTGAAATCAGGATTCAAACGGGAACTTCAGGCCCCAACGGTCACGAATCGCATCCATCAGCTCCATGATGCGGATGGTGTCGGCGTGCGGCATCGCCTCGCATTCGATCTTGCCGTCCAGCAGCGCGTTGGCCGCATCGGCCACCTCATACTCATAACCGGTCAACTGCGGCGGCACCGCAATGCTGCGCACGGGCTTGTGGGCGTTGTCATAGATGTCGATGGACTCGGGATTGTTGATATTGGTGACCACCAGATAACCCTCGGTGCCCCACACATAGCCGCCGCGGTCGGAGGAAACCAGCATCGAACTGGTGGACACGGCCATCGTGCCGTCGCTGTAATACAACGTGGTGGAATTCTGCGCATCCACACCGGTTTCGGCGGGCACCATCGACGTATCGAAATGATCAAGTGTACGGCCATGGTCGGCGCCGACCGCCATATCCAGGAAGTTCAGCGGATACACGCCCACATCGAGCAGCGCGCCACCGGCACAGGCCGGATCGGTCATACGTGCCTTGCCGGACACCGGATAGCACAGGTTGGCGCTCGCCGCTTTCACCTCGCCGATCTCGCCGGACTCGATAACTTCGTTGATGAGCTTGCGGCTGGGCATGTAGCGCGTCCAGATGGCCTCCGTGCACAGCATGCCGGTTTCCTCGGCCACGGCCAGCGCCTCACGTGCCTGCCCGGCGTTCGCGGTGAACGACTTCTCCACCAGCACGTTCTTGCCGGCTTTCATACACAGGATCGCCTGTTCGGCGTGCAGACTGTGCGGGGTGGCGATATACACCAGATCCACATCCGGGTCCGCCACCAACTCCTCATACGATCCATAAGCCTTGTCAAAATGCCATTGGTCGGCAAAAGCCTGCGCGCGCGTAATATCACGGGCCGCTACCGCATACGGGTGAATCCATGAGGAATACAGTGAATCTTCAGCCATCTGGGTCAGGGTGCCGGCCATGGTGTGAGCTATGCGGCCCGCACCCAGAATCGCGACGTTGATTTTTTCGCCGCTGGCCTCGAACTCGGCGCGCTTGCCATTGAATCGACTCATTATTCCTCCTTGAATGCGGGTTGGTGCACTCAATCGACCTACAGTGATTATAGAAGAAGAAACCTTGTCCCGTGAGGCGGATAGAACCGAAATATGGAAAACGAAGCAGCGCAGCAGCCCCAATCTCCGGCCGCGTCTCCAGTCATGTCCCGCCGAGCGCGTGAGGCCAATCCCTTCCGTGCCATGGTATTCGGCGAACAAGCAGACAAGATGATCGCCCAAGGTACCAGCGTCATCAAATTAAGCCTTGGCGAGCCCGATTTCGGCGCGCCGCCCGCCATACGCGACGCCATGCGCGAACAGTACGACGGCCGGGCCCTGCCGTACACCGCCGCCATGGGCCTACCTGAACTGCGTCAGGCCATCGCCGACTTCTACCGCGAGCGTCATGACCTTGACATCGACCCCAAGCGTATCTGCGTGACCGCCGGCGGTTCGGCCGCTCTGCTGTTGGCCACCGCGCTGACCGTGGACCCCGGTGACGATGTGATTGTGGCCGACCCCTCCTACCCATGCAACCGCGAACTTGTGCGGTCGTTTGAAGGCCGGGTCATCGATGTGCCGACCTCGGCCGCCACCTGCTTCCACCTGACCGCCGACCTGTGCAGCCAGTACTGGACGAGCAAGACCAAGGCCGTAATGATCACGTCGCCGTCCAACCCCACCGGCACCACCATCGACTTCAACGTATTGGACGAGGTGTGCAAGTTGGCCGCCAGCCGCAGCGCATGGCGCATCGTGGACGAAACCTACCTTGATTTGGCTGACCGGGAGCCGGACGGTACCGAAGTCAAGTCCGTACTGGCCTGCGACCCCGATGCCATCGTATGCAACAGCTTCTCCAAGTTCTTCGGCATGACCGGCTGGCGCCTCGGCTGGGCGATTCTGCCGGACGAGCCCACTGTGCTGGAAGCGGTTGACGATCTGGCCACCAACTACTACCTGTGCGCCCACACGCCCACGCAACATGCGGCGCTCGCCTGCTTCACGCCGGAAAGCTTGGCGGAATGCGAAGCTCGTCGTCAGGAATTGCTGGCCCGTCGCCGCATTGTGATTGACGGGCTCAAGCGCATCGGTTTGCCGGTTGAGGTGGAGCCGAATGGCGCGTTCTACGCCTACTTCGACATCTCCCGCACTGGTCTGGATGCCTGGACGTTCTGCGAACGCGCGCTGGATGAAGCCCATGTGGCTCTGACTCCTGGCCGCGACTTCGGCGCGGCCACGGCGGATACGCATGTGCGCCTGAGCTATGCCGCCTCACGTGAGGCCCTGACCGAGGGGCTGGAACGTCTCGGAACGTTCGTCGAATCGCTGTGAACGGCGCGGCAGCCGGTGTGATTGTTGTACAGTAGTCGAGTTTGTGTGATGTTCGGCTGGCCTCACGGTGTTGGTTGCCGGCCGAACGACTCGCCATGGTGGCGCACGGCTGGCTGATTGCGATGGTCGGCCCGTTGTTCGGCCATCACGGGTTAGGTAAGGTCAGGAATAGGAATCATGGTCAATCTGCGTTCGCATACCACGCGACTTGGTGTGCTTGATATCGGTTCGAACACTATCCACATGCTTATCGTCGACGCCGCCCCCGGCGCTCGCCCTGACCCCGAGGCCAGCACCAAATCCACAGTGCGCCTGATGAAGTATTTAAAGGACGACGGCTCAATCAAGAAGTCCGGCATCGAGGCGATTCTGGAAGCCGTGTCCCAGTGCATGCGGCTGGCCGAGGAATACGAAATCACCCAGCTGCTGGTTATGGCCACCTCCGCCCTGCGCGAGGCGCCGAACGGCAACAAAGTGATTCACAAGATCGAGGAACTGATTGGTCAGGGCGTCACTGTGCTGTCTGGCACGGATGAGGCTCGCCTGACCTTCCTGGCCGCCCGCCGTTGGTATGGTTGGGATGCCGGCCGACTGCTGGTGCTGGACATCGGCGGCGGTTCGCTCGAAGTGGCGATGGGCTCCGACGAAGAGCCGACCGTAGCGCTTTCCGCCCCGGCTGGCGCGGGCCGCGTCACCACTGAATTTCTGCCTTCCGGCATGGCCACGCCCGACGAGTTGGAAGACGTGCGTAAGAACGTGCGCAAGATTCTGGAGCCGATGGTCAAGGTTTTCCCGCAATCCAAGCACCCGAATCATGCAGTTGGCACCTCCAAGACCTTCCGCTCGCTGGCTCGCCTGTGCGGTGCGGTGATGCGTGCGCCGGGCCGCGAAGATTCATGGATTATGACTCGTGAGCAGTTGGAAGACTGGATTCCTCGTTTGGCGGCGATCGCGCCTGAGCAGCGCGTGGCTTTGCCCGGCATCACGCCTGAACGCACGATGCAGATTGTGGGCGGCGGCGTGGTGGCCGACGAGATCATGAAGGCCCTGAATATTCAGGAAGTCGAGATCTGCCCGTGGGCGCTGCGTGAAGGCGCGATTTTGCGCTGGCTCGACCAATTCGGCCGCACCCGCCTCGGTTTCTAGTCCTATTGAGGGGAATCACCCAACCGCCACGGTAGCCAACAATGCCGCATGATCAGAGCCCTCGACTTTGACCACCTTGCATTGTCCGGCCTTCATGCCCTGATCAAGCACCACGTGGTCAATACCGGCGAACATTGGCACAGCCGCACGGTTCGTGGGCCATGAGAACGTAAACCCATGTCCGGATTCACGTGCGGCATCCACGAACCGGTCGCCAAGAAAATCACGGAATGGCGTGTGATCGTAAGTGGCGTTGAAATCGCCCATGAAAATATACCGTGTATCCGTATGCTCGCGCATCAGACCCAACTCATCCAGCGATCGCTTCCACTGCCGCCAGTAGCCGGGTACGGGAGCGGTGGTGTGCACGGATACGAATCGAATCTGCTGGCCACCCATATCCACCGTGCCGCCGGGCATGAATGAGGCGCTGGAATTCACGTCATCGTCGGTCGGATCGGCAAGTGGCGTGGCCGACCAGAGGCCGTTACCGAATACGCCGTCAGACGATGAGACCTGCGCATACGGCAGATAATGCTCAATACCAGCCTCATTGAGTTTTTTGACGAAATCCTCGGTGGTCTCCTGCAAAGCAAGCACTTCGACGCGCTGATCGCGAACCAGCTCGACGATGGCTTGCGGGTCGGCCTGCCCCTTATACACATTGAAGGTCATGACGCGCGCGTAGGCATCGCTGGTGTTGGGGGAGGCTGCGGCCACGGCGTTCTGCGCGGCTTGGGGGAGTGGATCGGTCGAGTAGAAGAACGGATATTGCCAATAGCCATTGCATGCGATTGCGGCGATGGCGATTAGTGCGGCAAGGATACGCCGCGACACGATGGCCAACAGCAGGGCAATCAAGCCAAGCAACGTGAACCATGGCGTTGCCGATACCACAATCGGCGCAAATGGCAGTTCCTGTAAATCGGCAGGCAGCGCGCGGGCGGCAGCGCCGGCAAGGGCAAGAAGCGCGAACATCGTGGCGAGAAAACCAAGCAGACGATGCCGTTTGTGTGGCTTCACGGCAGACTTGGATACTGGGCGTGCCGTGGCTCTGGCAGAGCGTGGCTTGGCAGCGGCGCGAGCTCGTACGCTTGCGCCTGTGGTAGTACTCCGTGCCTTTGCCATGCTGCCCTTTCCTCCGGCTTGTTTACTGTTACTTTGCTTTTCGTGCGATTTGCCACTGTACCGTGTACGGCTTGTCTTTCAGTGTCTTTTCGCCGTGCGCAAGAGCAGTTCGCACCAAACTGGCACGAAAGACCGGGCCATGACCTGATGTCGGGTTCCTCCATGTGGCTTGCTCAGGTTGCCGGATGGCTTGCGCAAGCTGCCACGCGAACATGATGCGACTGGGCGTGTGGCCGTGTACAATGAAACGTCGTTGCCCGAGTAGCTCAGTGGATAGAGCACCGCTCTCCTAAAGCGGGTGTCGTCGGTTCGAATCCGATCTCGGGCACTTGGCTTCGGAAACATGACGGTATCTCAGCCTCTATTCATCGGTGATGAGCCATGGGCATTAGGCATGTGTAAACGTATAGGTTCCACTATCCATCATCCCGTCGTGTGAAACTATGCAAAGACATGTGGGGCTTCACGGTTGTCGTGAGGGTCCATGGCTATCGAATACACGGAAGAGAAGCGGTTTACTGTTGAGCAGGTTGAGGCGCTGTTCAAGTCGGTAGGTTGGGAATCGGCGCAGTGGCCGGAACGGTTGTTCAAGGCATTGCAGCATTCGGATACGGTGATCAGCGCATGGGATGGCGGCCATTTGGTCGGCTTGGTTCGCGTGCTCGACGATACCGAAATGGTGGCCTATATGCATTGGGTGCTGGTAGATCCGGCATATCACGGGCAGCATATCGGCAGCCATCTCGTTGAACTGGTCAAGGCTAAGTATCGCGACTACTTCTTGCTGGAAGTCATGCCTGAGGAAAGCAAAAACGCACCGTTCTACCAGAAGCATGGCTTCCACCTGATGGACGATGGCCGCGCCATGCAAATCGTCAATCGCGGCTGACGGGCTGGCAGTGCGGACGGCGCAAGAGCGGCGGCATGCGCCAATCGTGGGCAACGTACGTAGTCGTTGACGGTTATCCCGTAGCAATGTTCACAATACGACCCCTTGTCCATACAGTGAAAATAACGGCTGACGTTCGACGTTGCTGCGCTATGACTAGAGACCATGAGTGAAGACAAGCAGTATGACTTCTATGTGGCCGGTCCGTTCTTCGATCCTGAGCAAACGGCAAGTATGGAACGTTTGGAAAAGATACTGGAAGACCATGGCAAGGTATTGTTCAAGCCGCGGTTTGTCAGCCAGATCGAAGAAGCAGGCCCTGAAGGATGCTTTGCGGACGATATCCGTGGCATTAATGCTGCTAAGGCCGTGGTCGCCAATCTTATGGACGAGGACCCAGGCACGATGTTCGAAATCGGATATGCACATGCGCTGGGAATTCCGGTGTACGGCTATTTCGAGAACCTTACACCAATGGATCGTGTCAATCTGATGATTGCGCAAGCGGTCGAACTGGTTTTCGCCGGTCCTGATGATGTGGCGAAATACTTGGAAACCGGCGAACATACGGAAGTCGATTACATTCAGTTCTAAACAGCTCTAACAGGTTCTCTGCAAACAGGGTTGGCGGCGTTCTCGTACATAGTCATGTACGGGAACGCCGCAGTGGTATAGGGGTATTCCAACAAGCGGCATAATGGAGTCGTGGGAAAACCAGTCGGATACAAGTGAAGTGTCCGAATTTTGTAAGGAGTGCCGTTATGAATAGCCACAATCCCATGAATATTGCCGCCGACTTTGCCAAGGCCACGGGAGGAACCGCTCGCAAAGTTGTTGCTTTGACTGATAAAGGTCCGTTGAATGGCTTTAAGAAATTCCTGTCGCGCGGATCAATGATTGATATGGCGGTAGGTGTGGTGATGGGCTCTGCCGTTACCGCTGTGGTCAATTCCATCGTAGACAATCTCATCAGCCCATTAATTGGCATGGTCGGCGGCGTACCGGATCTTTCCGGACTACTGACCATCACGTTCAACAACTCGACCGTTTCGTTTGGTGCGATTCTTAACGCGCTGATTAACTTCCTGCTTGTTGGCGTGGCGGTGTATTTCTGCGTGATTTTGCCGATTAATAAGCTTCGTGATCTCACTGCTGCCCAGAATGAGGCTGACGCTGAAGAACAGGGGCCTAGCGTTGAAGAGCAGACTCTCGCCACGCTGCAGGAGATTCGCGACGAGCTGAAAAAGGCCAATAACTCCGCCGAGTAATCTGCTGAATGTACGGTGCGACAGATTTACCTGGTTTGCCCGAAATAACGGATTGCCGGGGCCATTTGGTCTGGACAATCCGTTGTTTCGCGCGTGTTTTGTAGCATCCGTGGAGTTACATGGGGAGTATGACTGAAAACATCGCTGATAAGGCCATAAACGATACTCGTATCGTCAAGCAGTTCACCAATCCCGTCAAGGAGCCGATTGACAGCGACATCAACCTGTTCGATCTGCTCGATAACCGCGCCAAGCGCGATCCCGAAGGTGCCATGATCGAATACAAGGGCGATGATGGCACTTGGCACCAGTACAGTGCCCAAGTATTCCGTGACATGGTCATCGATCTGGCCAAGGGCCTGATCGGACTTGGCGTCAATAAGGGCGATTCAGTCGCCATCGTCTCGCGCACCCGCTGGGAATGGACCGCGCTGGATATGGCGATTATGTCCATCGGCGCGCTCACTGTGCCGGTGTATGAGACCAACTCCGCCAGCCAGGTCAGCTGGATTTTCAACGATTCCAAAGTCACGCTCGCCATCGCCGAAGATGACGGACAGCGCGACAAGATCGAATCCGTGCGCAGCGAGGTACCCACCCTGCGCAACGTGTTCGTAATCGAGGCCGGCGGTCTGAACGCCATCAAGACCTATGGCGAAAGCGTCACCGATGCCGAATTCTGGGAATACAAGGAAGCCTCCCACGGCGACGACCGCGCCACCATCGTCTACACGTCCGGCTCCACTGGCACCCCGAAGGGCGTGGAACTGACCCACCGCAACTTCGCCTTCCTGGTACTCTCCGCATTGCAGTACATGCCGCGCGCCGGCGCATGGCCCAACCGCCGCCTGCTGCTGTTCCTGCCGTTGAGCCACGTGTTCGCCCGATTCATGGAATTCTTCAGCTTCGGCGGCACGATTTCGCTGGCCCTGAGCTCCAATATGAAGACGATGGTCAAGGACTTCGAAACCTTCGGCCCCACGTTGCTGCTCGCCGTGCCGCGTGTGTACGAGAAGGTCTACAACGCCGCCTCCCAGCGCGCCGGCACCGGATTCGCTGGCAAGATGTTCATGCGCGCCGCCGAAAACGCGCGCGAATGGTCCAAGGCCGAGCAGAAGGGCGAACAGCTGCCGATTGCCGGACGTATCGCCCACGCCTTCTATGAGCAGGTGGTGTACAAGAAGATTCGCACGATTTTCGGTCCGAACGCCGACTTCGCCATCACCGGCGGTGCTCCGATGGACTCTGAGCTTTCCCACTTCTTCAACGGCATCGGCATGCCGGTGCTTGAGGGCTATGGCATGACCGAAACCTGCGGCCCGGTGTGTGTGAGCTTGCCAGAGGACAACCGCATCGGCACCATCGGCATGCCGATGTGCGGTATCACCGCCGGCATTGCCGAGGACGGCGAGCTGGTGGTCAAGGGACCGCTAGTGTGCAAGGGCTACCACAACAACCCTGAGGTCACCACCCAGCAGATCACCGATGGCTGGCTGCACACCGGCGATCTGGGCGATATCTCCGAAGACGGCTTCATCTCCATCACCGGCCGTAAGAAAGACCTCATCATCACCGCCGGCGGCAAGAACGTGTCGCCGGGTCTGCTGGAGGCTTCCGTAATGACCTCGCCTGTGGTCAACCAGTGCTTGGTTATTGGCGATAAGAAGCCGTTCGTGGCCGCTCTGGTCACGCTGGATCTGGCGGATGCCAACAAATGGCTGGAATCCCAGGGCGCCAAGCCGGAACCCGATCTGGCCTCGCTGGCCAAGAACGCCATCGTTCATGCCGAGGTGGAGCGTACGGTGAACGCCGCCAACGAGGGCGTTTCCCGCGCCGAGTCGATTCGTAAGTTCGAGATTCTGCCCGACGAATTCACCGAGGCCAACGGCATGCTGACCCCGAGCCTGAAGACCCGTCGCGCGCAAATCGTTGAGCACTATCGCGAGCTCATTGACAACGTGATCTACGTCCCGCTGAAGAAGTAACCATCAACTCCCTCTGATCCCAAAAAAGCTCTCTCTGACGGGGGAGCTGTCAGCGAAGCTGACTGAGGGAGAGACCCCGCGGCTTGCCCGCGAAAAAACAACAGGGCCGGGTGCGACTTGCACCCGGCCTCAGCTTATTCAGTCCAAAATCGCCGAAACATAATCGGCGGCGGCCTGATTCAGCTCCGCATCGCCGATGGTGGCGGTGCCCTGTACCAGGAACGGCTCAGCATAGTTCATGCCGACCTTGTACGCCACGACCTCAAACGGGCTTAGCAGCTCCTCCATGGTGTGGCTGTACTCGCCGTCCTTGCGGTACTTGGCGGCGTCGGAACCAGTGGTGACCACCAGTTTGAGCTCCTTGCCCTTCAACGCATGGGCTCCGGCGTAGGCCCAGCCGGCGGTGATGACCTCGTCTTCCCATTCCTTGAGTAGCGCGGGGGAGGAGTACCAATAGAACGGGAACTGAAGGATTACGCGGTCGGCAGCCTCCAGCAGCTCGTGCTCCGTGTCGGCGTTGACGGAGAAGTTCGGGTATTCGGCGTATTCGTCGCGCACGATGATGTCGTCCTCGCCCTGTGCGGCGAGTTCGGCGAGCAGGCGGGCGTTCACGCGCGAGCCGTCCTTAAGATGCGGATGGAATACAAGAATCAACGTTGACATGGGATTTCCCTTCTGTAAACTGCTGCCAATGTGGCCTAATCACCACTATCGTATGCCGGGAAGCAGAACTCAGTCCAGTCCGGACTCGGGTGCGAGCCGCGGGATGCCGCGCCGGGAGGCAACTCAGTCGAGGTTGGACTGCGTGCCTGCGGTGGCTTCGTTGGCGGCTTGCTCGGCTTGTGCTTGGTCGAGCTTGGCACGGACGTCGTTGAGCAGACCCTGGGCGCGCTTAGCCAAGGCCTCGCCGATCTCCCATTGACGCATCGACTGGTCAAGATTGAGGCCGCCGGTTTCCAGTGCCTGGACAGCCTGAATCAGCTTGTCGCGCGCCTCCTCATATGGCATCTGGGCGATGAGCTCGCGTTCCTTGTCCGTCAGGGACGAGGCGGGGGTGTTCTTGTCGGTGGATGTGGCGTTTTCGGTCATGATGTTCTCCTTATATATACGGTATATATGCGTGGCTGCGTATGGCGTGTCACGCGGTTGCGGATGTGGTGGTTGCGGTAATGACACCCTTCTTCAAGGTGACGGTGATGCCATCCCCAGGGCTTACCTGCGAAGCATCGTCTAGTACGTGGCCATCGGCGGACTGCACCACCGCATAGCCTCGGTTCAACGTGGATTGCGGGCTGAGTGCGGTCAGTGAGGCGTGAGCTCGCTCGACGGTGAGCTGGGCATCGTCCACGATGCGTCGCAGCCCGATATCGAGCCGTTGCAACGAGTCGTCAATTAAGCGCTGATGAGGCTCAAGCATGGTGTGCGGCTGTGTCAGGCTCGGGCGGTTCGCATATCCCTCGATAAGTCGAATCTCGTTCTCCACGCGCGAACGGACCCGCAGTCGCATACGGTCGATGGCACCTTCGATGAGCTGTGACTGCTCACGCACATCCGGCACCACGCGCTTGGCCGCATCGGTAGGGGTGGAGGCGCGCAGATCGGCGACCAGATCCAGCAATGTCCAGTCATCCTCATGCCCGATGGAGGAAATTAATGGTGTGGTGCAGGCATACGCCGCACGAACCACACGCTCATCCGAGAAACCGATGAGATCCTCAAACGAGCCGCCGCCACGGGCCACGATGATCACATCCACGCTCGGGTCGGCATCGAGTTGTGCAATGGCCTGAACCACCTCGGCCGGGCATTGCTCGCCCTGAACATGCACATGGACCACCTTGAAGGTTACGGAAGGCCAACGAAGGTTCACATTGGTGATCACATCGCCTTCCGCACGTGCCTGAGGTGCGCAAATCAGGCCAATAGTCTTCGGAAACTCCGGGAGAGGCAGTTTGTGATCGGCGTCGAACAGGCCCTCGCCCTTAAGCTGCTTGCGCAATTCGTCGATCATGGCCTTGAGGCTGCCACCGGCTCCGACCTTGAGAATCGTGTCCCCGCGCAACGACAGCGAAGTGCGCTTCATCCACAGGTTCGGTTTGCCGTGAATCACCACGCGGTCGCCCTGAACGAACTGGCTGGCCGCGGCCGCGAACCTGCCGAAGCCATTGACTTCCATGGCGATATCCTCGAAGTCGTCGCGCAGCGTGATGTAGGCCGAGCCGGCGCGACGGGTATTGATCTGCGTGATCTGGCCGGTGACCCACGCGGACGGCCATCGTTCCACGGCACCGTAGAACTTCTGGCTCAGCACGCTTACCGGCCACGGATTTTGCGCGGTGGTTTCAGCGGCGCGTGCAGGCAGCTGATCGATAGGGCGAGGCTCATTCGGCAGATTGATGGTGCCCTGAGCAGGCGCGAAAGTGCCTTGACCCGGCTCAAAGCCAGCCGAGGCCAGTGAAGCAGCGGTCGGTGGACGGCCGGTAGATGGGTAGCCCATTGCAGTAGTCATGCACTCCACTATAAGTGCGTTGGTTGATGACGGTAAAAATTTACCGTCGCCTGAAAACGGTGTGATGATGAATGCAAGAACCGTACGAAGCGATGTATCAGCCGATGATGGAGATGGTCTGGTGCATCAGAAGAAAGGAGTCATTATGGCGAAGAAACGGGTGCTATGAAGAGGAGTGAGATATGCGTTGCGCTGACGGTTGAGAGTCGTCGGTGAGCTCGCTGTACGACACGCGAGCAGAAAACAGTTACGCTAATCACACACTTGTGATTTTGGCGGAAAATAGCCGAAAACCCTATAAATAGTTCGACACACCACTGTTGAGCACTAGATATAGGGGTGGGGATGCCGTATTCTTCTAGAGGTTCAAGAAAACGACATCAATATAATTTCGTGTGGCCCACGTCGAGTGCGGCCAAAATGCGGAACTCAGGAGAGTGTTCGCCTTACAGGAAAGGGGTGCCCGATGGGCGCACAGGTGCTGGAGGAAACCGTCACCTATAACGAGACCAAGGTGGCCGCCAAGGCCTCCACCGTGCTCGTTGAGAAGCGTGATGGTCGTGTGGTCGACTTCGACCCCATCAACATCATCTCTGCGGTCAAGTCTGCTTTCGGTGACCTGAACAAGGAAGTCGGCCCCGAAGAAGATGCCATGATCCGTGGTTTCGCCAACCAAGTCGAAGGCGAAATCAAGGAGCGTTACGCCGGCCCCGCCAAGATCGAGGACATCCAGAATCTCGTGGAGCACGCCCTCATTGACGCCCACCTGTACGATGTGGCTCGCGCCTACACCAATTACCGTCTCGACAAAGACATTCAGCGTGCCAAGGCCACTGATGTCAACGAGGCCGTTGCTCGCTTCATCAACCACGACCCGACCCTGATTCACGAGAACGCGAACAAGGATTCCAACGTCTACTCCACCCAGCGTGATCTGCTGGCCGGTGCCGTGTCCAAGGCCGCCGCGTTCAACATGCTGCCGCCGGCGGTGTCCAACGCCCACATGAAGGGCGACATTCACTTCCACGATGCCGACTACTCGCCGTTCACTGCCCAGTCCAACTGCTCCTTGCCGAACTTCTGGGACATGTTGGCCAATGGCTTCACTCTTGGCAACGCTCCGATGGCTTCCCCGAAGTCCATCGCCATTGCGGCCACCCAGATTACCCAGATCATGAAGGACGTGGCCTCCAGCCAGTATGGTGGCCAGACCGCCAACCGTGCCGACGAGCATCTTGCCCAGTATGCCAAGAAGGATTACGAGAAGTTCCTTGAGGAAGCTCGTGAGACCATCCCCGACGGCATGCCGGTTGAATTCGCCCGTCGTCAGGTCGAGAGCGCCAAGAAGAACGAGCCCGCCAAGCTGCATTTCGGTTCCCGTGAACCGCTGCCGATGGACACCCCGTTCCACACCGACGTTGACGAACTTGAGCAAGAGCGTGAAATCCTCGCCAAGATTCGTACCCGCAAGGCCATCTATGATGCCATGCAGACCATGGAATACCAGATCAACTCCAACCGTGTGTCCAACGGCCAGACCCCGTTCGTGACTGTCGGCTTTGGTCTCGGCACCGACTGGTTCTCTCGTGAAGTGCAGCGCGCAATCCTGCTGAACCGTATTCGCGGCCTCGGCAAGGAACACCACACCGCCATCTTCCCGAAGCTCGTCTTTACTGTGAAGCACGGCGTGAACGCCGACCCGGGTGACCCGAACTACGATCTGAAGCAGCTTGCCCTCGAGTCCGCCACCAAGCGCATGTACCCGGATGTGGTGTTCTACGAGAACATCGTCAAGATCACAGGCTCCTTCAAGGCTCCGATGGGTTGCCGCTCCTTCCTGCAGGGTTGGATCAACCCGGAGACCGGCAAGGATGAAGAAGACGGCCGTATGAACCTCGGCGTGGTCACCGTCAACGTGCCGCGTATCGCCATCGAATCCCACGGTGACAAGGCTCGCTTCTGGAAGCTGTTCGACGAGCGTATGGAAGTCGCCCATCAGGCCCTCCAGTTCCGCATCATGCGCTGCAAGGAAGCCACCCCGGTCAACGCCCCGACCCTGTTTCGCTTTGGTGCGTTTGGTCGTCTTGGTGCCAACGACAACGTGGACCAGCTGTTCAAGAACGAGCGTGCCACCGTGTCGCTCGGCTACATCGGCCTTGCCGAGACCACTGCGGTCTTCTATGGCAAGAACTGGATTCGCGACCACGGCTGGGATCCGGAAGGCAAGGAGTTCGCGCTGTCCATCGTCAAGCGCATGAACGAGCTGTGCAAGCAGTGGAGCAAAGCGGAGGGTTACCACTATTCCGTGTACTCCACTCCGGCTGAATCCCTGACCGACCGCTTCAACCGCATGGACCGTGAAAAGTTCGGCCGTATCGAAGGCGTGACTGATCACGACTTCTACACCAACTCCTTCCACTACCCGGTGTGGTTGCAGCCCACTCCGATGGAGAAGCTCAGCTACGAGAAGGACTTCCCGTACTACGCTTCCGGCGGCTTCATCAACTACTGCGAGTACCCGTGCCTGCAGGACAACCCGAAGGCGCTCGAAGCCGTGTGGGATTACGCCTACAACATCGGCATCGGCTACCTGGGCACCAACACCCCGATCGACCACTGCTTCGTGTGCGGCTTCCAGGGCGACTTCGAGCCGACCGAGGAAGGCTTCAAGTGCCCGGAGTGCGGTAACTCCAACCCGGACAAGTGCAACGTCACCAAGCGCACCTGCGGCTATCTCGGCAGCCCGGTCCAGCGCCCGATGGTGCACGGCCGTCACGAGGAGATTGCCCACCGAGTCAAGCACATGAGCGGCGAAACCGGTCGTGTGACGCTGGATGACGGAACCACTCGTGAGTGGTTCGAAGAGACCAAGTAGGGTTTATACTTGCTCCCCGCTGACGGGAGCTGTCGAGCGTAAGCGAGACTGAGGGTGGTCATCCTTTATGGTGTTGACCACCCTCAGTCCGTCTGATGACGGACAGCTCCCGCCAGCGGGGGGGGGGGCTAATGCTTTCCGTAAGGAGGGAATCATGCCGGAGCTGCATACGACCAAGCCCGAACCCAAGCGCCATGACTTTGCGGCCGGCGAGACCGGGCGTGGCCCCTCCGTACCCTCCAACGGTCTTGCCAACGATCCGAAAGCCGGTCAATGGGATGGCCGGCGCATGTCCAAGCGGATGATCGCCGACTACAAAACCTTCATTGTCACCGACGGAGAAGGCGTGCGCAACTCCCTTTACGTCTCCGGTTGCCCCTTCCACTGCGTCGACTGCTTCAACGCCTCCATCTGGGATTTCCAAGCCGGCCACGAATACACGCAAAAACTTGAAGACAAAATCATCGAAGATTTGAAAGCCCCATGGGTGCAAGGCATTACGTTCCTTGGCGGCGAGCCATTCCTCAACACTCCCGTGCTGGTGCCGCTCGCACAACGTATCCGCCAGGAATTCGGTCATACCAAAGATATCTGGTCGTGGACCGGCTACACATGGGAAGAACTCATGCGCCCCGGAGAAACCCCAGACAAGCTTGAATTGCTACATCTCATCGACATTCTCGTCGACGGCCGCTACCTCAGAGACCAGAAGGACTCGCTGCTGCAATTCCGCGGCTCCAGAAACCAGCGCATCCTCGATGTGCCCAAGTCTCTGGAAGCCGGCGAACCGGTCATCTGGGCCAAGCTCCACGATCAAGAACGAGATATCCCCGAAATCTATTTGAAAGACCGCGAAGCCGGCGAAGGCCAACAGGCCTCGTAGTAGCAGTTCTGGAATGCCGCACTCAGCAATATCGTTGGAACTGTTGGGAAAAGGCCTTCCCGTGAGCGAAATCGCCTCGCCTCGTGCCATGTTGGGCAGGTGGTCGGACTAATATTCCATAAGAAGTAGCCGGGCGAAGCCGTCCGCAGGGTATCTGCCAGCCGTCCCGAAACGGTTCATGATGCCTCAAAGCGTGCACTCCCGGAAGTCGGAATTAAGAGGAACACATGGTTGACATCGCCACTGACGCGAGCCTAAAGCCCGCTTCACACCCGAAGCCCCTGCGTGTGGGATTGGACATCGGTTCCACCACCGTCAAGGCCGTGGTGCTTGATCAGTCCGATTCCCTGGGAGACACCCTCTTCTCCGATTACCGACGCCACCACGCCAACGTGCGTGCCACCGTGGCCGGCCTGTTGGTCGACATCCACAAGAAGCTTGTGGACCTCGGACGCGGCGACGAACCGATTCGCCTGTCTATCACCGGTTCCGGCGGTCTGGCGCTTGCTGACAATCTGCATGTGCCTTTCATTCAGGAGGTCATCGCCGAAACCGAGGCAATCGACAAGGAATACCCGCAGGCCGATGTCATCATCGAGCTCGGCGGCGAGGACGCCAAAATCACCTACCTGAAACCCACGCCCGAACAACGCATGAACGGTTCGTGCGCAGGTGGTACCGGCGCGTTCATTGACCAGATGTCCACGCTGCTTGACACTGACGCCGCAGGCCTTAACGAGATGGCCAAGAGCTACGAGAACCTGTATCCGATCGCCTCGCGTTGTGGTGTGTTCGCCAAAACCGATTTGCAGCCGCTCATCAACGATGGTGCGGCCAAGCCCGATTTGGCCGCCTCCATCTTTACCGCAGTGGCCACGCAGACCATCGCCGGCCTGGCTTCCGGACGCCCGATTCACGGCACCGTCATCTTCCTCGGCGGTCCATTGTTCTTCATGTCTGAACTGCGCGCCGCATTCCAGCGCGCGCTTGAGGGCAAGGTCGACGAATTCATCGTGCCGACCGACGCCCACCTGTATGTGGCCTACGGTTCGGCATTGCAGGCCGACGTAGACTCCGACGATCAGGGCAATTATTTCGAGGCCCACACGTGCGACGATATCCTGAAGCGTCTGGACGAGCTGAAGAACCTGCCTTCCAACACGCCCACCATGCCGCCGCTGTTCCCCACCGAGGCCGATCGCGAGGACTTCAACAAGCGCCACCACAAGGAACACATCCACATCGGCACCCTTGAAGGCGCGCACGGCCCGCACTTCCTGGGCATCGACGCTGGTTCCACCACCATCAAGGCCACGCTCGTCAACGACGACCGTGAAATCGTCTGGTCCAGCTACGCCAACAACGAAGGCAGCCCGCTGACCGCCGCCATCAACATCGTCAAGAAGATTCAGTCTGAGCTGCCCGAAGGCGCGTGGATCGCACGCTCCTGCGCCACCGGATACGGCGAAGGCCTCATCACCACCGGACTGCACTTGGACGAGGGCGTGGTGGAGACCATGGCCCACTATCGTGGTGCCGAAATGGTCAGCCCCGGCGTCACCGCCGTCATCGACATCGGCGGCCAGGACATGAAATATCTGGCCATCACCGACGGCGTCATCGACTCGATCGCCGTCAACGAGGCCTGCTCGTCCGGCTGCGGCTCGTTCCTGCAGACCTTCGCCATGTCTATGGGGCTGACGATTCAGGAATTCACGCAAAAGGCTTTGGCATCCACCCATCCGGTGGACCTTGGCTCGCGTTGCACTGTGTTCATGAACTCCTCGGTCAAGCAGGCGCAGAAGGAAGGCGCGTCCATCGAGGACATCGCCGCAGGGCTGTGCTACTCCGTGGTGCGTAACGCCTTGTACAAGGTCATCAAGCTGCGTGATTCCGGCGAACTCGGCGACACTGTGGTGGTCCAGGGCGGTACGTTCCTCAACGACGCCGTGCTGCGCGCCTTCGAGCTGCTCACCGAACGTCAGGTCACCCGCCCGAACATCGCCGGCCTCATGGGCGCGTTCGGCGCCGCCCTGACCGCCCGCATGCACTATCAGGATGAGGCCGACCACTTGGATGTGGTGGTTAAGGCCGATGGGTCCGAGGAACAGTCCGAGGCTGAGCCCGCACTCAAGTCCGAGCCCAAGGCCGCAGCCTTCAAGAAGACCGAGCCGGCCAAGCCCGAAGTCCATGTCGTTGTCGTGGACGGTGTGACCCACACCGCCAGCTCCATCCTGACCGGCGAAGCGCTCGACAACATGAGCATGACCACCGAGCGTGACGTGTGCAAGCTGTGCCAGAACCACTGCAAGCTCACCATCACCACGTTCTCCGACGGCTCGCGCTTCGTGACCGGCAACCGCTGCGAACGCGGCGGCGACGCCAAGAAGAAGCGCTCCGACCGCCCGAACCTGTACGACTACAAGTACAAGCGTTGCTTCGCCTACCGCAGACTTACCGACAAGGCCGCCACCCGTGGCGAAATCGGCATCCCGCGCGCCCTCAACATGTACGAGAACTACCCGTTCTGGTTCACGCTGCTCACCTCGCTGGGCTTCAAGGTGATGATCTCCGGCCGCAGCTCCCACGAGCTGTTCGAGACCGGCATCGAATCCATCGCCTCCGAAAACATCTGCTACCCGGCCAAGCTGGTGCACGGCCATATCAAGTGGCTGCTCGACAAGGGCGTCAAGACCATCTTCTACCCGTGCGTGAGCTACGAGGAGAACCTCGTGCCCAACACGGACAACCACTACAACTGCCCGGTCGTGGCCAACTATCCGCTCGTCGTCGGCGCCAACATGCCCGAACTGCGTGACCCCGACGTGCGCTACATGCACCCGTACTTCAACCTCGCCAACCACGAGCTCATGGTCGACCGTATCGTCGAGGAGTTCGCATGGGCGAGCGTCAGCCGCGAAGAGGCCGAAACTGCTGTCAAGGCCGCCTACGCCGAAGACAAGGTCTTCAAACACGACGTCCAGCAGGAAGGCCTCAAAGCCCTCGCCTACATGAAGGAGCACGACTGCCGCGGCATCGTGCTTGCCGGACGCCCCTACCACATCGACCCGGAAATCAACCACGGCATCCCCGAAACCATCTGCGCGCTCGGCATGGTCGTCCTCTCCGAGGATTCGATCTGCGAACTGCAGCCGGGGGAGAAGCTCGACCTGACCGACTTCCTGTCCGAAGGCGAAGAGGACCCGCGCAAGAAGAACGCGAACGGATTCCGCCACGTCGACGACCGCAAGGTCACCGTCAACCGCATGCCGTTGCGCGTCACCAACCAGTGGGCCTACCATTCGCGCCTCTACGCGGCCGCGCACTTCGTCGCCTCCTATCCGGGCCTCGAACTCGTGCAGCTCAACTCGTTCGGCTGCGGCCTCGACGCCATCACCACCGACCAGGTGGCCGAGATCCTCGCCGACAAGGCCGACGTGTACACGCTGCTCAAGATCGACGAGGTCTCCAACCTCGGCGCGGCGAAGATCCGCCTGCGCTCGCTCAAGGCCGCCGTCGAGGAACGCGAGGCGAACAAGGCGCGCATGGCCAAGGCCGCGCTCGCCACGTCCGACGAGTCCGGTTCCGCCGAGTCCGACGCCCCGCGCAACGCGGCTCACGCCGCCGCGCAGGCCGCCGCCCGCAAGGCGCAGGAGCAGGCCGAATCCGATCTCGCCACCGCGCAGGCCGCGCTCGCCGAAGCGCAGGCCGCCGTCGCCGCCGCCGAAGCGAAGGTTAAGGCCGCCGACAGGCCCGTGGACGCGGCCGATGCCGGCAGCGACGCCGCCGCCCCCGCGAACGCGCCGAAGTCCACCGGATTCCGCAAGACCGGCTCCAAGGCGCCCACGCCGGGCCGTCAGGTCCTGCTCGACGCGACGATGGCCGCGAACCCGAAGCTCACCAAGGCGATGCGCGACGCGTCCAAGCGCGCCGCGAAGCGCGACATCGCCGATGTGCGTCTCGCCGCGCTCGGCGACGGCACCACGAACGATGCCGCGAACGCCAAGTCGAAGTCCGCGAAGTCGAAGTCCGGCCACAACAACGCGACCATGTCCCGTTACGCGCACCGTGAGAAGTTCGTCAAGGACATGAAGAAGGACTACACGATCGTCGCCCCGCAGATGAGCCCGATCCACTTCTCCCTCGTCGAATCGGTGATCCGCTCCGGCGGCTACAAGTTCGACATCCTCAAGCACGCCTCGCGCGAAGACGTGGAGACTGGCCTCAAATACGTGAACAACGACGCCTGCTATCCGGCCATCATGGTCATCGGACAGCTCATCGACGCGATTCTCGAAGGCAAATACGATCCAGACAAGGTGTGTCTCGCGATTACGCAGACCGGCGGCATGTGCCGAGCCACCAACTACTTCGGCCTGATCCGCAAGGCCCTGATCGACGCGGGTTACCCGCAGATCCCGGTCATCGCGATCTCCACGCAGGGCCTGGAGGACAATCCGGGCTTCAAGGTGACGCCCGCGCTGCTGCACCGCACCGTCAAGGCGCTGATCCTCGGCGACCTGCTCATGAAGTGCCTGTACCGCGTGCGCCCGTACGAGGTGGAGAAGGGCGCGGCGAACCGCCTGTACGAGCAGTGGGACGTGATCGTGCGCGAGGCGCTCGAACACCACGGCTTCTCGAAGACGGCCGCGAAGACCCCGTGGCTCAAGCGCCGCTACCTGCCGTACCCCGTGCTCGCCCGAGAGATCGTGAAGAGCTTCGACGCTCTGCCGTTGAAGGACGTGCCGCGCAAGGTGCGCGTCGGCGTGGTCGGCGAGATCCTCGTCAAATACCAGCCGGATGCGAACAACCATGTCGTCGACGTCATCGAATCGCAGGATTGCGAGGCCGTGGTGCCCGGCATCATGGAGTTCATGACCACGCGCCCGTACATCACCGACTGGAACGAGAAGTATCTCGGCACCGGCGGCAACAAGACGTTGTACGCGCTCATGCGTTGGAGCCTCGACCGCTACAACGCGCCGATCAAGGCGGCCATCGCCACCTCTCACGGCAAGTTCAAGCAAGACGATCCGATGCCCGAACTCGTCGAGAAGGCTGCCGAGGTCACGTCGATCGGCGTGCAGGCCGGCGAAGGCTGGCTGCTCACCGCCGAGATCCTCGAGCTTATCGAACAGGGATGCCCGAACGTGATCTGCGCGCAGCCGTTCGCCTGCCTGCCGAACCATGTGACCGGCCGCGGCATGTTCGGCAAGATCCGCCGCCTGCACCCGGAGGCCAACATCGTGTCCATCGACTACGATCCGGGCGCCTCCGAGGCGAACCAGCTCAACCGCATCAAGCTGATGATCGCGGCCGCGAAGAAGGCGCACAAGGCGAAGTTCGCCGACGGCGACGAGCCGCAGGGCTTCACTGCCGCCGACTGACCTCAAACCGACGTCCAACCGACGCCCGGTCGGCACCAGACCGGCGCAGACCGGGCAAACCGGTCTGCGGCCTACGACAAGGCGGGTGTCCCATTCCGTATGGAACGG
>OJAG01000293.1_pt1 | contig 41755 bp, 27 predicted proteins | sample 1589021 | NCBI WGS metagenome assembly OJAG01 (sample SAMN03283264) | human gut metagenome | biome: human-associated habitat; material: feces | host: Homo sapiens | place: USA | collected 2013 | reverse complement strand
AGTAAGAGAACACCATTTTCCTTGTTTGCCAGCCCATATCAGAATAACACAGTTAACATAAACGAGCGACGTGAATACGTGGTTAAGCCAGAAAAAATCATGAGAATGGGATATGGTGAAGCCTATGTATTGACAGCTGCGAGAGGGGAACTGGCGCATCTGATCTTAAATGATGAGTGATAAAAATTTGAATGAAAGGATATTTATAAAAAATGGCAAAAAGTAATGCTGAAAAAAGAGCCGCGTTCATTGAGAGTCTTAGAACTGATTCTGTGAGCCAGGAGCAAGCAGATGAAAAGAGAGAACAAGTGACCGGCAACAATGCAAGTGATAATGAAGATAATAATGAAAGTAATGGTGAAAATAAAGGAGAAGCACCGGAACTTGAGCGTTCATTAGATGAAGAAGTTGGCGAGGAACGATAATACCAAAATGGTATTGCAGGAAAGGATCTTGATATGAGTGTAGGAAAAAGCATTTTAGAAGGATCGGTTGTTTCAAGAAATGCGGCGCCGCGGATGCCAGTTAATTCCACCGTGGTATTAAAAGGAAAGGCAGGAAAAAAGGAATGATTCAAGAGAGCATTGTAAAACTGGTACAGTATGGACTGGCAACCGGTCTGGTAGAAAAGGAAGACAAGCGTTATACTACGAATAAAATTCTGGAATTACTGCAGATGGATGCAATCGAAGAAGAATATGTAAAACAGATTCTGGAGTCTGACGGAGCAGATCAGAGCGTAGTAGGTGAACTGGAAGGAATTCTGGGAGATATCTGTGACTATGCATATGAACATGGTCTGATGGAAGAAAACAGTGTAGGTTACCGTGACCTGTTTGACACAAAAGTTATGAGCCTTCTGGTAGACCGTCCAAGCAATGTGATCCGTCGCTTCTGGGAATTGTATAAAGAAGATCCGGTAAAGGCTACCGATGCACATTACAAATTCAGCCAGGACACCGATTATATCCGTCGTTACCGTATCGCAAAAGATATGAAATGGGTAGCACCGACAGAATACGGTGATCTGGATATTACCATCAACCTGTCCAAACCGGAAAAAGATCCGAAAGCCATCGCAGCAGCAAAGCTGGCAAAACAGACATCATATCCAAAATGTCTGCTTTGCATGGAAAACGAAGGCTACGCAGGACGACTGAACCATCCGGCAAGACAGAACCACAGAATCATACCGGTAACCATCAACAACAGTGAGTGGGGATTCCAGTATTCTCCATATGTATATTATAACGAGCATTGTATCGTATTCAATTCTCAGCATGTACCGATGAAGATCGAACGTGCAACCTTCGCAAAATTGTTTGACTTTGTAAAACAGTTCCCGCACTACTTTGTTGGATCCAATGCGGATCTGCCGATCGTAGGAGGATCGATCCTGAGCCACGATCATTTCCAGGGTGGACATTATGAATTTGCCATGGCGAAAGCACCGGTGGAAAAAGAAGTAGCGATCCCGGGATTCGAAGATGTCAAAGCAGGCATCGTAAAATGGCCGATGTCCGTCATCCGTATAAGCGGTCCGGACACGGAGCGTCTGATCGAACTGGCAGACAAGATCCTGTTAAAGTGGAGAGGATACACTGACGAGGCAGCATTTATCTTCGCGGAAACCGACGGAGAACCACACAATACCATCACCCCGATCGCAAGAAAACGTGGTGATATGTATGAGATGGATCTGGTTTTGAGGAATAATATTACGACCGAAGAACATCCGCTGGGTGTTTATCATCCGCATGCAGAACTGCACCATATCAAGAAAGAAAACATCGGTCTGATTGAAGTTATGGGTCTGGCAGTGCTTCCGGCACGTCTGAAAGGTGAACTTGAAGGTCTGTGCAAAGCCATTGTGGCAGGCGAAGATCTGAGAAAAGATGAAGTTCTGGAAAAACATGCCGACTGGGTAGATGAACTGAAAGAAAAATATACTTTCACAGCAGAAAATGTGGAAGAGATTCTGAAAAAGGAGATCGGCATTGTATTCAAGAAGGTGCTGGAGCATGCAGGAGTGTACAAATGCACAGAAGAAGGCAGAACTGCATTCATGAGATTTATTGACAGTCTGTAAAAGAAAATAACGATTTTTATATAATACTTTGGTAAAGTGTTATAAAAATAAAGAGCCGGGTTGACAACAGCAATCCGGCTCCTTATAATAAAAGCATTAACGAAACTACATATCGAGCCAATAGAAGGTTGCAGGAAAGCAGGCGAAAGCCCGCCGAAGGAATAATACTCTCAGGTGTCCGTGAAAAACGGACGGGACTGTAACCGGATGGCCCTCTGGAGAATCCCAAAGATGGGTGCCGAAGGTGAAAGCAGATCTGTGATCTGCGAATCTCTCAGGCAAAAGGACAGTGTGAAAGATACAAAAAAGAAAAGCGGCATGTCGCAGTTGTTTTTTGTGTTTCGAGTGGATAATGAATAACAATTCTGAACAGAACCTGCAAAGGCGCAGAATAGTTATGGAAGTATCAGGTCCCGGGGATTTCCCCGGGACCTTTTTTGTCGGAAACGCTGTACTGGTTTCAGGTGAATAAAAAACGCTCTGCAAGGATGTGCCCCGGCGCATTCTTTGGTATTGGCTTGAAACGTAAGAAAAAATGAGGGAGAAGAAAAAACATGGAATTTGTTACAAAAGTAGTTGAGTGTGTCAATACGTTTCTGTGGGATTATGCACTGCTGGTCCTGCTTCTGGGAGCCGGTATCATTTACTCGTTCAGCCTGAAATTTATTCAGATACGAAAGTTTGGTGCCGGAATGAAAGCATTGTTTGGTAATTTTTCGCTGCATGGCGGGAAAGGAGAAAATGGTCTCAGTTCTTTTCAGGCTCTGACAACAGCGATTGCCGCCCAGGTAGGAACCGGTAATATCGCCGGAGCAGCAACAGCGATTGCATCCGGAGGGCCGGGTTCCATCTTCTGGATGTGGGTCAGTGCATTCTTCGGAATGGCTACCATCTATGCGGAAGCTGTTATGGCACAGCATACAAGAAAACTGGAAAACGGACACTATGTAGGAGGCCCGGTATATTATATAAAATACGTATTCAAGGGCAGATTTGGAAAATTCCTGGCAGGTTTCTTTTCTGTAGCTATCATTCTGGCCCTGGGATTTATGGGAAATATGGTACAGTCCAACTCTATCGGTGCAGCATTTAACAATGCATTCCATGTACCGAAACTGGCAGTGGGAATCTGTGTGGCAGTGATTGCCGGCATCATCTTTATTGGCGGTATCAAGAGAATCGCAAGCTTCACAGAAAAAATCGTTCCGATCATGGCACTGTTATACATCATCGGCTGCCTTGTGATCCTGGTGATGCATCTTCCGGGGGTTGGAACTGCATTTAAAGATATTTTTGTGGGTGCTTTTGCACCACAGGCAATCGCAGGCGGTGCACTTGGTGTAACGGTTCAGAAAGCGATGCGTTTCGGTGTTGCGAGAGGACTTTTCTCCAACGAAGCAGGTATGGGTTCCACACCACATGCACATGCAACAGCGGAGGTTAAGGATCCGTGTGATCAGGGAATCATCGCAATGATGGGTGTATTTATCGATACATTTATTATTCTGACACTGACAGCTCTGGTTATCCTGTCCACCGGAGTACTTGGTAACGGACAGACAGGTTCTGAACTGGCACAGAGTGCATTCAACGTAGGATTCGGTAACTTTGGAAATATCTTTATTGCATTGTGTATGCTGTTCTTTGCCTTTACTACAATTGTCGGATGGTATTATTTCGGTGAAGTGAATGTTCGGCATTTGTTTGGAAATGGTGCAGTAAAAGTTTATGCAGTGATCGTTGTGATCTGTGTAATTATCGGATCCACATTGAAAGTAGATTTGGTATGGGATATGGCAGATATGTTCAATGGTTTAATGGTGCTTCCAAACCTGATTGCACTTCTTGGATGTCTGGCGATTGTTCGCAAATTGACGAAAAAGAGCGAAAATAGCAAAGAGAAATAATGGAATATAGACAAAAACAGAAAAATCCGCTTTGGGGAAAGAAACCAAAGCGGATTTTTTTGAAATTGGTTAAATTGTACTTGATTTTTATAAAACAATGGTATAATATATAAACATGACGAAACAACATTTAAACAATACGTCAAAATCACCAGAAACAACAAGGAAAAGTGAAAGGTATTGTACGAAATGTTCACGATAGTGGGGTGACAAACTATATAATGTCGTGAGCGAAACAAAAGATTCCGTAGTTATTATGACGAAACACAATATTAAGAAAAATTGTGAAGGAATGTAGATTTTCGTTCGTGTTCATACGGTAGGCGCCAGCAGAGTTTTTCTGAAAAAAGTAGTATGGGCAGAAGGAAAATTTATATAGAGACAACGGAAGATTGACGAATATGATGTTGTCTGAGTTATTTTCAAGACCTAAAGGGAGGGAAAGAGATGAAAAGAAAAATAGTTGCAGTTTTAACAGCAGCTACGCTTGCAGTTGGTATGTTAGCCGGCTGTGGCGGCGGCGGAAGTGATTCCAGTTCCGGCGGATCTACGGATTCCAGTGGAACAACTTCTACAGATGACAGTTCAGGCGGAAGCGGAACAGCAGCATCTGAAGGTATTACTACAGAAGTAGGAACTCCTCGTTCCGAGACACTGATCGTTGAGTGTCAGTCCCCAACAGATGTACCTGGTCAGTTTAATAGCTACATGACAGGTACCCAGATGGGATTCGGTATTCATCAGCTGATGAGTGCTCATCTGTGGGAAATGGATACCGCAAATGGTGAACAGTGGGGCGAGATTGCTGATGGCATGCCTGAGTCCAATGATGATTTTACCGAGTGGACAGTAAAAGTTCGTCAGGGTATCAAATGGTCCGATGGTGAAGACGTAACAGCGGATGACGTTGTCTTTACTTTCAATATGATTAAAGAAAATGACGGAATCGGTGCTAGTGCAGCAACAAACCTGTACATTGATTCAGTAGAAAAAGTAGACGATTACACAGTTCTGTTTAAGATGAAAGAATCATTCCCACGTTTCGTACAGAGATATGGTATCACTGTATGGGGAACTGATTACCGTATCGTTCCGGAACATATTTACTCAAAACAGTCCGATGTTACTACATTCAAGGATGAAGATCCTGTAGTGGCAGGTCCTTACACCGTAAAAGATTACGATAAGTTAGGTGACTGGGTGCTGTATGAACTGCGTGATGACTGGAAGGACAGCACACTTGGTGTTGCAGGACCCACTCAGTATGAGTACGCTGAAAATGCTACACCACCGAAATACGTATGGTTCCGTACATTCGCAGACTCTACCACAAAACAGATGGCTATGATCAACAACGAAGTTGACCTGCTGTGTGAAGTAACACTGGAAGAGTTTGAAACCATGAAAGCTTCTAACGACAAAATTAACTGCTGGTACAAGGATTTCCCATATGCAAACCCAGACGATCCGGGTGCAAAAGGAATTGTATTCTCACATGGTCAGGGCGCACCGTATGACAATGCAGACTTCCGTTGGGGTATCTGCTTAGCACTTAATATTGATGAGATCTCCATGAACACGTTCTCCGGAGCAGGACGTGCGGCTCCGATCCCGTTAATGAACAATACACAGTTCCTGCAGGAAACCTACACAATCCCAATGCAGGATTGGCTGGAAAACTTCGAACTGGATCTTGGCGATGGAACAACCTTCAAACCTTATGATACCGGTTATGCAAAACGTATGGCTGATTCTCTGGGCATCGAAGGAACAGATGAAGAACTGATTACCATGTTTGGTGCAGGCTGGTGGAAACATGATGAAGAAGCAGCTACAAAACTGCTTGAAAAAGCCGGTCTTGAAAAAGTAAATGGTGTATGGAATTATGAAGGCAAACCTTTCACCTTTGAAATGAGCTATCTGGCAGATACTGAGTTCCAGGAAGCACGTGGTGTACAGGCAGCTTACAACCAGCTGACAAAATTCGGTTTCCAGTGTTCAATCGCATCCAAATCTTCCGCAACATGGGATGTAGACGGTGGAAAGGGTAACTACCAGATCGCTGGTTACTGGCCATCTGGTGGTATCCTGAAAGACTTCTACTCTGCAATCAGCGGATTTGACGGTGATCTGATCAAACCTTTAGGCGAAACTGGTTCTGGTCAGGGACTTCGTTGGAATAACGAAAAAGTTACAGAGATACTTCACGAACTTGCTAATACTGATCCGGAAAGTGATAGATCTTACGAACTGCATACTGAATTCCTTAAGGAATGTGTAACAGATATGCCGGAAATCAACTTCCTCTCTGGTACAAAATTCGTTCCGACCAACTCAACTTACTGGGAAGGTTATCCGGATGCGGACAACCCGTACAATGGTCCATGGTGGTGGTGGAGCTGCTTCAAATACATGCTTCCAAACATCACTCCTACACAGGCTTAATCCTTTAAGTCTTTAGGAACAGTAATAAAATGATGAAAACAGCAAAAACTGACAGAGTTATTTGCTGAAATATCAGAAGGGACGGAGTTGTAAGAAAAGCTTACGATCCGTCCCTTTTGTGTAGAAATAGTAGTAAAGGAGTGCTGTGTATGAAATTTAAAAAATTCTTTCTGCAGCGAGTGCTTGCATGGGCGCTGACTATCCTGATCGGTGTTACCTTTATCTTCTTCATTCCACGTATGTTTCCGTCAGATCCTGTTGAAAACATGATCGCACAGATTCAGTCACGTTCCGGTAACATGGATCCAGCCGAGATGGACGCCCTTCGTAGCAGCCTGCGTGTGCAGTTTGGACTTGATGGCTCGTTGCTGCAACAGTATGGTTATTTCCTGTGGCACGGTCTGCTGCATTTTGACTTTGGTCCGTCACTGATGAGTTATCCGGAGCCGGTTGGAAAAATTATCGGAAGATATCTTCCGTATACTCTGATCTTATGTCTGACCTCCACATTTATTGCGTGGATCGTAGGTAACCTGATCGGTCTTCTGGCAGGATTTCGGAAAAATAAAACTTCATCCAAGATTTTGGAAGCAATTGCAATTTTTATTTACCCGATTCCTTACTTCCTGGTAGCGTTGATCTTACAGATTATATTTGCATTTATATTAAAATGGTTCCCGTTGCAGGCAGTTATCAATACTAAAGGTGGATTTGGTCCTTGGATCGCTTCTGTGGTCAAGGCTTCTATCCTTCCGGGAATCTCACTGCTGTTACTTGGTACCGGATGGTGGATCATCTCCATGAAATCTCTGGCGAGCACCACAGCAGAAGAAGATTATGTACGTTATGCCCGTTTCCGTGGACTTTCCGAGTTCGCTATCGGCAAAAACTATGTAATGCGTAACTCCATTCTGACCCAGATCACAGCACTGGCAATGAGCCTTGGTGGTGTTTTCGGTGGTTCCATCATGACCGAGATTATTTTCGGATACCCTGGAGTCGGTTCTCTGATTCAGGCCGCGATCCTGCAGTCGGATTATAATATGATCCTTGGCTGTATTACGATTTCCATCGTAGCGATTGCTTCAGCAACTTTAATTGTGGACCTGATCTACCCGTTCATCGATCCGCGAATCCGGTACGGCTGATAAGAGGGAGGGACAGACATGAAGAAATTTTGGAAAACAGCCAATTTTCGTTTAAAGGCAGGCTTGATTTCTACTTGCTTTTTCCTGATCATTGGGTTCGTAGTATATTTTATCCCACATACAAATCCGTTTACCTATAATACATACCCGAATAATCTGGGAGTTTCTGCTGAACATTGGCTTGGAACTACCAGTATGGGACAGGATATTGTATGGCTGCTGATCGAAGCCATTCACAATTCTTTGATGATTGGTCTGATCGTAGCTACTATTGGTACTGTTGTGGGTGTTCTGGTTGGTCTGCTTGCAGGTTTTGCAGGCGGCGCATTGGACAGAGTGCTGATGATTATCACGGATACTTTCGTAGTAATCCCGTCTCTGCCGATTCTGATCATGATGACTTCCCTGATGAAAGGAAGCTCTACTGTAATTGTTATGGCACTTGTTCTTGCGATGTTCGCCTGGGCATGGCCAAGCCGTCAGATCCGTTCCATGGCTCTGACAATCAAAGAGCGTGACTTTATTCACACAGCACGTTTCTCCGGTGAAAGTACCTTACAGATCGTTGTAACGGAGATTCTCCCGTTCGCACTGTCCTGGTCACTTTCCAACTTTATGAATGCAACACTGAGTGCAATTGGTTCAGAATCCAGTTTGGCCGTTCTGGGTCTGTCACCGGGAAACCTGGTTTCTCTTGGTAACATGATTCAGTGGGCAAGAGGATACAATGCAGTCCTTGCTAAGAGATGGCTCTGGATCGGTTCTCCGATTGTTGCAACCGTTATCTTATTTGTTGGCCTGTTCATGTTGATTACAGGTTACAACGATTATCAGGCTAAGAAGAGAGGCAGGTGATAAGTATGCTGAAAATCGAGAATTTGTCAACGTCTTATAAGACAATAGACGGTGATGTACACGTACTCAAGGACATTAACTTTGAGATTAAAGACAATGAGATCTTCGGCATCGCAGGCGAGTCCGGATGTGGTAAAACTACCCTGCTGAACACTCTTTATGATATTGTTGACTATCCGTTGGTGATCGATCAGGGGCGTGTTGTTCTGGAAGGTGAAAAAGACGGAAAGAAATATTCATTCGAATCTGGAAAGATTCGTGACACCTGGTGGAACAATATCGCATATGTGCCACAGGCTGCACAGAGTGTTCTGAATCCGATCGTTCGTCTGAAAACACAGTTTCTGGATTCTATTCCAAAGGACCAGAAAAAGAATGAAAAACCGGAGGAAACTCTGGCAAGAGTTGCTGATTATCTGAAAGAACTGAATCTTTCCCCGGATGTTCTGGAGTCATTTCCATTCCAGCTGTCCGGTGGTATGAGACAGCGTGCGATCATTGCACTGGCAACCTTTATGTCTCCGGGTGTTGTTCTGGCCGATGAGCCGACAACCGCTCTGGACGTAGTTGTACAGAAGGGTATTCTTATGATGCTGATGCGTCTGCAGAAACAGTTAAAGAATACAATGATCATTGTAAGTCATGATATGGGTGTTCATTATCAGATCACAGACCGTATGGCGATCATGTATTCTGGTAGTATTGCAGAGCTCGGTAAGACAGAAGATATCTTCAATGATCCGATTCATCCATATACAAAGATGTTGGTAGATGCTCTTCCGCGTGTAGGTGAGGATGTACAGCGAGTTGGTATCGCAGGACGTCCGCCGGCACTGAAGAATCCGCCGCCAGGATGTCGTTTTGCACCTCGTTGTCCGCATGCTACGGATCGGTGCCGCAGTGAAGTCCCGAAATTCCGGGAAATAAGACCGGGTCGTTTCGCTGCGTGTCACTTATTAGAAGAGGAGGTGAAGACGAATGGCTGATAAATTATTGGAAGTAAAAGGCGTCAGCAAGATTTTCCGTGTAGGTGGTATGCTGCGTGGTAAAAAGCTGGTGGCTGTAGATAATGTTTCCTTATCTATCGATGATGATAAACCGGTAATCCTGTCTATCGTAGGAGAGTCCGGTTGCGGTAAATCTACTTTATGTAAGATGATTCTTCGTCTTCATAACCCGGATATGGGTGACATCGTTCTGGATGGAAAATCTTATGCAGATAAAAAAAGCTATGATCCAAAACAGTTCAAACTGGATGTACAGCCGATCTTCCAGAATCCATACGAATCTTTCTCCGCAAGAAAGACCGTAGATACTTACCTGTATAACACTGCTCTTCGTCTTGGCATCGCAAAGAACAGAGCAGAAGCAGATAAAGTTGTTGATGAAGCATTAAAGAGTGTTGGTATGTCTCTGGCAGTCGTAAAAGGAAAATATGCGACTCAGTTCTCAGGTGGAGAGCTGCAGCGTGTATCTATCGCGAGAGCCCTGATTACCCGTCCGAAACTGATCATCGCAGATGAGCCTGTTGCGGCAATTGATGCATCTATGAAGATGAACATCGTAAACCTCTTTAAAGAGCTGCGTGACAAATATAAAATCTCATTTATTTATATTACGCATGACCTGTCGACTGCATACTATGTATCCGATTATATCGCAACCTTGTATCGTGGCTGCCTGATCGAATACGGACCGGCAAAACAGATCATGGACAATCCGGCACATCCTTACACTGAACTTCTGATGAGTTCTGTACCCCGTGTCGGAGACAAATGGGAGAAAGAAATTGCCATGCCGGATATGGAAGGAAAAGAATATGCAGTGGAATACTGTAAGTTCGCTCCTCGTTGTCCGTACGCAACCGATGAATGTCGTCAGAAACGCCCGGATGCACAGGATATGGGCAATGGACGTATGGTACTTTGCTGTCACCCTCTGTGTCAGAAACCAAAGGAAGCATAAGATAAACTTGCAAAATATAAAAAAGCTGTTGCCTTCGGGATTCGTGAGAGTTCCGGGGACGGCAGCTTTTTTATATTGATGTTATTGTATTTATGTGAGCGACAAGTTGAAATTTTGTGCTGGAAATATGCTTTTGTTGAGAGGGATAGTATGTCGTATATGGAAAAAACAGTGGGTAGATAGTACTTTTGATTTGTGTATATAGCAAAAAACGCCCCGGCGATTTCGTTGCGTTTGGAATCGTCGGAGCGTTTTCTTATGTCAAATTATTTCAAAGAGTTCGAATATTCCGAAGATTAGAACAGTCCGGTGATCTTTCCTGTTTCGTCTACATCGATCTTCTCAGCAGCCGGTACTTTTGGCAGTCCAGGCATGGTCATGATCTCACCGGTCAGGGCTACGATGAAGCCTGCGCCTGCGGAAACTTTCAGGTTTCTTACGGTTACTTCAAAGTCTGTCGGTGCTCCCAGTTTGGTCTGGTCATCGGTCAGGCTGTACTGTGTCTTAGCCACACAGATCGGGCAGTTGCCGAAGCCAAGAGCCTCTAACTGTTTTGCCTGTTTCTGAGCATTTGCTGTCAGAACGACACGTTTTCCACCGTATACTTTCTGTACGATCTGGTTCAGTTTGTCTTCGATAGAACCTTCCAGTTCGTAAGCGTATGTGAAGTCGTTTGGTTCCTCTACCAGACGGATCACTTCTTCTGCCAGTTTCAGGCCGCCTTCGCCACCTTTTGCCCATACTTCAGACAGAGCAACGTTAACGCCCAGCTCTTTACATTTTTCTTCAACCAGATCCAGTTCTGCTTTGGTATCGGTCGGGAATGCATTGATGGCAACTACGCATGGCAGTTTGTATACATTCTTGATGTTGCTTACATGTTTTAACAGGTTTGGCATACCTTTTTCCAGAGCTTCCAGGTTTTCTGCATTCAGCTCGGCTTTCGGAACACCGCCGTTGTATTTCAGGGCACGTACAGTTGCTACGATAACTACTGCATCCGGTTTCAGTCCTGCCATACGACACTTGATATCCAGGAACTTCTCAGCACCCAGGTCGGCACCGAAGCCTGCTTCTGTGATCGCATAGTCAGCCAGTTTCAGAGCCATCTTGGTTGCTGTTACGGAGTTACATCCGTGTGCGATATTGGCGAATGGTCCGCCGTGTACGATGGCCGGTACACCTTCCAGTGTCTGTACCAGGTTTGGTTTCAGGGCATCTTTCAACAGAGCGGTCATGGCACCTTCTGCATGCAGGTCGTGTGCGGTTACCGGCTTCTGTTCTGCCACTTTACCGTATGTATATCCAATGATGATACGTCCCAGACGTTCTTTCAGGTCGTTGATATCGCTTGCCAGACACAGAACTGCCATGATCTCAGATGCTACTGTGATATCGTAGCCGTCTTCTCTCGGCATACCGTTGGTTTTTCCGCCAAGTCCGTCTACTACATTACGCAGCTGACGGTCGTTCATGTCAACACAACGTTTCCATGTGATCTTTCTCGGGTCGATGTTCAGAGCATTGCCCTGGAAGATATGGTTATCGATCATAGCTGCCAGCAGGTTGTTAGCTGCACCGATGGCATGGAAGTCACCGGTAAAGTGCAGGTTGATGTCTTCCATCGGAACTACCTGTGCATATCCGCCGCCGGCTGCTCCACCTTTTACACCGAAAACCGGTCCTAAGGATGGCTCTCTTAAAGCAACCATAACGTTCTTACCCATTCTCTGCATACCGTCTGCCAGACCTACAGTTGTTGTAGTCTTTCCTTCACCGGCCGGTGTCGGGTTGATAGCGGTAACCAGAATCAGTTTACCATCTTTTTTGTCAGATTCTTTCAGCAGATTGTAGTCGATCTTTGCTTTGTACTTTCCGTACTGTTCCAGATATTTGTCATCAATACCTGCTTTTGCTGCGATCTCGGTGATCGGTTTCATTTCGCATTCCTGTGCGATCTCAATGTCTGTTTTGTATCCCATAGTTATTTCTCCTTTCTTCTGACCGGACGTCTGCCCCCGAAACGGAACAAAAAGTGAAGAATGTATCTGTTCCGTAAATAAAAAAACGCAGCAAATGTAATCATGTTCTACATTGCTGCCCAGACGGTCGGCCAATATGAATCCTGGTTTCCTGTGGTTCCTCCACATATCCGTCAGTAGCCAGGATCTTCTTTTTCAGACTTCTTTTAAAGAATAGCATAAATTAGCAAAAAAGTCAAGAATTACGAGGAAAAAACAATCTCTTTTTGTGGATTTTCACTTGATATTTATGAGGAAGAAAGTTATACTTAAACGGTAACATAATTGTTACTGTTCACTGATACTATCTTGCGAGGCGTTTTTCGTGAGCGAAGGTCACAGAAAACCCGAGACATATCTCACGAATTTATGCGATTAGTATGAATTCTGTGCATCGCAAAGTGTGTAATGGTGAGATACCTTGAAAAACAAACGTGATCACTATTAATAAAGAAGAAAGCCGGTGATATTTGTGGAACAGGCAATCAGGGAGGAGATATTTTTCGGATTCTGCAGGACGTATAATCAGGCACAGACAGTGACCTGTGAGTTCACAGAGACGGAAGAAGGACTCGAACTGACCGAAGTGGACTGTGGATATAGACGGTGCATCCATCAGGGCAGCTGTGAAGTGGCCAGGCAGATCCGTCAGATGGAAGAGGATCACAAAAAGGAGTAAAGGGGAAACAAATGGTAAAACTGAATAAGAAAATCAGGAGATATCTGGCTCTGGTTCTATGCCTCAGTATCTTGCTTGTACCTGTAGAGGGTTATGCGGCGAAGAATAATCAGAGCACAAACCAGCGGGTGAGAACCACAACGACAGCAGCAGGCTGGGTGTCAAGCGGCGGCCGATGGTGGTATCGAAATGCAGATGGGAGTTATCCGAAGAGTACCTGGAAACTGATCAACGGTTCATGGTATTACTTTGAATCTGATGGATGGATGGCGACTGGCTGGAAAAAACTGGGCGGCGAATGGTATTATCTTACATCCAGTGGAGCGATGGCTACCGGATGGGTGAAACTGAATGGGAAATATTATTTCATGAACGGTTCCGGTGTGATGCAGCATGATACCTGGGTGGATAATGGTGCCTACTATGTGAACAGCGATGGTGTCTGGGTGGAAGGAAAGACTTCCCAGAACAGAGCAGAAAGCAGTCGGACAGATTCCACAGCAGGATGGGTGTCCGGTGGCGGCCGATGGTGGTATCGGGAAGCAGATGGTTCCTATCCGAGAAACAGCTGGAAAGTAATCAATGGTTCATGGTATTATTTTGACGGCAGCGGCTGGATGGTAACCGGCTGGCTAAAACGCGCAAGCGGCTGGTATTATCTGGAACCGGGCAACGGTAACATGGTAACCGGCTGGAGAAAAATCGGCGGAACCTGGTATTATCTGAATCCGGGAAATGGCGATATGGCGCAGGGCTGGAAAAAGATTGGGAATGTCTGGTATTATCTGGAGCCGGGAAATGGTGGCATGGCAACGGGCTGGAGAAAAATCGGAAGTACCTGGTATTATCTGAATCCGGGAAATGGCGATATGGCAACGGGCTGGACAACCATTGGAGGAACCCGATATTACATGAATCAGGATGGAGCCATGGTAGAAGGCTGGTCACAGCAAAATGGAACCTGGTATTACCTGAAACCGGGCAGCGGAAACATCGCGACCGGATGGTTAAAACTGGGTGCAACCTGGTATTATCTGGCGAGTGACGGAAAGATGCTGACAGGTTTCCAGAACATCGGCGGATCCAAGTATTATCTGAACACAGGCAGTGGAGCCATGGTAGTAGGCTGGCTGCAACTGGGCAGTGACTGGTATTATATGAACGGCAGCGGTGCCATGCTGACAGGCTGGCAGAAAATCGGAAGTACCTGGTATTATCTGAATCCGACGACCGGTAAGATGGCAACAGGCTGGACAACCGTTGATGGAAGTAAATATTATATGAACGGCAGCGGTGCCATGCTGACGGACTGGCAGAATATTGACGGTTCAGAGTATTATTTTTACAGCAGTGGAGCCATGGCGGTAAGTACAGTCATCGGCGGTGTTGAAATCGGAGCAGATGGAAAAGCATCGAGAACAGAAAGTCAGGCGATTGGGACTCTGACCAAGTTTTTGAAAACAATGATTCAGCCGGTAGGTAACACCCTGTATGTATGGGGTGGCGGTCATGACGCCTGGACAGACGGAGACGGACTGCGTATCGGTATGAACCCGAAGTGGAAACAGTTCTATAACCAGCAGGGAGCTTCGTATAATTATACGAAACATCGATATGAGTATCAGAATGGTCTGGACTGTTCCGGTCTGGTCAGCTGGGCTGTCTACAATACATATAATACGAAATCAAATCAGAAAGAAACGGCATACAGTTCAACATCTACCGGATTTCCGGCTTATCTGACCAACAAAGGTTTTGGATCGCACGGAAGAGTTTCCGGTGGAACATTTACACCTGGTGACGTGGTAAGTATGACCGGTCATGTGTGGGTTGTTCTTGGCATGTGTTCGGATGGAAGTCTGGTGATCGTTCATGCGACACCACCGGTAGTTCAGATCAGCGGTACGGTCAATACAGCAGGAAGCACGAACAGTGAGGCTGTAAAACTGGCAAATGCATATATGAAGAAATATTATTCAGATGCAGCCGGCAAATATAATCTGTGTATCGCAAGTAAAGCATATGTGAATAACGTAGACCGTTTCCAGTGGTCCTCCGGCAGTATGAGAGATCCGGATGGACTGCGTAATATGACGGCAGCACAGGTACTTGAAAAATTGATTGGACTGCAATAAGAAAAATGTAAAGAAAGGCTGTCGGGAAATAGACAGTTCTAAGTTTGGGAGGGTGTGACTCATACCGAGGCACACCCTCCCAAACTTTTTATCATACAAAGAAAAAAGATGACTGACGACAACCATCTTTCTCTCCATTTATTGAGAGGAGTTTAGTATTGAGGGGTTGCAGGAAAAATGGTTTTGTGTTAATATGTTAAGGAATGTAAAGAGAATATTTCGTAAATATTACAAGAATATATAACACAATGCAAAACAATAAAAGGAGAAATGTATGAAAAAAAGAATCCTTTGTTTAACATTAGGATTAATGCTGACAATTTCACAGGCAGTACCTGCCGGTGCTGCATCCAGAAAAGATCAGTTAAAACAGGATAAGGCAGCAGCACAGAGTCAGCTTGCAGCACAGGAGTCTAAAATCAATAATCTGGAAGACCAGAAACAGACACTTTCCGCTGAGATCGATCAGCTGGATTCTGATCTGGTAAATATTATGGTTGAGATTGAGATTCTGGATGGTGAGTTATCCGATAAAGAAGCGCAGATCGAGCAGACCAAAGCAGATCTGGCAGTGGCAGAAGAAAATAAACAGAAACAGTATGAAGCCATGAAGAAGAGAATCCAGTATCTGTATGAAAAGGGTGGAGATGATGCATGGGCACAGATGCTGTTCCAGGCATCGGACTTTACCAGTCTTCTGAACCAGGCAGAATATGTACAGCAGATGTATGACAGTGACAGAAACAGTCTGGAAGAGTTCAAAGAGACTGTACAGCAGGTAAAAGACCTTGGGGATCAGCTGGACAGTGAGAAAGCAGAACTGGAAGAGATGAACCAGGAGTATCAGAATCGTCAGGCGAGTATGCAGACTCAGCTGCAAGAAAAGAAAGCAACTTCCAGTGATTATGATGCACAGATCGCACAGGCTCAGAGCCAGGCTGCACAGTACACGGAACTGATTCGCCAGCAGAATGCTGAGATTCAGAAAATTGAAGAAGAAGAGAAAAAAGCAGCGGAAGAGGCAGCAAGAAAAGCGGCCGAGGAAGCAGCTAAGAAGGCAGCAGCAGAAGAAGCTGCAAAGAAAGCACAGGAAGAAGCAAACAAAAAAGCAGCAGATGAGGCAGCTAAGAAAGCAGCAGAAGCAAGCAAGAAATCTTCCTCTACTTCCGGCAGTAATACAGCTGCAAGTTCCGGTTCTTCCACAAGCAGTAAAAACAATACATCAGGCAGCAGCTCAAGTGCAGCAACATCCAAGGACAACGGAAGTTCTTCTTCCAGTTCATCAGGAAGCTCAGGCAGCAGCGTATCATATAATCCGACAGGACAGTCCGTTGTTAATTACGCATGCCAGTTTGTTGGCAATCCTTATGTATGGGGTGGTACAAGCCTGACAAACGGTGCTGACTGTTCCGGATTTATCATGAGTGTATATGCAAAGTTTGGTGTATCCCTTCCGCATTCCTCCGGAGCAATGGCAGGCTGTGGTCGTGGAGTTTCCTACTCTGAGGCAATGCCTGGAGATATTATCTGCTACGCAGGTCATGTAGCGATCTACATGGGCGGTGGACAGATCGTACATGCAAGTAACGCAAAAGACGGTATTAAGATAAGCGGAAACGCTGCGTACAGGCCGATCGTTGCAGTTCGCCGTGTGCTGTAATCAGAACAATAGTAATAATTATGAGAGCCATATCTGAAAAAGATAGGGCTCTTTTTTTGTTCAATAATCTATTCCACTTTAACGTGGCATTTTATTGTAGTTCCGAATTTGACAAAATAAATGATGGAATCAACACAAAAGAACGAGCCGATAAAAAAACGAATCGTTATAATTAGAATAAAAGAGACTGAGACAGTCTGTATGCAGACGGAACAGGCTACATTGCCGGAAGGAGGTAGATAATGAAGAATCGAAAAAAACAGCTTATGAAGATCGGAGCTGTCATAGCGGTGATTGCAGTTGCAGGAATTGCCGGCGGAGTCGTCATATACAAGTGTGCCAATCGATTCGATCTGACTGTAGCCGGTGATCCGATCAGTAAGGAAGAGTATGTGAACTGCATGAATTCCGTGGAATATGATACAAAGATGCAGATCCAACAGGATTATGATGCCGTATACGGAACGGATTTCTGGGAAAAGCAATACGACGGACAATACGGCTATGAGATCCTCACCCGGAATACAGTAGAACAGTTAAAATACATCCATGCAGTATATGATCTTGCCGAAGAAAACGGAGATGTAGCAGACAGTAGCTATGAGGCTCTGGAAAAACGCTGGAAGGATGGTAATGCGGAGCGAGGCGAGAAAGTAAAAAAAGGTGAAGTGATCTACGGACTGAAAGAGTATACCTTTCAGCTGTATCTGGACTATGAGCTCAGTACTCTGAAAGAGAAATACTGTAACGATACATCCCGGGAGGGAATGCAACTGACGGAAGACGAGGTTCTTCAGCACTACCGGAGTCGCAACTGGATATTTGGAGGCAGCGAAGAAAACGCTGACCTGGAAACAGCAAGAATAGCAGTCGAAAGAGAACTGCGTGAACAAAAATACGACGATATGATCACGCAGCATGAAACCGATTCTCAGGTGGAAGGAAACATGAAAGATGTGAACCGGTACACCTTGAAGAATATACAATAACGGAAGGAGAAAAGGTATGAAGAAAAGATGGATGAGCGGTACGTTAGCACTTCTGCTTGCAGGAACAACAGTCGCATCAATGATGCCGGCAGTATCTGTTAAGGCTGAGGGAAATACCGCAACCGGAACAACATATTATGTTGATTCCAATGGGGGAAATGATAGCAATGAAGGAACATCAGAAGGCAAGGCGTTCCAAACACTTGAAAAAGTAAATACACTTGATCTTGAGCCGGGAGATACCGTTCTTTTGAAAAGAGGATCTGTATTTGAGGATCAGGCTCTTAAGTTTACAAAAGAAGATAGCGGTACTGCAGAAGCACCGGTAAGAATATCTGCTTATGGCGAGGGAAACAGACCACAGATCAATACAAACGGTCATGGTCAGTGGGAACTGAATTATGGAACTCCACTGGATAACCAGAATCATAAGTGGAAAGGTACCGTATCTTCCAGTATCCTGATTGAAGACACAGAGTATATCGAGATCGAAGGTCTGGAACTGACCAACGACAGAAATAGTGCAACAGATACCGAGAAAGATAAAGCGTACAACGATGCATATGCAATGGACAGAACAGGTGTTGCCGGCGTTGCGAAGGACAATGGAACAGTAGACCACATCGTACTGAACGATCTCTATATCCATAATGTGACAGGTAACGTATATAACAAACATATGACAAACGGTGGTATCTACTTCATCGTTGCAAAACCAACAAACGAAGGAGCAACCGGAATTGCAAGATACAATGATGTTAAGATCACGAACTGTTCTCTGGATACAGTAAACCGCTGGGGAATTGCAGTCGGATACACCTATCAGTGGAGACAATTCACAACAGGTGCATTGTCAGATGCAACAATGGCAAAATATGGTTCATCCAATGTTGTGATCGAGAACAACTATCTGAACCATGTAGGCGGAGATGCCATCACAACCATGTATCTGGACAGACCGATGGTTCAGTATAACGTGTCAGAGAATGCGGCAGAGCAGATCAATTTCAAAGACTACTCAAAGAATCAGCCGAGTCTTGATGCAAATGGTAATGTAAACGGTACACAGGGCGTTGGTGCAGGACGAGTGGCAGCAGCAATCTGGCCATGGAAATGTAAAAATGCAATCTTCCAGTACAATGAGTGCTTCAGAACATTAAATGCTTCCAATGGTAACGGCGATGGACAGCCATGGGATGCCGACTATGGTGATGGAACAAACTATCAGTACAACTACAGCCATGGTAATACCGCAAGTACCATCATGTTCTGTGGTCCGGAGTCCATTAACAATACATTCCGTTACAACATCAGCCAGTATGAAGATATGGGACCTCTGGATCCGGCCGGTAACACTGGAAACTGCCAGGTTTACAATAACACATTCTATATCAAAGAAGGTCTCAATACCATCTGGCATAGAAGCCATGGCAATGGTGGTCCTGTAGATATGGAAAATAATATTTTCTATTTCGCAGGAAACTCACCGGTTGCAGTAAATGACTGGAATCCCAGCGGAAATAAGACCTTCAGCAATAACTTATATTACAACGTAACTACTTATCCGAATGATGCAAATGCTGTAAAAGCGAATGCAGGAACAAAGGTACTTGTGGATGCAGGTTCCGGTCCGGATTCAGTAGCAACTGATAAGAGCGCAAGAAGACATGAAGATCCAACAGCTACAACAGTATTTGACGGATACAAACTTGCAGAAAACTCTCCGGCAATCAACGCTGGTAAAGTAGTAGTTGACAGAAATGGTTATACCATCGATCACGACTTCTTCGGTCACAAGATCACAGCAGTACCGGAGATCGGAGCAGCAGAAAGTGATGCAGTGGCAGCACTTGTACTGAGATCTGACGTATATACTGTTACCGGAACAAACGTAAGCGATCTTCCTAAAAATACAACAGTAGAGGATTTTCTTAATAATGTTATCGTAGATACAGGCGTTACAATTACTATTAAAGAAGGCGAGACAGAACTTACAGGAACTGACATCGTAAAAGGAGGAGCGACAATTACTCTTTCTTATGAAGGAATGAAAAGTGTAACTTACACTGTGGTTGCAAGTTCGGATAAAGAACTGAAAGAATGTTTCTACGAAGTGAAAGGATCAGAAGTACGTGTTCCTTACACAGAGAAAAACCCGACAACAGTAAAGGAAATGAAGGCAAACATCACTGTAGCAGATACAGCAACAGTATCCGTATTAAACGGTGGTGCAGAACTTGCAGACAGTGATGCAGTTGCAGACGGAATGACACTTCGCATCACTGCGGAAGACGGCACAACAAATGATTTTGCGATCAAACAGAAAAACGAATATAACTGGACTTTTGATTTTGTAAGAGGACAGCAGGGAAATGTATGGTTCGGACAGATAAAGGATAGTTCCAGCGACTGGGCCAATATGACAACCATCGATTCGGACGGATGGCCAAACTGGGCGACTCATACATATTATGGCCCTGGTATTGATGCACCACAGAACACAAATACAACAACTGATTCAACAGTTCATGGTCTGCTTTCCGCACCGCCAAAAACAGATATTTCTACAGCAATGGCATATAGAGCACCGAAGAGCGGAACAGTATCATTCAAGGTCAAAGATGACGAGCCATATCTCCGTCAGTCTCCGAACGCAAACGGAACAGTCACCTTGAGTCTTTATGTAAATGGTGAAGTGAAAAAAAGCTTAACACTTGAAACCAGTAGACAGAAAGTTGGTAACTGGGAACAGGCTGAGGAAATCGTAGTAAGCCGTGGTGATATGATTCGCGTGGTAGCTAAGTGTAATGATAACCCAAGCAAACCATCCGCTCACGTTACACCAATCATCACTTATGTGGATAAAGCAGCAGCTGATACCGAAGCACCGACAGCACCAACAGAAGTAACAGCAACAGATATTACAACAACAACAGCAAAAGTTACCTGGACAGCATCTACAGATAATGTAGGCGTGGCAGGATACAATGTATACGTAAATGATCCAGAAAATCCTGTAAACGGCGAGACACTTGTAACAGGAACAGAATATGAACTGAAAGACCTTACAGCAGGAACAGGATATACAGTAACTGTAAAAGCTGTTGATGCAGCCGGCAATGTTTCAGATGGTGCTGCACATACATTTACAACAAAAAATGCGGCAGATACAGAAGCGCCGACAGCACCGGGAAATGTAGCAGTGACAGATGTTACAACAACAACAGCCAAAGTTACTTGGAGCGAAGCAACAGACAATGTAGGTGTAGTTGGATATAACGTATACTTAAACGAAGAAAAAGTAAACGAAACACTTGTAACGACTACCGAATATGATTTAACTGCTCTTACAGAAGAGACAAATTATTCAGTAAAAGTAACTGCGGTGGATGCAGCAAAAAATGAATCTGCGAGATCTGAAGCAGCTACATTTACAACACCAAAAACACAGGATACCGAAGCACCATCTGTACCGGCAGGTGTAGCAGCATCAGACGTGACACAGACAGGAGCAAAGATTACCTGGACAGCATCTACAGATAATGTAGCAGTAACCGGATACAATGTATATGTGGGTGAAACAAAAGTAAATGCTACACCTGTAACAGTTACAGAATATGATTTAACCGGACTTACAGCAAATACAGGATATTCAGTAACAGTAAGTGCAGTGGATGCAGCAGGAAACGAATCCGCAAGATCTGAAGCAGCTACATTTACAACATTAGAGGCGGAAGAAGAGAAAGATACAGAAGCACCGACAGCACCGGCAGGTGTAACAGCATCAGAGGTGACACAGACAGGAGCAAAGATTACCTGGACAGCATCTACAGATAATGTAGGAGTAGCCGGATATAATGTATATGTAGATGAAGCAAAAGTAAATACGGACAAGCTGGTGGAAGGTTTGGAAATTGAACTGACAGGTCTTACTCCGGATACAGAATACACAGTAACAGTAAGTGCAGTGGATGCAGCGGGAAATGAATCAGGAAGATCTGCAGCCTTCACATTTACAACACTTAAAAACGAGGAACCTGCCCCGGAAAAACCATCCGCTCCTACGAATGTGAAAGTATCTGAAATTACTCATACCACAGCAATCGTTACCTGGGAACCGGCTGCAGAAAGAGCGATGGCACCTGGATATAATGTATATCTGGATAATAAAAAACAGAATGAATTGCCTATAGAAGGAACAGAGTACAAGTTGACTGGCCTTAAGGTAGGAACCAGATACAATGTAGCCGTAACAGTAGTAGATGTAGATGGAATAGAATCTGACAGAACAGAAGAAGTAGAAGATACATTTATAACAAAGGCAGATAAAGAAAAACTGCAGGAAACTACAAAAGATGCAGACAAAGCTCTGGAGAACAAGGATAAATACACAGAGGAATCTCTGAAAAATCTGGAGGAAGTCTACAAGAAGTATCAGGAAGTACTGAATGGTGACAATGTAACTCAGGAAGAAGTAGAGGAAGCGAATAAAGCTATCGAAGAAGCTTTCAAGAATCTGGTAGCAAAAGACGATGGTAAGAAGGATCCGACTCCTACCCCAGGACCGGCAGCCCCAACACCGACTACAACGCCAGACCCGACTACAACCCCAACCCCAACTACAACACCAACTACAACCCCAACCCCGAGCACCACACCGCAGCCAGGCGCAAAACCTGCAGCAACTTCCGGAAATACCAACACAGGAAGCACAAATGCAGGTGGAACAACCACAGGCAGCACATCTACAGCCAGAGCTGCAAAAACAGGTGATACAGCCAATGCAGCAGCCTGGTTATTTACCCTGGCAGCATCTGCGGTTGCAGGAACTGTTGTTGTAAAACGTAAAAGAGAGGATTAAGAATGTCCCACTCTTGAAGGATAAAAATAAGTAATTAAAACAGACAGGAATCAGAAAACACTGATTCCTGTCTGTAACATCCAACAAAAAGGAGAAAAAAATGAGGAAAAAGACCCTTTCAGCATTTCTGGGATTGGTTCTTGGCGCTTCTACCATATTAGGCTCTGTCGGTGCAAACCCTGTACCGGTATCCGCAGGAACGGATGGAATAACCGACAGCGAATGCACAACCACTGGAACTGCAGAACCGGCATCGGACGAAGTTGTACCGGACGCGAATCAGTACAAATATCAGAAGGATGAACTGGCAGCATTCTGTCACTTCGGACCGAATACATTTAATGAAGTAGAGTGGGGAGAGCATTACGGAAAGAAACAACCAAATGAAATCTTCACACTGACAAATGATTTTGATGCAGATACATTAGTAGGCACATTACATAATGCAGGATTTAAGAAAATCATCGTAACAGCAAAGCACCATGACGGATTCTGTATCTGGAACAGCGAATACACAGATTACTGTATCAAAAATACGGATTATAAGAATGGTAAGGGAGATGTTCTTGCGGAAATCTCAGCTGCCTGTTCAAAATATGATATGGACATGGGTCTTTACTTGTCTCCATGGGATATCCATGAACCATCTTACGGTTATTATGATGCCAATGGAAATCCAACAACCAAGGAAAATGACGTATTAGATTATAATGAGTATTATAATAATCAGTTAAAAGAAATTCTTGGTAATTCAAAGTACGGTAACAACGGGCATTTTGTTGAAGTCTGGATGGATGGGGCCAAAGGAAGTGGTGCAAACGCACAGGAATATACATTTGAAAAATGGTTCGATACAATTCAGACACACCAGGGAATAAAAGCCGGTAATGCTGCTGACTGTATGTTATTCGGAGCACAGGCATATACAACCGTTCGCTGGATCGGAAATGAAGATGGTGTTGCTCACGAAAACACATGGGCAAAATCCAAAGTAAATGTGGCAAATAATACAATTGATAGCAACGGAACTACACCATATACCATCGGATACGCAGATGGAAATAAATGGACAGTACCGGAGTGTGACGGACGTATTACATCCGGATGGTTCTGGGGAACAAATAAATGTACTCCGAAGACAGTTGCCCAGCTTGCTAACATGTATTTTGATTCTGTAGGACATAATGCAACTATGCTTCTGAATGTACCGCCAAACAACAAAGGTACAGTAGATCAGCCGATCCTGAACAGAATAACAGAATTCGGTCAGAATGTGGAAGAGTCTTTCAGAACCAATCTGGCAAAAGCAGAAGGAACCACAATTGTAGCATCTGATGTTCGTGGAAACGATGCTGCATTCAAACCGGGAAATGTAGTAGATGGAAATGATGCCACATACTGGACAACAAATGACGGCACAACAAGCGGAAGCCTGACCATTAAGTGGAACACAGCGAAAAAGTTTGATGTGGTTTCTATCGAGGAAGCAATTCAGAAAGGACAGCACATCAACAGTTATAAAGTTGAGTACAAAGCATCTGACGATGCACAGTGGCAGACACTGAAAAGCGGAGAGACTGTTGGATCCAAGAGACTTGTCAGAACTGCACCGGTATCAGCAACCCAGGTGAAAATCACAGTAGGAACAACCGATGGAAAAGTTCCGATGTTAAGTGAAGTTGGTGTATACAAAGCAAGCGAAGGATTCCAGCTGGCAGGAGCAGCGCCGGAAGGTATGGTAACAACCAGCGTCAATGAAGCAAACAGTTTTACATTCAGTACAGGTTGGAATCCACAGACAGGAAGCCAGTATATCAACGGACAGAATACCTGGTCCAATAGAGCTGGCGCAAGCTTTACTTATAAGTTCCACGGAACAAAAGTATACCTGATGGGAACAACAGACCCGGGTCATGGTGCCGCTGATGTTTATATCGATGATCAGTTGGTAGAAACGATCAATACACATGCGGAAAGCAGATCTACAGGAGCAAAGATCTTTGTATCCGGTGATCTGGAAGATGGCGATCACACATTAAAGCTTGTAGCAAAAACAAATGCCGCAATCGGTGTGGAAGCAGCTTACGTAATCAACAACGGTGGCGTTGGAATGATTGAACTTGAAGATTCTGCATATACAATGAATGAAGAATCTTCGCTGGATGTGAAAATCAAACGTGTAGGTGGAACAACAGGAACAATCACAGCTAAGATTCAGCCCAACCCGGGAAGTGCAATTCAGGATGATTTTAATACAGAATTAGCTCCGGTAGTTACTCTGAATGATGGAGAAGCTGAAGTAACTGTTAAAGCAGCAGAGACAAGACGTAATACGAACATGACCGGCGATCGTGTATTTTCTATCGAACTGACAGAGAAAACACCGGACAATGCAATCATTGGTTTCAACAGTTCTGCAAGAATCACAATCAAAGATGCAGATGGTATTACAAAAGAAAAACTGAACACTTTAATTACTCAGTCTCCTGACGAAGCGCAGGAAAATCTGTACATGGAAGAAGGCTGGAGTGCATATGCAGAAGCACTGGAAGTAGCAAGAGCAGTTGTCGAAAACGAAGAAGCAACAGAAGCAACTATCAGAAATGCATACATAGCACTGGAAAATGCAAAGAAAGCACTTGTAGCACGTGAAAAGTATACAGAAACTGACAGATTCAAATTCCCATGGAAACCGGGAACAAGCGCTAAGCTGGAAGCAGAATTTGCGACAGAGTTAAATAATAGCAATGATGAAGATTCGGATAAGGATTGGCCGATGCAGATTGCGGATAACAACGATGCAAGCAATGGAAAATTTGTCACAGATATGGCATTCAAGGATGTCCTGAAATATGCATATCACGCAGACAAAGCCGGCACCTACCATGTGGTCATGAGATATCGCAGCGGTTCTCCTGAAAATGCCAAAAATGGTATTAAGATAACAGAAGAAACTGGAAAGATCGCAGAAAAAACAGTTGTAGTTAACCCGTCCAAAGAGAATGGAAACGTTGTTTTCGGAACTGTAGAGTTTGATATTGAAGTAGTAACACCCGGAGATGGAATGATTTCTATTACAGCCCCGGATACCAATAAGGGTCCTGGAATTGACTACTTCATCATCAGCCCGCGGAATGTTACGCTGGGATCTTTTGACATCACAGCTACAGCAGGTGAAGGCGGAACCATCACAGCAGATGGCCTTGCAGAAGGCAAAGTAACTGTTACAGAAGATGAAAGTGTAACATTTACGATTGCACCAAAAGCCGGATATGAGATTGCAGACGTAAAAGTGGATGGAACATCGGTAGGAAAGAAAACTACTTATACATTCGATCGCGTAGATAGCACTCATACAATCGAAGCAACATTTGCATTTACGAACTATACAGCAGAAAATCCATTTGGATTCCCGGGAGAAAAGGGAGAGACCAAGACCCTGGAAGCAGAGCATGCTACAGAACTGATCAATAGCAACGATTCAGATTCGGATCCGGATTGGCCGCTTACTATTACTTCTGAAGACTGGGCAAGTAATGGGAAATTCCTGAACTGTATGGCATACAAAGATTATGCAAAATATGCTTACACAGCAGTAGTTCCCGGAACCTACACAGTAACAGGTACTTACCGTGCCGGAGCGTTAAACAAACTTGCGATTTCTGAAGCGGACAATAAGATTGAAGCAGCTCAGGTTGATTGCCCGTCAACAAAAGAAGGCAACGCACTTACTGTGAAGACATTCGCGCTGGATATCAAAGTGACAACAGAAGGAGCAGGAACCCTGATCCTTACAGCACCGGATACAAGCAAAGCGCCACAGCTGGACAAACTGGATATCGTGCTGAAAAGAACTGCAGATGAAGCAGATCTTACAGAACTTGAGGCAGTACTTGAGACTGCAAGAGAAAAACTTGCAGAGGAAAATGCATATACACCAGTATCCAGGGGAGATCTTGAAACAGCGGTAAATGCAGCTCAGGAAGTTTATGATAAAGCAGGCGTTACCCAGGATGAAGTAAATACTGCAAAAGCAAATGTAGAAGCTAAGATTGCTGCACTGGTAAAGAAAGCAGATAAATCTGCACTGATCAATGCAATTAAACTTGCAAATGTCAAAACAACGCAAGAGGACAAATACACAGCTGAATCCAGAGAAGTTCTTAAACAGGTGATAGATGCAGCAGTTGAGGTAGTGAATGACGAAAATGCGACACAGGAAATGGTAGATGTTCAGACAGCCGCTGTAAAAGATGCCGAAGCTAAATTAGTAGCAATCAAAGTACCGGTTAACAAATCAGGACTGGAAACTCTTGTTTATCAGGCAAAAGAGACTGTGAAAGAGACAGAAACCTATACCGTAGAATCTCTGCAGGCTCTTCAGGCAGCCATTGATGCAGCTCAGGATGTATTGGACGATGAAAACGCAACACAGGAGACTGTAGATGCGCAGACATCAGCTATAAATGCTGCAATGAATGCATTAGTAAAAAAACCAGTGGTTGATAAAACTGAACTGAAAAAAGCTGTTGATGCTGCAAAGGAATTTGCATCAAGCGAAGAAAACAAAGAGAAATACACAGAAGATTCCTGGAAAACGCTTGAAGATGCCATGAAGGCAGCGCAGGATGTTCTGGATAAACCGGAAGCAGCGCAGAAAGAAGTTGACGATGCTTTAACTGCTTTAACAGAGGCGAAGGAAAATCTGAAAACAAAAGAACCTTCTGTTGAAAAACCGGGGAAAGCTGAACTTGAAGAAACTGTGAATGATGCGAAAGCATTTGTTGGAGGATTAGAAAATCCGGAAATGTATACGGAAGAGTCTCTGAATGCCCTTAACGAAGCAATTGAATCAGCAGAGATAGTGCTGGCTTCAGAAACTGCAACACAGGATGAAATTGATGCTGCAATGCAGAGAGTAAAAGTAGCAAGAAGAAATCTGACACCGAAGAAACCGGCAGTTGATACAAAAGCTCTTGTAGAAACTATTGCAAAAGCAAGAGAATTTGCTCAAGACACAGCAACTTATACAGAAGAGTCTCGGGCAGCTCTTAATGCAGCTGTCGACGCAGCACAGAAAGTACTTGAGGATGCAAACGCAACACAGGAAACTGTAGATAAACAGACAGAAGCTGTAGAAACAGCAATAAAAGCACTTGTAAAAATCAAAGTACCGGCTGAAACAGATAAACTGAAAGAAGCTGTAAAAGAAGCTGAGGAACTTGTAAAAGACACAGAGAAATATTCCGAAGAATCCCGGAATGCTCTTACAGATGCAATTGCATTAGCACAGGAGGTACTTGAGGATACAAACGCAACACAGGAAACTGTGGATAAAGCGCTGGAAGCTGTAAATGCAGCAAAAGAAGCTCTGGTAGAGGTAGGAAATCTGAGAAATGTTGTTGATGAAGCAGCAAAACTGACAGGCGAAACCGATAAGTACACAGAAGATTCTGTGAAAGCTCTCCAGGCAGCCATTGACGAAGCCAGGAAAGTACTTGGTAATCCGAAAGCAACTAAGGATGAAGTGGCTACTGCTTTAAATGCTGTAAACAAGGCAAAAGAAGAACTGAAAGTAAAAGAAGCAGATAAGAAAGACGAAGAACCTAAAAAAGAAGAACCTAAAAAAGAAGAACCTAAGAAAGATCCAACCAACGAGAACATCAACAACGGTTCCACAAATGGTGGCACTAACAATGGAACTTCCAACACAGGTTCCGGAAACAATGGAAGCACCACTACACCATCCGGAACAAAAACTGTAAGCGGAAACAATAACTCCGTAAAAGCAGCCAAAACCGGAGATACAACTAATGTAGTCGGACTGGTAGTTCTTTGCCTGGCAGCCGGAGTTGTTATGGTTATGGTGAAGAAAAAAAGAGCTCACTAATTAGGAATAGAAAGCCTTTTTCAGACACGCTCTGGATACTACGCAGTTACGATAATTTCTTAAGCAGGCGTTAACAGATCGTCTCGGATGCGGAACTCAGATGCGCATCCGAACGGTCTTGGATTAGTTGGCAAATAGAAAAGAGATGGAGTAAACATGTTTGCATTTATAATTATTTTAACAACCATGATATTTTTGGCTTGTGCTTTTGGAGCTTTCTGTTTGTGCAAAGAATCCATTAACTGGAGAAGCGAACAGATGGGGTATGATCTGGAAGAGAGTCTGAAAAGCCCAAAGAAAAAGAATGCAGGTATGCCGGAAATGGAATATACAGGCAGCAAGGCATAAAAATAACGCCATCGGATATCCGGTGGCGTTATTTTTATGCAATTAACAGAACCTGCGAAATCATACTTTAGTATATCAAAATACTATTATCGAAGGGAATATTATTGACTTCGATAATGGCAATGAATCGTTAACTAAATTGCCTTCCTGTACTGGGATGGTGCCTCATTGATGATATTCATAAACACCTTCGAGTAATGCTGGGAGTCTGTAAAACCTACCTGCAGAGCAATCTCCGTCAGCGTCAGACTGGGAGTCTGCATAAGCTGGATGGAACGGTTGATGCGGTAAATATTAATATAGTTTGATAATGTCACTCCCATATAGCTTTTGAAAAGCTTACTCAGATAGCGGACAGAGATCTGTAATTGCTGAGCTATATCTTCCTGTAAGATCTTGGTATTATAGTGTTCATGAATATAATTCAGTGCATAAGCTACGTAACTGTTCTTCAGCTTGGGATCAGCGTATTCCTGTACCGGATTCGTATGATCGAGAATATAGAGCATCAGATTCATCATGGAAACATTAAGATTGGCAGCTGTAAACATACTTTCATAAGAAGCATGCAAGTCAATAAGCTTCTGAAGATGATCGTCAATCACAGCATCCGATCTGAGCCTGTAGTAAAAATGCGAAGAAAACAGTATGGCATGAAGAAGGGTAATCGGGAAAATCCCGTCATCTTCAAGCACAACAGTGGAAAACATATTCGGATTAAAATGAATATGCTGGAATTCGCAGTCTGAGGTATCATTCAAATAAAAGGAATGTACCACATCCGGCAGGATCATAATAAAATCACCTTCCGTGCAATGAAGGGTCTCCGATTGAATATCCATATAACATTCTCCGGAAAGTATCCGATAGATTTCAATGTTCGTATGCATATGTCGAATAAAGTTATAACCTGCTTTTCGATATTCGACAATCGCTCCGGTTAGAATCGAATCCGATAGTGTGATCTGGGCGGAGACTTCAGTTTTCCGTCGTGCGGAAGAAGAATCGGATGAAACCGAATGTGTAGCTGGTGTGTTTATAACGTTTTTTTTATTCATTATCTGCAAGCCTCCAAGTGTAAGTAAAGTCAATTTCTCACTATAAATTATTATAACAGAAAAAAGTAAAAATGCATAGAATAATAGAAAAATATGTTTATTTTTTGAGGAAATTTGTAAAATAATTGAGCTTCCCAAAAGTAAAAAAATTATATAATATGGCAGTTCGCACTGATAAAGCAAGAAAGCGCTGGTGAATATGACGAAACGGATATACACAGGTTAATCTTCGCTGGTGATATTCCGCAAGACGCTTTTTGTGAGCGAAGATCAAAGAAAAGCTGAGATATATCGCTAGAGCGTGTTACTGAGAAGGTCGAGAACAGTAATAGATACAGAAGTAATGCATCTGGGTAAAAATCTGGTAAGGAAAGAGCTGTGAAGAGGAAGAAACTGAACAATTACATGAAAAAGATAAAAAATTTCTCGACATCAGAGAAAAATATGAGAAAATATGTACAATAAGAAAATTATAGTTGACAGAGAAAAGCAACTAAGTATATACTATCCAAAATTAGAAAGGACTAACAAGAGGTTGGCGAATGAACTTTAAAAAGGCATTGATCGTCTGTCTGATTCCTGCGTTTGTGATCAGCGGATGTGGTAAGACAACGAAGGAAGAGGCGAATAATACAACGAATCAGGAAACCCTTGCCCAAGTATCTGGACAGGGCACAGAGCAGGATACAGAGAGTTCGGGAACGGAAGCATCGAGTGACGACGAGAGTCAGGATGCAGAAGTGTCCCGGGATCTCTTTGCTATGGACACCTATATGACACTGACTGCATATGGGGAGCATGCTCAGGAGGCAGTTGACAAGGCGGCAGAGAGAGTGGGAGCTCTTGATGCCCTTCTCTCCACCGGAGATGAGAACAGTGAGATCTATCAGCTGAATCAGAAAGGAGAGGCAACACTTTCTGAAGATGGCGGATATCTGGTGGAACGGGCGCTGGAGTTGTATGACAAGACAGAAGGAGCCTTTGATATTGCGATTTACCCGGTGATGCAGGCATGGGGATTTCCGACGCAGGAGTATCATGTGCCGGATGATGCGACACTGAAAGAAAAGCTGATCCTTGCCGATGCGTCCAAAGTGAATTACGACAAAGACACAAGAAAAATCTCTTTTGACCGGGATGGCATGGAGATCGATCTGGGTGGGATCGCAAAGGGATATACCTCTGCTCAGATCATGCAGATCTATCAGGACTGCGGTGTGACAAGCGGGCTTGTAAACCTCGGTGGAAACGTACAGGCACTGGGATGTAAAACAGATGGCAGCAAATGGAAAGTAGCGATCCAGAGTCCGGATGATACGGAAGATTATCTCGGTATTCTGGAGATTGAAAATCAGGCGGTGATCACATCCGGTGGTTATGAACGTTATTTTGAGGAAGACGGTGTGACTTACCATCATATCATTGACCCGGCAACCGGATATCCGGCAGACAGCGGGCTGATCTCTGTAACGATCGTCAGCGATGACGGAACTCTGGCAGATGGGCTTTCCACTTCTTTATTTATCATGGGAGAAGAGAAAGCGGCACAGTTCTGGAAGGAAAACAGTGAGAAATTTGAGACGATCATGGAAACTGCAGATGGAAAGCTGTATGTGACAGAAGGAATCGCCGACAGTCTGACTACGGATATGGATGTAACAGTGATTCATAAATAAAAGTTATGCGAAAATCCCTAAACATACAAGTACAAATGTGATCACAGAAGACGTTTAGATGCATTTTGGCTCGCCACCGGGAAGCCGCTGAACAGTTACAAAGTCAGTACATAAAAATACTCGAAAACAAAGGAGAGAAAGCAGATGGACATCAGAGAAATGCTGGAAAAATGCAAACCATTTGCCCCGGTTGTTTCCGCTGCGGTTGTGGCGGTATGTGTGGCAGGATCTTTGTATGGATATAAAGTGCCGGTTTACGAGACGAAAGCGTCTGTGGAGGATACACAGGAGCAGGAGGATGAAGTACCGGTGGTAAAGACCAGCACGGAAGAAGAAACAAAAGAGGATGAAGCGCCAGAAGAAGAGGAACAGGCAAAGGGTTCCTTTGATCTGGAAGATGGTGTCTATCAGGGAACAGGAACCGGATATCGGGGCGATATCACGGTAGCGGTTACGATCAAAGACAAACAGATCGCATCCATCGAGATTTTGAGCGCTTCTGATGACGAACCATTTTTCGGACGGGCGAAAGGTCTGATTGATCAGATTATTAAAAAGCAGAGTACAAAGGTAGATACGGTATCCGGTGCAACCTATAGTTCCAAAGGAATTATCAGTGCGGTAAAAAATGCACTGACCGGAGAAAAAGACAGTGGTACGACGGGTTCTTCACAGGAAGGAACTTCCACAAGTCAGAGCCAGTCAACACCGGAGGCAGTAGGAAGCGTACAGGAACCGGCAGCTTATAAAGATGGAACCTATTATGGAACCGGAACAGGATTTGCCGGAAATCTGAAGGTAGAAGTTGTGATCACCGGTGGAAAGATCAGTAATATTCAGATCGTGGAGACCAATGATGGAAGTGAATATATCCAGAAAGCTTCCGGGGTGATCAATCAGATCCTGGGTGCACAGAGTACTAATGGTATTGATACGGTATCCGGTGCAACCTTCAGTTCCAACGGAATCATTAAGGCGGTGCGGAATGCACTGAGCCAGGCAGCAGCGACAGAGAGTGTAGCTGCGGAAAACGGAGGAAGCATCGGTTCTGATGGAACAAATACGGAAAACAAAGAAAATACAGAGAATAATACAACAGCGGTTAATGGAACACTTCCGTATAACGAGGGCGTCTACTATGGAACCGCAGAAGGATATAACGGAGATATCACCGTTGCTGTTGTGATCCAGGAAAAGACTCTGAAGGCAGTTCTGGTCATCGGAGAAGAGGATGATGATGCTTTCTTCGGCCGTGCCATGGATGTGGTCACACAGATGATGAAAAAACAGAGTACAGAGGTAGATACCGTATCCGGTGCTACTTATAGTTCCAAGGGACTGATCCAGGCGGTAAAGAATGCTCTGGAAGAAGCGAAACGTGTCACTAACGGAGAGACAGACACCGATGATGATAACAATGTAGTACAGCTGAATACCGAAGAAGTGGAAAAAGCAATCGATGCGGTCAACGAACTGAACGGCAGTGACTATACTTCTGCAAGCTGGGCGGTAGTAAAGGTTCGTCTGAAGGATGCCAGAAAGGTACTGAAAAACGCGACAGAACAGACGCAGCTTGATGAGGCGGCAGTACAGTTAAATCAGGCAGTCACAGAACTGCAGATTTCGGATGGGACAAATGACGATCCGGAACCGGATCTTCCACCGGAAAGTACTTACATAGATGGTGTATATCCGGTAACTGTACTTTGTCTGCCGGATGCAGATATGGATTTTGAAGCATATAATCTGTTTGCACAGGTGACGATTCAAGATGATAAGATTATAAAAATTGATAATGTGTATGGAGACGGAGGATCCGGTAACGACAGCTACATTAATAAAGCGGTCAACGGAACATCAAGCAAGACGGGTGTGGTAAAACAGATTACGGAAAAAGGTAATCTGGATGGCATCGATACGGTATCCAGAGCGACCTGTACATCCCAGGCAATTATCGATGCATGTCAGCAGGCATTAAATAATGCAAAACGGAAGTAAGAAACAGGAAAGAAAAGAGAACAGACAATGGGAGAATTTTTGACCAGAGCGATCAGTGTGGTGGCTGTCGTTGTCTGCCTGAACGGATATAACACGGTACTCGACAAAAGAGAACAGGCAGAAGAACAGCTCAGAAAGCAGCAGGCGGAACTGGAACAGGAACAGTCAGTCGATGCAGCAAAGGAAGGCACAACCACAGACGGTGCTTACAAAGACGGAACTTATACCGGAGAAGCACAGGGATTTGGCGGACCGATAGATGTGGCAGTGATCATTGAAAACGGAAAAATTTCTGAAATCAATATCACATCGGCAGAAAAAGAAGATGGTGCATATCTTTCTATGGCAGAGGATATTATTCCGTCAATCCTTGAAGCACAGAGTGCAGATGTAGATACGATCAGCGGTGCAACCTTCAGCTCCACCGGTATCAAAGAAGCGGTGGCACAGGCACTGGAAGAAGCAGCAAACCAGGAGGATTAAGACAGCAATTATGGATATACATAATCTAACAGCGAAAGAAAGAAAAAAAATACATACCTGGCTGCGGGCATTGATTCAGCTTCTCTATTTTATATTTATTCCATCTGTCTATACCGCAGCATTTGCGGGGGTAAAATACATTTTTACCCAGATAGGAGCAGGTGAGAAGGTTGTCATGACATCGTTTGTGACGGTGCTTCTGGTGATTTGTCTTTACACTATGGTATTTGGCAGATTCTTCTGTGGATTTATCTGCGCGTTTGGCGCGTTTGGAGACGCACTGCATGCGCTGTATACAAAAGTATGCAAAAAATGGAAAAAGAAACCGGTGAAGATTCCGGAAAAGACAGTCGGGATTTTAGGTTATATGAAATATTTGGTACTGTTGCTGATTGTCCTTCTGTGTTATTCTGGAGTATATGGAAAAGCGCAGGGAACCAGCCCGTGGGATGTATTTTCCATGATCCATGCAGGAAACTTCCGTCTGGGAGGCTATGGGATCGGTCTTGTAGTCCTGATTCTTCTGATGGCTGGCATGTGTGTACAGGAAAGATTCTTTTGCAGGTTCTTCTGCCCTATGGGAGCAGTATTTTCTCTGCTTCCGGTGCTGCCTTTTTTCGCCCTTCACAGAACGAGAGAAAACTGCAGAAAAGGATGTAAAGCATGTACGAAGACCTGCCCGTCTCAGATCGGCCTTCCGTCGGATGGTGACTGGGCTGTCAGCGGTGATTGCTTCCAGTGTCAGAAGTGTATCGATATCTGTCCACAGAAGCACATTCACTGCGGAATCCGAAAGCTCAAAGGAAATGAGTTCTGGTTTACGATTCTGCGTGCACTGATCCTGCTTGGGATCTGTCTGTGGCTGGGACTGTAAGATCTGCGCTTTTCAAAAATGACAGATAAGGAGCAGATATGAAAAAAAGAGATATCCTGCTGGCAGGAGGAATCGTGCTGGTGGCTCTGGTAATGCTTCTGGTGATGCATGTAACCGGAGAGACGAAGGGGGATCAGGTACAGATTACCGTGAACGGGGAAATCTATGGAACTTATCCGCTGGAAAAAGACCAGACGATCGAAGTTACTGAAGGAGAATTTCACAATGTGATCCGCATCGAGGACGGACAGGCATATATGGAAGAAGCAGACTGCCCGGACGGCTACTGCAAGGAGCAGGGCAGGATCAGCGGTCAGAAACAGACCATCGTATGTCTGCCCCATAAACTGGTGGTGGAAGTGATCCGTCAGAATGATACGGACAGTAAGGCGGCAGATGATGAGCTGGTGCCGGATACGATTGCGAAGTGAAAGAAAGATGAGAAATCGTAATGATTCAGAAGGTAACTGTGAAGTCGTGGAAGAGTTACGAGCAACATACTCCGAAAGGAAACGAGAAGATGAAAAAACAGGAACAGCAGAAAAATGGATGCAGGGAACGCAGTCTGGCCAGCATCAGCCGGAGAGTATCGAGCGGTGCGATGCTTGTGGCATTGGCGATGATCTTCAGTTATGTGGAAAGCCTGATTCCCATCAACCTTGGAGTACCGGGAATTAAATTAGGAGTTGCCAATCTGGTGACGGTCACCGGGCTGTATATCCTGGCACCGATGGAAGTGCTGCTGGTAGTGATACTTCGGGTGCTTCTGGTGGGATTTATGTTCGGAAACGGCATGTCGATCCTGTACAGTCTGGCAGGTGGCATTTTAAGTTTTCTGGTGATGCTGCTATTGAAGCGGATCAAAGGATTTTCCATGATCGGCATAAGCATTGCCGGAGGTGTGTCCCATAACATCGGACAGATCGTGGTTGCGATGTGTGTGCTGGAAAATACGAAGCTGATCTATTACCTGCCGGTGCTGATGATCGCGGGAACGGTCACAGGTATTCTGATCGGCGTGGTGAGCCGTAAAATCCTCCCGGCAGTCAGTCAGGGCGCGGGAGCGGAAAGAAAGAACAAATAAATGTAACTATTAGGTAGCTACCGAGAAGGTGCTGAACAGTTACAAATAAACGAAAAGGAATGTATCTGACAGGTACTTCTCTCTTGATAAAAGCCCATGAGAGAGAGGCAGCTGTCAGGTACATTCCTGAGAAAAGAGATAACGTCTATTTTTTTTGATTATAGGTTAGCCATAACTAATGATAAATATTATCAACTAATAGTAGAAATAGTGACTAACTTGATAATAAGGTAACTGTTCAGTACCTCCCCATTGGCTACTGAATAGTTACATAATAAGCTACTATAAAATTTTATGGTAAAAGAAGGAGGAGTTTATGAACAACAAAAGAGTCAGGACCAAAGCAATGGCCATGGCGGTAGCCGCAGCAATGGCAGTGGAACTTTGCCCGGTAACAGCATTTGCAGTGACCGGGGATCAGGTGGCAGCAGATGGAACGTACAGTAAAACAGCACATGTATCCAGAACGTCGGAAGATGATGAGAATGAGGATATCTGGAGCGAATATAATGTGAAAGTCAGCATTACATCTGCAGAAGGGATTATTACAGAAGCTGCCGTAGAAGCAGATGGAGATATAGAAGCTGGGAACAGGAAATATGTAAAAAAACTGAATACTGAAATTCAGAATCTGAAGGGAAAACCAGCTACGGAAGCATCCGTGAATGAAATCAATGCAGTAAGTGGTGCAACCCGTACCTCTGCTGCAGTAAAACAGGCAGCTCTTGAAGCTATGCAGTCAGCATCTGAAAAACAGGATCCGACTCCGGTTGAAGTAAACACTGCTGCTCTCCGGGCTTCGATCACAACAGCAGAAGGAAAGAATCAGGCAGATTACACAGAAGCATCCTGGGCAACTCTGACCGAGAAACTTACCGCAGCAAAAGCAGCTCTGGAAGCAAAAGAATCCCAGGAAGCAGTTGACGCAGCTAAGACAGCATTGGATGAAGCAGTTGAAGCTCTGGCAAAAAAACCGTCAGAACCGGAGACACCGGACGTTACAACCGGAACGTACGTCCTGATGAACATTCCGTATGATCAGTTCTATGCAGCAGACGTAAATAACAGTGTAAAAGTAGATGCATTTACCTCTGCAACGAAAAATAAAGTTCGTACAGCCGGTCTGGCAGGCGGTTCTTATCACGTTGATAATACCGGTAATGAAATCACAGGTGTGACTTTCCCTGTAAAAGTCGGCGAAGGTGTTGATCTGAGTAAGTATAAAAAAATAACAGACGAATCTTCTGTAGATATTACGGTTACAAACAGAGGTCAGACAAGTACAGCCACATACACAGGAAAAGATGCTCTGTTTGAAAGTGCAAGCTATTCCTACTATACACTAAGCGAAACACCGAAATATTACAAAGAAGTAACCTTGAATGCTGACGGAAGTCTTTCTTTCGGAAAAACACAGGGAACAGCACAGAAAGTATCCGGAGTAACACCGGAACTTACTACACAAACCTCTTATGGTGATTATCAGCTGAATCTGGATGGACTGGAGAATACCATTTTCCAGAGTGGTACACAGGTTTACGGCGTCATTATAAGTACAAAAGAAGGAAACGATTACGGTATGCGTCATCTGGAGAATATCTGGAGAGTGACAGAACTTGCATGGTGTACCGGATTTACTTCAGCAGTACATAATTGTCCCACATCTTCTGCACATTATGTAAATATGATGGGTCAGCATATCAATAAGGTGACATATTATACTTCTCAGGGAATTTATGAGATCCCGGTAGATAACCTGTATGTACCGAAAAAAGCAGGTCAGACGGTAAAGGTAGCAGATGCGAAAGTATCTGCAGGGGAGGCAGAAATTACGGTGTCTAATCTTCCGACAGATTTCTCGCCGAAATACAAGATTGATGGACTGGATTTCACTGTGGAAAACGGAAAAATCGTATTTAAAAATGCAAAAAAAGGAAAATATACGCTGACAGTGTCTGATAAAAACAACAATTATGCGGAGATGACAACAACCTTTATCCTGTCTGCTGACAGCGCACCAGCATCTTACAATAACGATAATGAGAATCCGGCTATAACAAAAAATGCAGACGCAAGTGACGAAGAATTTGCAGATTATATCAAAAACATTACCTCTGTATCTGTCAATGGAAAATCGTATGCGGCAAGCGGACGTGGAGCTGTGAAAGTGATCAACGAAGACGGATCTCTGAAAACAGATGCAACACCATTTGCTGAGGGTGATACTTTTGAAATCGCAGTTACTTCCACCGGTTATCCGGAAGTGAAATTTACGTATACAAAGAATGCACAGGAAGAATACAAATATGTCTATGCGGCGATGACCTGGGCAGAGTACTGGGCCGCAGAAGAGGTACAGGCAGCCGGAGATTCCAGCTCTTCCAGTGAACTGGATACAAGAAACGAAGCAGACAAAGGAGCGTTCGATGCCGTAACAAGAGCAACAGCAAGCCATGGACTGCACAGAGGAAGTTTCCAGTGTGTAGCAATCATTGAAGCAGAGAACGGAAAAACTTATGAAGTATCCCACTGGTCATCAGATGGAAAAGAAATTACCCTGACGAATGGGAATGTGATCAAATTTAATAGAGGAGAAATCACAGATACAGACGGAACTATTACAAAGCTGAAAGACTATGAAGTAACAGGACTGAAGTATGTGCCGGTGAAAGTGGCAAGTGCAGACTATGAAGCATTCTGCCAGAAATACAACGTAGTGGAAAACGGCGGGGAACTGGTCGGAGGATACGGAGAAAACAAACTGGCGGCCTACAGCGTAAAGGCAAACGTGACAGAAGCCACCAACGGACTGAAGACAGTTACCAAAGACGAAAAAGGAAACTTCAGTTTTTCCGCCCGTCAGGCAGGAAGCGATTCCGGTATCGAAGGACAGACACTGAAGACTGCTCCGGATGCAACGGAAGCAGGTTTAACAGTGAAAGATGCCAAAGGCTCTTACGGAGAATTCCTTCGGGTGGATCTGACAGGTAACTATGGAGATCTTGGAGCCAATATGCAGGCGGTAACCTGGACGTACTATGGCAATGACAGCACTTACAGCAATGTGAAGGCTACCTATGGAACAAAATTCGCAGCAGACAACTGGATGCATAAAACAAAGGGAATTCAGCTGGCTCTGACCAAATCCCTGAGATGCACATTGCCGGAAGGAACCGATGGAACCGGCTACTGGACGATCACGATTGCAGCGCTGGGCTATAAAGATGTAACCTATCAGTTCCAGGCAACGGATGCAAATATCGTAAAAGATAGTGAAGAAGAGGTAAGTACCGATGAATTAAAGAAAGCAATCGAAGCAGCAGAAGCCCTGACAGAGAATGACTACACAGCCGACAGTTGGTCAGCAATGCAGGCAGAACTGCAGGAAGCAAAAGACGAACTGAAAGACCCGAAGACCCAGGCAACAGTAGATGAAGCAACGCATCATCTGAACGCAGCGATCGAAGCCCTGGTAAAAGCACAGAAAGAAACATATGTTCTGATGAACATCCCATACGATCAGTTCTACAAAGCAGATGTAAATAACGATGTTAAAGTAGATGCATTTACCTCTGCAACCAAGAACAAAGTAAGAACCGGTTCTCTGGCAGGCGGATCTTACCATGTGGATGCAAGCGGTGATGAGATCACCGGTGTAACTTTCCCGGTAAAAGTTCCGGCAGGTACGGATCTGAGCAAATACACACAGATTACCGATGATTCCAAAGTAAGTATCACAGTTACCAACAGAGGACAGGAAAGCACAACAGATTATACAGGAAAAGATGCCCTGTTTGAGAGCGCAAGCTATTCCTATTATACACTGAGTGAGAAACCATCTTACTACAAAGAGCTGACAGTAAATGAAGATGGAACATTCTCTTTCGGAGCAACACAGGGAACAGTTACAACCATCACAGAGGGTGTGACAGCGGAACTGATGACCGATTCCAAATACGGTGATTATCAGCTGGATCTGGATGGACTGACCGATACCATTCCGTCAGGAACAGCTATCTACGGTGTTATTGTAAGCACAAAAGAAGGCAGCGATTACGGTATGCGTCACCTGGAAAATATCTGGAGAGTTTCCGAACTGGCATGGGCTACCGGATTTACCACAGCAGTACATAACTGCCCGACATCATCTGAACATTACAAAGCAATGATGGGACAGCAGATCGATAAAGTGACTTATTACACAGCTAACGGTATCTATGAGATCCCGGTAGGCGGCGAAAAAGGTCTGTATGTACCTGTAAAATTTGATACCAGCGCAGTTGCTGTAGCAGATGCGGAACTGAAAGACGGAGAAACAAGTGTGGCAACTACTATTTCCGGTCTGACTCTTCCGGAAGGATTTGACGCAGAGTACACGGTAGAGGGTGCTACTGCCAGCGTAAAAGGCGAAAAACTGATCCTGAAAGATGTGAAAAAAGGAGCATACACACTGACTATTACTGATAAGAGTGGAAAATATGCACCGATCAGTTTTGGATTTGAAGTATATGCGGAAACAATGCCGGCAGCATATAACGAAAACAGTGAAAAACCTGGTCTGACAAAAGCAGCAGGCGCTACTGACGCAGAATTTGCAGATTACATCAAGAATATTACCTCCGTATCTGTTAATGGAAAACCTTATGCAGTAAGCGGACGTAATGCAGTAAAACTGTTTAATGATGACGGAACGTTGATCACAGATGCAGCACCATTTGCAGAGGGTGACAGCTTTGAAATCGTAGTAACAGCAACCGGATACAAAGATTTGAGCTTTGTTTATAAGAAAGCTGCAAAAGAAGATCCGGCGAAGGAAATCAACACAGCTTCTCTGGAAAAAGCAATCCAGAGTGCAGAAGCACTGAAAGAAGCAGATTACACAGCAGACAGCTGGAAAGTTCTGCAGGTAGCACTGAAGAATGCAAAGAGTGCCCTGGAAGCTAAGAAAGACCAGACAAGTGTAGATAATGCAGCAGCTTCACTGAACAAAGCTATGGAAGCTCTGGTGAAAGCGGACGGAACCACACCGACACCAACCCCGACCACCACACCAACGGCAACACCTGCAGCATCTAAGAGCACCACACCAACTTCCGGTACAGGTAATAAAACGATAACTTCTTCTGGAAGCACAAGTAGCAGCAAGACAGCCAAGACCGGCGACCCGACCAACATCTTCGAGATGCTTGGGCTGGCTGTTGCCTCCCTGGGAACCGGCGGATTTGCGCTGAAGAGAAGAAAAAGAAATAAAAAGTAATAGATAACGGGACATAAGAACCGGAGAAATAGACGGGTATTGCAGATGAGTTTATGTGCAGTACCCGTTTTTTCTTTCAAAGGGGGACGAAACGGATTCCGGAAGCATGGGGAAAGCAACCGCTGGTAACGCAAATCCGAACTAAGCATTAACTGCGACTAAGACGCTCAGCAAAGGCTTCGCGCCTAAGTCTCCGTAAATGCTGGATTTCGTATTTGCTAAAAGCACCAGCAAAAGGCTGCTTCCCCCATGCCTCCGGAATCCGTTTCTGGTGGTTGGCAGAAACATTAAAATGAAAAGATGTAACTATTCAGTAGCCACTGTCCCGCGAGG
>OJAG01000278.1_pt1 | contig 42980 bp, 30 predicted proteins | sample 1589021 | NCBI WGS metagenome assembly OJAG01 (sample SAMN03283264) | human gut metagenome | biome: human-associated habitat; material: feces | host: Homo sapiens | place: USA | collected 2013 | reverse complement strand
GCAAGCAGATGGCGTGCAAAGTCGCCAGACGCTCTTTGTGCGGTATTGCCTCAATATTTTCCTGCAACCAGATCTGCAAAGGAAGTGGTTTTTCCGATGCCAGCATATGCACAATACAGCATCAGATAAAATGCATCTGTGGAATCGACAAGTCCGTTACCGTCAATATCGCATGCCGCAGGTTTTACATTTTCCGGCACTGCCACACCGGCGGACTTCGAAGCAACGTAATACATCAGATAAAACACGTCTGTGGTATCGATCGCACCGCTGCCGTCGGTATCTCCGGTCACAAACGGACGATACAGCAGAGAGATGTCACGAGATACCTGCAAATTGCCCTCCGCAGTGACTTCCGCAGTCGGTTCTGAAGCGGACACCGGTTCCGTCATCTGCTCCGGAAACGAAACCGCATATGTATACGTGCTGTTTCCGCTGACAGATGCTTCCATGTGGGGGTCTGCGATCAGCACGCTGTCGTCCTCGAATATGGCTCCGTCTGTATCCGGTTCGCTGACGGAAACGTGATACACGGAGTTATAAATGCAGGTCAGGGACGGCGATGTATAAGTATGCGGAAATTCCGCCGGATTCTGCGGGCATTCGCAGTAGTCCACCAGCAGCACATACGCTGTTATGTCGGCGTCTTCTGCCGGCGACAGGTTCATATCATAATAGGTTGGTGTGCCCTCCGGTGTGAACTTCTGCACGGTCACATGCACCGGATAGTCCTGTACTTCCACCACAATTCTGCCGGTGATCTGGCTGTCCGGCACCGGTTTCGGCACATCGGTAGTCAGGGCTACACTCTTTGCACATTCCACCGTCTTTTTCACAGGGGCATCGGTTTCTTCTGCCGAAGCAGCCCACAGAGTTCCCAGCATCGTGCCGCACAGCACCGATGCCGTCAGTCCGGCAAACAGTTTTTGCAACATGATCTTCCCTCCTTAATACGGCATAGTGAACTGTCCCACACGCCACGAGCCGTCCTCCAGCACCAGCGTGAACGTGTCCTCCTTGGTAGAGGCAGAGCCGTCTTCGGGATCTTCATAGCTGGAAGTGACTGCAAAGGTCAGCTGGCTGGAGGTGCTGGCGGTGAGAGCCGTTACCGCAGACGATACATAAGAAATATCGGCTCCGCGGTCGCCCATTCTGCCGTACAGCTTATCATCGGACATTTCCAGCATGCCGTCAAAGTCCGAAGCGTGAGCAGACTTGGCAAACACGGCGTAGTACGGTGCTTCGGCATCTTCCAGCGTGTCACAGCTGGTGATCCGCACGTAGTCATTGGCAATGGTGTCCTCAGTATCATACGTAAAGCCGCTGCTGGAGCAGAGATAGGTGTAATAGGTCTGTGCAGCCTTTTCGTACATCTGCTGAGCCTGTGCCACCCATTCGCTTTCTGTCATGCCGGTATTCCCGACTGTCCCCTGAGAGGCGGCTGCCTCTGCGGTGACTGCGGCAGTGGTTTCTGTGGTGTCGGCAGTTTCGCCGGCAGCTGTCGTGTCCGTCGTTTCGATGTCCTCTGCCGCAGTTTCCGTTTCTGCCGGCTGAGTTTCTGCTGCTTCTTCGGAAGCCGTTGTTTCTGCGGTCATATTTACCGGTGTCTGGCTGTCGCCATTGCCGGAAACATCTGTGCATCCTACCATAAGGGCTGCCAGTGCACAAAAAGCGGTACAGGCAGCGAGCATTTTTTTCTGCATGAAGTTCGAACTCCTTTCTTGCAGGGACGGTTTCCCCTTGGGGCAACCAATATAAAATTGCCCCCAATCTTTCGACTGTGTAACTTCTATTATAACACATCTTTTTCAAAAAGGCAATGCTTTTTCTGCAATTTTCCGGAGAGAATAAAGGCAATACCGCATAAAGCTTGTACACTAAGATGCGTAGTCAGTTTTTTCGACAGATCGCACAGAAATTCCGAATCCCACTGTGTTGATGCGATTTTCCGGTAAAGCCAAAAAAGCACGCAATCTCTACAGACCGCGTGCAAATTCTTGGAGCTGTTAACCAGATTCGAACTGGTGACCTCTTCCTTACCAAGGAAGTGCTCTACCAACTGAGCTATAACAGCATTTCTTTTATTGCTCTCCCGCCGTTTTTGGCGAATCAACGTATATTATTGTAGCACAAATGCTCCGATTTGTCAATGTATTCTTGTCATTTTAAAAAAAAGAAAGTTTTTATATGATGTATTTTGTTTTTTCTTGTAAAACAAAACTTTCAATCTGATTATACGAAAAAGCATCTGTAAAAATAAAGCTCTTTTTTGTAAACAACGACGTTTCCTACAATTCGAAACACAAAAAACCGCTGCCAGTTTCACAAGAGAAACCAGCAGCGGTCTTTCATTCGTTTTGTACAGTATTATGAAAACACCGTTTTATTCGCAAGTCACGATATATCCGCTGATATTATCCCCGGAAGCGGTATAGGTGCCGCTGGGAATGGTAACCTGTACGTCCTTTGTGCCACCAATGCCCACATAGAACACCTGATAGGTCTTGCCGTCAGCCGTGATCTCCAGCGGGTTGTCCGCACTGTAGCTGTGTACACGGTCGATGTATTCTTCCAGACAGAGGTTGTGTTCCTGCATATAGAGAGCGTGGGGTACGCCTACATAGCGGAATGTATATGTACGGCTGTCCTCACCGGTTTTTTCGTCCTTGCCGTCCGGATAGCGTACCACAAAGCCATATTCTGCGGCATGTTCTGCGATCCAGCTGTACTTCGGATACTTTTCTGCATTATAATAGTCCGAAGTGCCGTCCCCGAAATTGATTTTCAGGTTGAAGCTGCGGCCGCTGTGATAATCGGAATAGCCGCCACGGAATCCGGTGCTGCCGTCCTCATAGCGGGAATCCTGATCTGCCTTGTCCCGATAGCCGCTGAACACCTGCATGCCGCCAAGACCGGTTTCGGTTTCAAAAGCGGACATCATTTTGTTCAGCTGGGCAATGGTTTCTGCGTCCAGCTGTACTTCCATATCGCTGACGCTGTAGGAACTATTTCGTTTCTCGTAGACACTTTCCAGCTTGGGATCGCCGTTGGGGAAATCGTAGCTGTGTTCCTTGTTGATGAGAATCAGATTGCCCTGATCGACACCCTTTGCCGCCAGCGTGATCTGCTTCCCGTCTTTTCGGCTGGTTTCCTCGGTGCTGGTTGTGGTCTTGGTGGTATCGGTTGCCACGTCCGGCTCTGTGGTCTTTTTGGGCTTATCTGTTGCCTTTTCGGTCTGCTTCGTGGTTGCCGTTGCCACAGCCACATTGCCGGAATCCTCAGGCTGCTTCCGGCGTTGGCAGCTGTGGAAGCAAAGTGCTCCGATCAGCAGCACGATCAGCAGCAGCGGCACGAATACTGCTGCGATCCGGTCGAACCGGAGTTTTCGCTTGCGGACATGACTGCCTCCTTTGGAAGAAGCTTTTTTATCCATATCCGGTTTTGGCTCCGGCTCTTTGGCATGACTGATCGGTTTTTTCGGTTCGCTCATGATTGCAATTCCTTTCTTGGTATCGGCAATCCGCACATGACATTCACGGGGATTCCCTATGATTTTTCGCAGACTCCGCAGGATCCTTGCCGCGGAAAATGCTGACTACACTAGTATAGCATATTTTCCGGCACTTTTCAAGTCGGAATTCAGGAGAAAATCCGAAAGCGATCAACGATACATACAAAAAGGCTGCACAGTCCGAAAACCGTACAGCCTTTCTAAAGAACCTTTGGTGCGGACGACAGGACTTGAACCTGCACGCCGAAGCAATAGAACCTAAATCTATCGTGTCTGCCAGTTTCACCACGTCCGCAGAGAATGTTTTTAGTATACCACGATTTTCCGGATTTGTCAAGCACGTGCATCAATTTTTTCCGAAACGGCACCCCCAAGACAGTCAAGCCAACCAGACAAGCGGACAAAAAACCAGCGAAATTACGTGTATTTCACCTTGTCTGTTGCAATCACAGCCGCCAGACAAACAGGCTCTAAGCCTCCCCTGAAAGGGAAGGGGGACCAGCGAAGCTGGTGGAGGGGTTCTTTCAAAATCTTTTGCATAATAATAGGTAGAACTCCTCTAAGCAACTCGCCGCCTTGACGATTTCCCAAATTCGTGTTACAATAGTACCATACTGAAAATTTGGAGGAACGTAAGATGCGAATCTTAGTAGTTGGCATGGGACTGATCGGCGGCTCTATCTGCAAATCGATAAAAGCAGCCACTTCCCATGCCGTTTACGGCTGTGACGTACAGCAGGCAGTTCTGGACGATGCCATTGCCGACGGAGCGATCGACGGCACCGGCACTATGACAGACGGCACTTATGACATGATCATTCTTTGCCTGCACCAGCGTATCGCCATTCAAATGGTACAGGAAGCCCTGCCTAAAATTCCGGCAGGCACGATTCTGGTAGACACCTGCGGTCTGAAAGGGCGTATGGTGCGGGATCTGACCTACCGCTGCCGGAAAGCCGATGTGCGGTATGTGGGCACACACCCTATGGCTGGACGGGAGAAAAACGGCTACTACGCCAGCATTCCCAACCTGTTCCAGAACGCCAACCTCATTGTCACACCAGTGGACGGCACCGATGAAGCGGCTCTGGACACCGTCAAGGAACTGGCAGACCAGATGGGCTTCGGCAAGATCGTCACCGCCACGCCAATGTGGCACGACAACATGATCGCCTATACTTCTCAGCTGGCTCACGTGGTTTCCAGCTCTTATGTCAAGGACTTCTGCATGGACGATGCCCTGTCTTTCTCCGGCGGCAGCTTTCAGGATATGACACGCGTGGCAACCATGGACGAGTCTATGTGGGCTGCCCTGTTTCTGGACAATCGGGACAACCTGCTGTACCACCTCGATCTGCTGATCGAAAACCTTACGGACTACCGCGATGCCCTGAAACAGCGGGACGAGGAACGGCTGCAATATCTCATTGCCGAGGGACGGCAGATTCAGGAAGAAAATGTCCGTAAACGTCAAGAACAAAACGAACTGCAAAAAGGAGAAACCGCATGAACTGGACACAAGTTGATATTTACACCGCCACGCCCGCCATTGACCTGCTGAGCGTCCGGCTGCAGGATCTGGGGATCCGCGGCTGCATGGTACAGGACGCACAGGATTTTCAGGAGTTTCTGGAACAGAAAGACGGCAAGTGGGACTATCTGGAGGACGGGCTCATGGAACTGGCAAGCTGTGAAACCTGCGTCACGGTCTACCTGCCGGAAGATGCACAGGGTGCCGAAATGCTGGCAGCTCTGCGAACCATGCTGGCACAGATGAAAGCCGAGGACACCGAACACCAGTACGGCAGACTGGAAGCTGTCTGCTCCGGCATTCGGGAGGAGGACTGGGCGAACAACTGGAAACAGTATTTCAAGCCGTTTCCGGTGGGAAACAAGCTGTACATCAAGCCCAGCTGGGAAGAACCCACCGCAGAAGCCGCCGGCAGAACCATTCTGGAGATCGATCCGGCAAGCAGCTTCGGCACCGGACAGCACCACACCACACGGCTCTGTCTGGAACTGATGGAAAATGAGATCACCCCTGCCACCCGCCTGCTGGACTTGGGCTGCGGCAGCGGCATTCTGTTTATCGGCGGCATGCTGCTGGGGGCAAAGGAAGCCTATGCCGTAGACATTGAGGAAAATGCCACCCGCATCGCCAAGGAAAACGCCGCAGAAAATCACCTGAATCCGGAAAACTATACCATTTCCTGCGGCAACATCATCACAGACACCGCCCTGCGGGAATCGATCGGCAGCGGCTATGATGTCATCACCGCCAACATTGTGGCAGATGTCATCAAGGGCATGGCTCCGCTGTTTCCGTCGTTCCTGAAAGACAACGGCATTCTGATCCTGTCCGGCATCATCACGGAACGGGCAGACGAAGTGCTGGACACTGTGACTGCCTATGACTTCGCCGTGCTGGAACGGCGGGAAGCATCCGGCTGGTGTGCTGTCAAACTGCAAAAGCTTGCCGGAGCCGGCACCTGCTGCGACACCCTGCGGAAGTAACCATGGAACTGCTACAGCTGGAATACTTTTATGCAGTGGCACAGAACCAGCACATGACACGCACGGCGGAGCAGCTGCACATTGCACAGCCCTCGCTCACCCAGAGTATCCGCCGGCTGGAAAAGGAACTGGGCGTGCCTCTGTTTTACCGCAGCGGCAGGAACATTGCCCTGACCACATACGGTGAGGCACTGCAGAACGCTCTGACACCGGTGCTGAAAACTCTGCACCAGATCCCTACGCAACTACAGCAAATGGCTCTGGAACGGGAAAAGACCATTCGGCTGAATGTGCTGGCGGCTTCCACACTGGTGACACAGGCACTGATCTCCTATAAAAAAGACCATGACGGGCTGCATTTCCGGCTGATCCAAAACTCGCAGTGCGAGGACGCAGACATCACGGTTTTCACGCGGGAAAATTTTCAGATCCCCACAGATACCAAGGAACGGTATGAGCTGTTTAAGGAACGCATTTTTCTGGCAGTTCCGCACAATTCGCCCTACGCCAGCGAAGAAAGCGTCCACTTACAGGACTTTGCCCATGAGGATTTCATCAGCCTGTCCGGTTCCCGCAGTATCCGCACGATCTGTGACCGCTACTGCATGCAGGCGGGATTTGTCCCGCACATCATCTATGAGAGCGACAGTCCGGACACTGTCAAAAACCTGATCGCCAGCGGACTGGGAGTGGGCTTCTGGCCGCACTATACGTGGGGCATGGACAGCATGGAGCAGATTCGCCTGCTGCCTATTGCGGAACCTACCTGCCAGCGTGCCATTATCCTACAGCTGCACCGCCACGCCAGAGGGCAGGAGGCAGTGTGCAGCTTTTACGCCTTTCTGAGCCGCTATCTGCGGCAGCTGAAAGCCGCGGAACAGCATTAAGAAAACAAACCACCGCATCACTCCCTCGGATTCCTCCGGCAGGCGATGCGGTGGTTTTTGTTTGACATTTTTGTCGGATGAAGATTTGCAGTGTTCTGCTATCCTTGGCAAATTTGATCGTATACATTTACTATAATCATAAAAATAGTAACGACAATCACCGCAAAAACAAAAAGAAATAACCGCCCCTGAGTTCCCCAACTTGTGGCGGTTAAGTCTTTTTAACTATTAACAGTGGGAGCAGACCGTCTACTGGTATGCTCTTTCTATTTCTATTATACGCCAGAACGCCGCATTTGTCAAGGGCTTTTTTTGTGGAAAATAGAGCCTGTTTGTCCGGCGGCTGAAATTACATTCGTTTCTAAAAAATCCGGTCTGCATTTCCACAGACCGGATTTTTGATAAATAGAATAAGTTGAAAAGCATTACTCATACCGCAGGGCATCGATCGGATTCAGATTCGAAGCCTTGATAGACGGGATCAGTCCAAAGACAATGCCCACCACCATAGAAAATACCACGGAAACCACAATGGAAAGCGAACTGATCGCCACCGGCACCGAGGCAATCTTGGAGATCAACTGTGCCAGAGCGATGCCGATTCCCACACCAATGATTCCGCCGATGCTGGTCAGCACAGAAGCTTCTGTCAGGAACTGTGCCAGAATGCTGCCCTTTTTCGCACCGATTGCCTTTTTCAGTCCGATCTCGCGGGTACGTTCTGTTACCGATACCAGCATGATGTTCATAACACCGATACCGCCCACCAGCAGAGAAATGCTGGCGATCCAGATCAGCATGGTGTTAGTGGAGGAACTCAGTTTTTGCAGGGACTTCGCCTGTTTCAGCAAGTCCTGACTGTCATATTTGATCTGATTGCTGTCCCCTTCTTTTCCGACGCTATTGGTGCGAATCGTGGCGTTCATCAGTTCCGCCACCTTTTTTCCCACTGCCGGCATGCTGTCAGTATCCACTGCCTTTGCCAGACAGTTTTCCGGTTCGTCATACCGATACGCGATCGGCCACGACTGACCGGGGATAAACATCTTGCCGCCGGAAGTGCCCATATACGTCCAGTAGTCCTCCTCGGAATTGATGACCGGCTCAAAGCTGCTGACCTCTGTCACGACGCCAACGACCGTAAAGGGTTCCCCGTTGATGTCGATGACGGAACCGATCGGGCTCTCGGAGGAATACAGGCTCTTGACTGCGGTGCTGTCCAGAATCACTGCCTTGGCGTTATTGGTATATTCCTTGCTCAGGAATCCCCTGCCCTGCTGTACTTCATAGCCTGCCGTATCGAAATAGGCAGCATCAATGCCATACATGGAGCCACTGAACTGGGTGTTCTGATAATACACATTGTCGCAGTAGGAACGCGTGCGGTAAAACGAAGCAGATTCCACATTTTTCAGGCTGTTGATTTGGTCCCGCACTTCCGCGGAAACCACCTGTACCCCGTCCGGTGCCGCCTGATAGCTGAAATCATAGGGACTTTCCCCCTGATACAGCTGCACATTAACAGTGTTGTTGCCGGAACCGATCAGATTGTTTTTGATCTGCTCATTGGTGCCCTTAATGGTAGACACAATGGCAATGATCGCCGCAATACCGATGATAATGCCCAGCATAGTGAGAATGGAACGCACCTTATGGGACAAAATGCCCTGTAACGATAACCGAATATTTTCCAGCATAATATGTCCCCCCTTAATATTCTGATGAGCCGTTGGTTTCGTTGACCAACGCTCCCTCTACGGCATACTTGCCATAGGGGAAACAGATATAATCTTCCTGACTGACACCGGAGAGAATTTCAATGGCATAGCCGCCGTTGATGATCTTGCCGGTCTGGACATTCTGCCGTTCCAGCTTCTTGTCCTTGGATTCCCGCAGCACATAGTACTGTCCGTTTTCCTGCCGCACATAGCTGACCGGCAGATAGAACGTATCTCCGACATCGTCCGCCGCACCGGAAAAGCTCAGGCTGACATAGCTACCCACTGACAGGCTGGTGGAATCGGTCACTGCTGCCTTGAACGGATAAGCACTGTTGTTCGGGTTTTCACTGCCGTTCTGATTGGTGTAGGAGGTCGGTGTCTTGTCGATTTCCGTCACCTCGGCGGTGAGCATTTCACCGGTATCCCACGAGTTGACAGTCACCGTTGCACCGACAGTCAGCTTGTCCAGATTCATTTCGCTGACAGTGCCCTGCACCATAACGCCGCCGCTGCCCTGTACTACCAGATACGGTTCGTTTTTCTCCAGCGATTCCACTGAAGCCGCCACCTTGGTGACAACGCCGTCGATCTTCGCCAGTTCCTGTCCCTTTTCCTGCTTTTCTGCCGCAGCATCATATTCGATCTGTGCCTTTTTCTGGTCGATCTGTGCCGACTGAATGGCGATCTGCTGCTCTGCCACCTTCTGTTTCAGCTGGGCACGGGTATAGACATAGTTGTCATTGTCCGTACCGGAAGATGCCATTGGAGTGACTGCCGCCATTGGCATTGCCGCCGCCATTGGCTGCACTGCCGCAGTCGGCTCTGCACTGGTGTCTGTATCTGCCGGCTGGGTATCCGGCTGGGTATCCGGAGATGCTGTGCTGCTCTCCGGTACAGTACCAGTACTGCCGCCGGTGGTGCCGGAAGAAGCCGGTTCTGTTCCCGCGGGGGTGTTATTGGCAGGGTCATAGGAGAACGTACCGCCCACCTGCAACGTGCCGTACCACGTTCCGCCGCCGGAGATCTGCACACCGCCGTCCTCGGTCACCTTGATGTTCTGTCCCAGTGTCCAGTCACCGGTAGTGGTCAGCTGATCGCCGCGTACCAGCCAGCCGTAGAGCACACTGCCGCTCTGGTCATACACCACAAAAACGGCACACTGCTTTGCTGCTTTCAGCTGCTCCAGAGCTGCCTGTGTCACAACGGTCTGACCGGTGCAGGCAAACTGATAGGGATCGTCCGGCGTGCCGGTACCGGCTGCCGCCTGTGTCAGAGCGATCACTGCTGCCAGTGTATCCTTGGGAGAATCCGGTGTATCCGGCGTGTCCGGTTCGTCTGGTTCGTCCGGCTCATCGGGGTAATCCGGATCGTCCGGCACCACCGGTGCTTCTTCTGATGGACGCAGCTTTTTCAGACGTTCCAGCTCTTTCTGAGCCTGCCGCACATTTTCCTGTGCCACCGCCAGTGCCGTCTGTTTCTGGGCAACTTCCAGCCCTACTGCTGTCATATCATAGTCCAGCAGCGGTGTGCCCTTGGTCACATGGTCGCCCTCTTTTACCAGCACCTTTGCGATCATCTGGTCGTCGGAGGGCGTGACATTCTGCACATCACCGGAAACCACCTGCCCGTCCATAGAGAGATCATCTCCCCACCAGTACTGGGTCAGATTTGCCACCGGCATCACATCTACGCGGTTCTTTTTCGTCTGCTGTGTCCGGTAAATCACCGTACCGCCGACAGTGCCGCCGGCAACGACTGCCAGGCAAACCGCCACTGCAACGATCTTTTTTCCTTTTGTCATGAAGCATCGCCCTCCTGTTCTGTCCGGCGTTCTCCGAAGCCGCCCTGCTCCAGCCTGCCGTCCCGAATGGTCACGATCCGCTGGGCATGCCGGGCGATCTCCGGTTCATGGGTAATCATGACGATCGTCACGCCCTCGCTGTGCAGCTGGGCAAACAATTCCATGACCTGTTCGCCGGAACGGGTGTCCAGTGCACCGGTCGGCTCATCTGCCAGCAGCAGACGGGGCTGGCTCACCATTGCCCGTGCAATTGCCACACGCTGTTTCTGTCCGCCGGAAAGCTGAGTCGGCTTGAACTGTATCCGTTCTTCCAGCCCCACACGTGCCAGCATTTCCTTTGCCCGTTCCAGCCGTTCCTTTTTCCGCACGCCGGCATACAACAGCGGCAGTGCCACGTTTTCCAGCACAGACTGGCGGGGCAGCAGGTTGAAGTTCTGGAACACGAAGCCGATCTTCTGGTTCCGTATCGTGGAAAGCTGGTTGTCGCTGCACTGTGCCATGTCCTGTCCGTCGAAGAAATAGTCCCCGCTGGTCTGCTTGTCCAGCAGCCCAATAATGTTCATCAGCGTGGATTTTCCCGAACCGGACGGTCCCATGATTGCCAGATATTCCCCTTCTTCCACCTGTAGCTGAATGTGGTGCAGAACGGGGACAGGTTCTTTTCCCTGCATATAGGATTTACAGATGTCCCGCAAATCAAGTACCATCTGCCGCACCGCCTTCCGCTGTATCTGCTCCGGCTTCGTCTGCCGGCATCTCGTCAACACCGTCGCCGGCATCTTCTCCTGCTCCGGAGATCACGCTGTCTGCGGTGTCGCCGTCTGCACCGTCGCCTGCCATGCCGGCTTCATCATCTGCTCCGCCGATCACGCCTTCGTCCACAGGGTTTCCGTTTTCGTCGTAGGAAATATCCTCATTGCCGTTGTCGTCCACGGTATCATCTGTGCCGTCATCTTCCGGTGTAGCTTCGTCAGGGTTGGTCGTAGTTTTCATACCCTCCTGATAGGAATCCGACGGGAATGCGATCATATCGTCCTCCGACAGACCGCTTTTGATCTCGCAGTCGCCCATGGTGTCGTCTGTCTGTCCTACTTCTACTTCCCGCTTTTCCAGACGGTCTTTCTTATCGGCAGCCCAGACATAGGTCTTGCCGTTTTCATCAGTCTGCACGTAATCGGAATACAGCCAGATGCCGGTTTTTTCAATGCTTTCATCGGCTCCGGTATCTGCCGAAACCAGCAAATGCTGCCCCAGCATCAGCCCGTCACTGGAATCCAGCGTCACATAAAAAGGATACTTGGAAGCGGTGGTCATCTCATCGCTGCCGCCGTAGTACATGTTGTTGTTCTGGCTGTTGTCGGCTTCAGTAGAGATCTCCGAAATAGTGCCCGTCCAGCTGGAATCGTCTACGCGGGAGTGCAGCACCATGGCTTCATCTTTATAAATCGACTGTACATTCTGCTCGCTGATCGTGCACTTCACACGGAATTCTCCGTCGGACATGATCTTCATCAACACATCTGTGCCGTCCGACTGAAGCTGTTCGGTCGTTTTCAGGGACTGCACCGTTCCGGCGATCTCCGCAGTCACTGTGGCATTGTTAATGGTATTCTGTAATTTTTCCAGTTCGATCTTCTTGGTCTTAATGTCGTATTCCGACTTGGCAATATCGGTTTGCAGGGACTGGATCTGCGTGGTATAAGTCAGCTTATCGTCTGCACTGGCACTTTTCTTTTCCGTTTCCAGCTGGCTGATCTGCTGCTTGTTGGACTCGATCTCATTCTGCATGCGTTCGATCTCCACGTTGCCCTGCTGCAATTCCAGCTGCATGGATTCCACATCATAGGTGAACAGCGGGTCACCGGCGTTGACATGGTCGCCCTCCTGCACGACAATGCTGGAAACTTTCTTGGAGGTGTCCAGCTTGACTTCCTTGGTTTCCTGCGGTTCTACCACGCCGGAAAACTGCAAGTCGGAAATCGTTGTTGCCGCAGAATTCACATCTTTTATCGGCATCACGTATGCCACACCGTCCACATCACTGCCCCTGCTGTAGTGCCGCCACACCAGCACGCCGCTGACGCATACCGCCGCAGCTGTAACACCGGCAACTGTGCCGATTATGATTTTCTTGGATTTTCCCATATTCCTTCCTCCCAGTCCATGCTCCGCAGCAGTGCGTTCTGCCGGCGGAGTTTTTTGAAGCAGTCCTGCACAAATCCAGGGCAATACCGCACAAAGAGCGTCTGGCGACTTTGCACGCCATCTGCTTGCAGTGTTTCCCTAGATGCTGATTTCATCTTTTTGGCAGCTGTTTCAACTGTTGTATTCCTCATGCAACGGATTGCCTTTAGTATACCACACCTCTTGACGGTTGTCAAGAGGTTTTTCAAAATTTCTGCGGAAGATTTATTTGAGAAATTTGTGCAAAGGTGAGAGGCGGGAGAGGGTTGTGCGGTGTTGCTCTTGATTTCTCAAAATCTTTTTTAGCGGCAACTTCACACCGAGTATATTAGGGTGTGTTGACACTAAGCCTGAGAATCTGTCTTCACGAGCATATACACGTGTCTTTTCGGCAAATTTTGCTGCATACTGCGTAAAAAATACTTGCCATGCGACAGAACGCCTGCGAAATTTTTGCCTAGGGAAACACTGATTGAGTTTTCATAAAGCAACCAACAAAGAACTATTATTTGATCAGCTTTTTCATCATTTAACGACGTTAGTTTTCAATTTATTTGTGCTTTATATAACAAATAATTTGTACATTTACCCATATATATGAATGTATATTTTTGTTTTAAATCGACAGATTTGATTAAGACAACTTATTTTCAACAGTCATCACTTGAGTATACAAGAACAATTCAAGACACATTTATTCATGATAAATCCAAATAATTCGTACTGCATAAGTTTATGTAAATGAAAATCATTTTGATTGGATTATTCATTCTATATATCACGAAAAAAATGGATATGTATCGTCTTACATTCCACAATTCTTCCATTCTATAAAATCTATATCTTCCAAATCAAATGCCTTTCTATAATCAAAGGTATTTTCCTGCAATTTTGGCTCGAATTCTGTAAATATTTGTATTGACAAATACAGTATGTTGTGGTATACTGAATATGTATTAAATGCATCTTGGTAGAGAACTCAAAAAAAAAAAAAAGGAGAATAAAAAATGAAGAAGCTAGTGGGTACCCTTGCAGCAGCTGTCCTTTTTTCCACGTCAATGATACCTTCTTTTGGCATTGAAGTTGAAGCAGAAGAAGAAACCAACTTAAACATTGCAATCTTAATGGATGCAAGCGGATCCATTTTGGATACAGAACATCCTTCTGACCCTAACTTAACATCAAGAGATGAGGCCAGAACGCTTGTAAACATGATTCCAACAAACGACAATATAAAAGTGTCATTGTTTCAATTTTCCAATAATTTGGATCAAAAATCAGGGCTCACAGCAGTAGATTCAGATAACAGTTACAGCCAATTGGGAAACACGATTTCCAGTATGACCGAATGTGCCAATGCGACCCACATGGTTTCCAGTATCACAGACGTATGCGATTATTTGAAGCAGAATTCAAAAGACAATACCAGAAATGTTCTGGTTGTTTTTACGGACGGTGCTGAAAACGGTGCAATGACCGCTGCGACTGCTACAGATGAAAAAATAAAAGAAACTGTAAGCAATTCTGTAGGCGATTCTGGAGTGGAAGTTTATAGCTTAGCGTATGATTATCTAGACGAGAATGGAAATCATTCTGTCGGTGATTCCAATGGCTATGGTTACCGATTGTTGGAGGAATACGCAAATCAAACTGGCGGAACGGTAGAAGTTGCAGAAAATGTAAACCAATTCCGAGACAAATTTTGTGAGATTCTTTCTTCTCTAAACGGAAACAATGCTAATCTAGAGAAGGTAACAGACGGCACTTTTGAAACTGATTTAGAAGTCGTAGAAGCAGATCTCAGCGTCTACACAGATGATGTATCAAAAATCACACTTACAAAACCTGATGGAAGTGTTGTAGATTTAAACAATAAGGACGATAATATTTGGGTACAATCGACCAAATCTTCTGTCGATATTAAAATTATTTCGCCGGAAGTCGGCGAATGGAAAATTGCAGTAGAAGGAAAAAAACCGGAGGATTATAATATTAATCTTCTTCGTTACTACGATCTTTCCATGCAGATCAACACGACAGTGGACGGAAAAGATATTACAAGCGTTGCCCCCGGAAACCGTGTGCATCTGGAAAGTTCCCTTTATTCTGCTGGAAACCTTATCAATCCCAAAGATTTGTATGCGTTAAACAACACGGAAGCATATGCATATGTAAGCGATAATACAAGTTTGAAAAATGAAATTAAAAACAAAAATGCTGAAGAAATCTCCTCTTATCTGAAAAAGCTGGAGAATGTACAGAGTTTTGCTCTTGGTGTAACTGATTCTACATTTACTGCGGATATTCCGATTACCAATGCAGGAGCAAACCTGATCAGCGTATTTGTAAACTCTGGAAACTTTTATTGCTATGAAGAAGTACTGATTTCAGGAGACGGCTCCATTTTTGCGTTGGACGAACCAGAAACGATTTATGTCAGCAATGGCTATTCCTCTGAGATCTCTTCATTCTCGGATAAATATTGTAACTCTGATGTTGATGTCACAATGAAAAATGATTATGACACTAACATTTTGCAGGGCGAATTTGCGAACAATACTTTGAAGTTAAATGGTTTGCAACCTGGTGAAACAACGTTAAATTTCACTTTTACCACAAAAGATGGTGCCTCTTCTTTTGATTTGGCAGTACCTGTAGTGGTATCCAATTCGGAACCTGTTACAAAATTCGACGGAAAAACGTACAGTGTCACCGCTGGAAAAACAATTACTGCCAAAGATTTTGCAAAGCAAGTCAGCGACTATGAAAATGACCCAATCACAATTTCACTCTCCGGTGTTTCTGATGATTCCATTGCAGATGCAAGTTTTGACAATGATACCTTGAAAATAAAAGGGCTGTCTGCTGGCAAAACAGATGTGATCTTAGATGTATCTGACGGCAACAATATTGTTCAGGCAACGATTCATGTCAAAGTAGAGCGACCGCTCGTCTTGAGAATCCTGCCTTTTATCGCAGGTTTGCTTGGTTTAGGTGCAATCGGTGTGATAATCGCTCTCCTTCGCAAAAAAAGCCGGAGATTCCATAATGCACTCTATGAATTCCGTGCAGTTCGAAATGCAGATGGAAATGAAATCATCTCGCCGATTGCATTGGATATGCAGAGCAACTTGGCGAAAGTTGTGGAACAAGAAAATGCACATTGCAGCGACAGCAACTTTATGATGCTGAAACAGCTACAGTCTATCTTGTTTGTTGGCACACATAAATTGAATCAGCCGGAAACAATTACGCTGAAGAAAGACAATTGCGTCGCAATGGAATATATGGACGATTACGCTCCTGCTCCAATGGAATATTACTTTGGCACTTCGAAAAAAGCAGTTGCTTGCTCTACAGACGGTACAAAGAGATATTTCCGTATTGACATTCGCTGTGATGTATCTTCGGAAAATCCGGACTACACGATTACTTTCTACGTGAAAATGGACATGTAACAACATGATATAGTGTGCAAAGGAGCAGCCAAAATGAAAATTAATTGCATTGATGCAGAAGATTTTCTAAAAGATATTTACATTCTTCCGCAAAATGGTGAAGCAAAAAATATGAGTACACCCAAGTATCCTCGGCTCAGCACAACTACTGACCGTTATCTGTGGTTTGATAGCCTTTTTGACAATGAAGAAGCAGATGCTTTTTTAGGAATCAAGAAATGGATATGTAGACAGCTTCCAGACAGAAAGAGTACCTCTGCTGTGCGACATTTTTCTTTGCCTCGTCAATTTCAGTTTGAGTCATTCCCTTTTACGAATTGGGCAGAAAACGTATTTGACAATATTCGTTCCAATTTGGAAGATGTTCGGCAAAACGATCCTCATCAAGCGGAGTCTCTTTTAGAAAATATTTCAAAAGGGATTTTCACCTCTATGTTAAACTTTGGATCTGCAGCAAAGTTTGATCTGATGCGAGAACGGGAAAAATTCTACGCGAAGTTCACTTCAATTCAAAGTAAAAGTAATCGCAGTATGATTCTTCCAATCAAGATGGAAGATTATCTTGCTTTCAACCGATATGCCAGTTCTGTTATATGGGCTGATTGGAAAATTGCTGTATGGGATCGGATGATGTATGAGCTGAGAAAAACAAATTATTTGCTTATGAATCTGAACATATAGCACGTTACCAATAATACAATGAAAACAATTGTATTGCAATAAAATATATAGATGATTACGCATTGGCTCAAAGTGGCCTACATTATCATTCTGTGTGAAATGCAAGCTTCACATGCTAGTGTAACATCATCTTTATAGATAAACAATTTTAATTCAAAGGAGTGATCAATCATGGCAATCCATCCCGACGCAAGCTGGACCCATACTGAAGACAATATTGGTACATACTTCAATGCTGTCAAGTATAGTGAAGGCGGCTCCATTTGGGAAGAAGTTGCAAAAGCTGAAGTTACCGATGAACCAACGTTCATTATCGGTGTAGGCGGCTTGGCAAACTCGACTGTCGATCAGATCAAAGGAAAGTACATCAAACGAATCAATGATCCGCACAGAAAAATCCGTTTTTTAGCTGTAGATACCTGCGGAGATGATTTAAGTCAGTTGCAGTATTTAAATGATGTAGGTAACGGTACAGGAGAAGAAAAACTCTATTTTATTCCGCCGGCTACAGAGGAATATATTAATTTAGTAAAAACTGTGCATGATGAAACAAAGAATAAACCGCAGGCAGCATGGTGTGATCCGTTTTTAAATGAAGCTCACCAATTTGACGGAACAGGTGCGAGCAAATGCCGTCAAAAGGGCAGACTTTATTTGTCCATTCTGAACTGCTATAATGATACTCTCGCCAAATTAAAAAGTGTATTCACCGACTTCAATTTATCCTTTCCAGGCTCTCATGTACGTGTCATTTTAATTGCGGGTGTTTGTTCCGGTACGGGAAGTGGCTGCATTATTGATCTCTCTTATCTGATCAACAATGCTGCTAAACAAGTTCTCGGTGGTGCATGGCAAAATGATATTGATGCCTTTATCTATGGTCCTATTCCATCTGCTGGAATCTCAGACAAGTATTGGAAGCTTTCCTGTAACCACTTCATTGCGACAATGAAGGAAATCAATAACTTCATGTCGGCAAACACGAAAAATCAGTACACTTTTCCGAATGAAGTTAAAGAAGATGTTTCTAATGATTGTATTTTTAAAACCTGTACCATTGTACAAGGCTATACGGATAATGCCGGATTGATGCTAACTCGTGAGCAAGTGCAGGAAAATCTAGAAGACTATGTGGTTTCTGCTTTATCTAAAACTCAAATTGCCGGTACTACATTCACATCAATCAGTTCCGCAATTGAAGGCAATGTACTTGCAGTAAACAATCAATCTTATAGTAACTTGAAAGCGAGCAATATAAATCTCCCGACAGACACAGGTTACTTTTATCTTGCTATGGGATTTAAAACGGTACGTTATCCTATTCAGGAAATTATAACAATGCTCTGCAACAGTGCATTGCGGGCGTTGGAAGACCTATATACAAATGCAGATAGAATTGATGCAGAAGATTACCTGAAAGATCTGGGGCTTTTGCCGAAGGGAAACCCAACTGGTGCTACCCCCAAGTATTCACGTCTTGATACCACTGCAAACCGCTATCAGTGGTTCGATCAGTTCTTCTCGAATTATGAACGAACTGCATATACAATGATCACAAAAAAAGTGCAAAGTTTACTTCCCGATCGTAAAAGTGCAAGTGCAGTGAAGAATTATGCAATGTCTGTATCTGCTGAACTTTATCCTTTTTCCGGAAATTGGGCAGAAAATATTGCAGACACTGTTTATAGTAATCTGGTTGATGTCTTGAAAAAAAATCCGTATCAGGCGAAATTCCTTCTGCAGGATATTCTGTATAGTACAAATAAGGGCATCTTCCTCTGGATGTTGAATCAGGGAACAGCTGCAAAGAGTGACTTGCAGAAAATCAGAGATGCAAGCAATCAGGTATGCAGTGAAATTAAAAACAATATTGGTTTCTTGGGAATAATATCTTCTGATAATTACAACAGATTCCGCAGTGCTGCATTTCAGGTTGCATGGGCAGATTGGAGAATCGCTGTATGGGATCGGATGATTAAGGAATTCAAGGAAGCTTATAATGCATTACATGAGAAAGATGATACGCTGTTTGAATCTTTAGTTGTTCTTTTCCGTTCCATTTCGGAAATAGTTGGAAAAGATAGCTCCAGTATGTTAAGTAATACTATTGAAGGACACAATTCAAGCAGAAGCTTTACGCCAATGTTTGACATTTCCGATCCAACAGGTCATGGCATGAGCGATCGTTTAAAGGACTTGATTCAGTATACCTTGGACTGGGTTGATGTGAATAACGGAAACAAAACATTTGTGGAATCTCTCGGCGACAATCTTATGAAAGAATTGTTGTCCACTGATAACATCAACAAATTAAATACTAAAAATCAAAATGATTTTAAGCTAGCAGTTCAAGAAGTAAAGAAAGTCATCAGTGAACTTTTGAATCAAAGCATTCAAAAGATGGTCACAAATATTCTGATTGTTTTCTACTCTACTACAGAATATAACCCGACTCTTACGAGTTCTATCCCAGTAGCAACTGTTCTAAATGAGTTGAATGATCCTACATATGTAAATCCGACTGTTGTTGGAGGAATTGACTATAATGCTATGTCTGCGAATTTTATGGCCAATTACGGCATAGACCCGTTTGATGTTGCTGCTAATGCAATTTATACAGAAATGAGTCAGGCTACCGTTTGTGCTTCTTTGACCGGTGCCGGCGTAAATCCCAGCAACATTGCACAATACCAGCTTTTCTCTGTAATGAACGAACACCTAATGGATCCTTATATTACAAATAAGATCATTGCAAAGATCAAAGCAAATTTCGGTGCAGATGTTCAAATCAATACTGCTGACAGCAATTATACCTATGTGCATGTGTATGCAGGTATTCCTCTGTATGCTTTTAAGGGTATGACAGAATACCATACGTATTACACTAATGCAGTAAAAAATGGCGAACAAGGTCTGCATATGAGCTATGGTGATGCGATTGCTTGGGGCTCGTTCCCTCCAATGGTTAATGATCTTGCACTGAAAATCATCAAAGCAGGTGGCAATGCCTATATCAATGATCCTACTTACCAAAGTGAGATGCAGATTCTGCAGGAGGTAAAGGACGATGCAGATGCCGTCGATCAGTATGGCTTCTTTGAAGACAACCCCAACCCTGCTGATACTACAAAAAATTACTATGCAATGCACTACCTCTTTGATTACAATGTTGTAGATGATGCTGTTGTTCAGAAAGTTCTTGCAGCATACAAGGCGGATATTGCTAATGCAGTCAACACAATTAGTGCTAATAGTATTCCAATTACAGAAAATGACCCTGTTGCATACTGCACATCGCAAATTGCGAAACAAATGAAAAAAACGATTTATGATTATCTTCAGGGTGCGGGAATCACATTTACTTCCCGTGACGTAACACCTCAGAATTTTGGCTTCGCAGAAACCAATGTATCTTATTCTTACGAAAAAGATGCTACTCCCAATAATAACGGTTTCGGCGGTTTCTATCGTACTCTGCGTTGCAGCAGCATGGCACGTGAGAACATGAAGGAAATTCGCTCAATGTGCAAACCGATTCAGGAGCAGATGGATGCCGTTTTGAAAGAAACTGTACCGAATTTGACATCTGATCTTCTCAATGCATTCTGGAAGAACAAGGAGCAGAAAGAAATCAGAACTTTCTTGGAAGCATTGGGTCAGGGTATTATCCAGATTCAGGTAAGCAACCTGCAAATTGTGATCGAAGACACATTGACAGGAAAGGTTTATCCGTTTGCAACCAACCGTGGCTTCGAGGTTCAGTATCTCCTTTACAGCGTATATGCTGGTTGGTTTACAAATGAATACCGGACAAATGAAACATTCAGAAATACTTTGGATATGGCATTCAAAAACTTGGCAGCAAATCCGGAATTCAATGAAAATCAGATTCTTGTCAAGGCTGGAGAAAATTACCACAACAACGTCGAACTGCAGGGCATGCTGAAAAAGTGTGGCATTATTGCTGGAGATGCATCACCGGCAAAGAAAATCAGTGACACTTATAATATCTCCAATGAAGTAAGATCTGCATTCTTCGATTATAACGACAAAAAGACATTGGAAGAGAACGAAGCGATTGACCCGCTGTTTGTCAATGTACATTTGGGTGATTCGACAAACTTCATGTCTGATACACACGTTACAAAGGCAATTGTCAGAAATTTAATTGCATTTTACAGCTGTGTAGATGATATTATTAAAAATGCAAAGCTTGCTGTACCTGCTAACAGCTAACAAAAAGCAATTTATATCAATTGTTGCATAACAACATAGATGCCGGGAAACCGGCATTTATGTTATATGTAACAAATATGAAGATATAATTTTCGCAGAAAGGGGTGTCAGTACATGCCAAAAGATATTAATCCGGCTGAGATCATGCTGAATAATCTAACTGAAAAATCCGAGTCATTGACTGGACACAATCCATTAGACATTAGAAGACTCTCTACTTATTTCATTTTTGATTTTACTGAAAATCCAGAGGTTAACGAACGATTGAAACTTCGTGTTAGTACGGATCATGTCAAAAAAAATTTAAATGATATTGATCAAATTTTTTTTCCTATTGGAACAAAAATCAATATTGGCATCATTACAAACGATACAAGCATAGTAGAGCAAGTCGTTCAAAAATTCACAAAAAGAGGAGAACAATTTCGCGCTGAAAATGGGCAGTATTTTTCCGGCTTTTGTACCTTAACTATTTTTCTCATTCAAACTGGAAAAGCATCTGCCGTAATACAACAAGGAAAGAACACCATTCAATTTGTCAAAAGGAATTATTCTAACTACTCACCTACAATCACAATAGTTGGTGTCAGGAAACCCGAGAATGATCCTGTTGCAAAAACAGTAGATGAGATCTTGTTTTGGTTAATCAACACAAGAAAATTTCCTGTCGATTTCGATGATGCAGATGGTAAAAAACATCATAATTTCTTTATTCCTGCTGCTGAAAACAAAGAATGCTTTATCCAAATCAAAGTGTTAATGAATGCATACACAGAATTTTCTATTTTATCAACACTGAATAAAGAATTTAAAACTACGCAGGCAGAGGAATTCAATCTTACAGAAGATTCTGAACGAACAAGTTTCCAAAAAGCAGCTTACTTTGAAAAATTGCACTTACAGGAAGATCAGTTGGATGAGCTTCTGAATAGATGCAAAGAATTTGTTCCTATTGAGTATCAAGTCAAAGAGAAACATTACTTTGTGAATAAAAAACATCTCATCTTTTTTAATCGTTCAGAAGAAAAAGTAACATCTGCTGTAGTATTCAATGAAGATAATGAAAAATTAAAAAGTATTATTGCAGAATACGCCTTAAGATTAATTCCAGCAAATGAATTTTATCATTATATTTTTAACACGCTTTCTGACGTCTATATCCATGTAGATACTATTCGTGATGATCAATGGAATGGTTTGTATCAATATGTAGGATCATGTATCGATTCATTTTTTAAAAATGCTCCCTATATTGGAACTGCGTACAAAGAAAAATTAAATCTCGAGGAAACAAAAATACAGTACAAGAGCTTTGTAGAAAAATACATGCTCTTTAACAGGAGCATCGCCGCACGACTTCTATATTGGTCCGGAATCCATAGTATTCATTATGACGGAGTCGCTCCCCTTAACACGAACATTCCATTTTTATCAAAAAAGTTGGAGTATGATTTTCCAGAAGCTGAATTCAATGCTGCTATTAAAAGTGTAACACGTGAAGAACTTACTCCCAGTAATCACCTTGCAACTGACGGACTTGCTTTCTACGACGCTTTGCCATCTGAAAATGCCCGCGTCACTATGCAAAATAAGGAATTTTTCGTGATGAAGCATGAAATTACACTAGAAGAAGGAGATGTATAACTATGAGTGCTGATTCCAGCCCATTTGACAGCAACCCCTTTGGAAACGATCCTTTTGGAAACACTTCATTTGACAACAATCCTTTCAACAACGGCACTTCTTTAGAAGAATCCCCTACTTCTGGATATCGACTGCACATTTCTTCCAAAAAAATTATAGCTGCAATGATTGGCGGTTCTGTGGGAATGATCATCAACAAAATCTTGTTGTCAACATTACTAGACAAGATGTGGAATTCCTTGCTGATTGCCCTATGCTTTTTGATAGAAGCCATTTTCATTTGCATTCCCATTTTTGTTGTGTCCAGTTTACTTGCACCTGATCACTACCTTTTTACCAAAAAGAACGCAAATAAAGATAAGCTTCGCCTATTTTTCCCGCTTGCATTCGTTGTGATTTTTCTTTTTAGCGGTCTGTTTGAATTTCTTTATGAATTATCCTCGAATTCTCCGCAAAAATCTACTTCGTACATCTTTGCACTAGATGTTTCTGACAGCATGGAAGGTACCGATGAACAGCACCAATTAGGTCAAGCAATGTCTAAAATGGTAGAAAACATGGAAGACGGAGATATTTATTCTGTTTATACTTTTGGTAATGATGTCAAACAAATCAGCGAACCTCATAAAAAATCGGATGCTGATTTATCTATTGACTGGGATCAAGCATATTCTGGCAGCACAGCATTGTTCACAACTTTGAGCACAATATTAGATGCAACAGAAGACACTGAAACATATGGGAAGAGTCCACGTGTCATTGTCATCACCGATGGTTATCCTACTGATGACGGCTTAATCTTTCACAAGCTGAATAAATATTGCAAAAAGCTATCCAAAAAACATATCAATGTGTTTACAATTGGCGTTGCTGGTGCTAATACAGATTTTTTAAGCGAACTTGCTTCAAAAACTGGTGGTGTTTCTTATTACACAAATGATATGTCTTCTTTGGGGGATATATTTACAACAGCAATTCACTCAAATACTACTAGTGCCAGAACATTGCTTTCTTATCGTTCCTATACCAAACATAATACGTTGCTTGCATTTTTGCACATTCTATTTGTCTTTGTGATTGGACTTTTCTTTCTTCCAGCGATTTATTTTGCAAACTGCATAGAAGAAGATTTGACTTATATTGGACTGGTAAAAGGTATCACTGCTCTCGCCGGAGCGACTTTATTGGAAATTTTGCTGCAGAATACTGGGTTGCCGAGTTTCATGATTCTTTTGATATTCGGAATCTTAACAGGCTTTTCTATACTTCACACATGGGAAAGACCAAAAGAGTCCAATAATTCTTCTTATAGTCAATCGTTTACGACACAAGTTGGAAATTCTGAACCTATCTCAGAAGATTACAGCCATACATTCGGACAATCCAGACCAGACCATTCCAAAAATAATCAAGGCACTCATGCTTTTAGATAAATCGAGGTGAAATGTGCAAATGGAATACTTTTCTGCAAATGGAAAATTAAAATTTCAAAATCAATTGAACAACGAAAAGATTACAATAGAAAATCTTACCCTTGACAATGGCAAGACAGACAAATATATATCTGGATTCGAATTCAACTTTGCAACACAAAAAGCTGGTTATTACCGAGTCACTTATAACAATGAAACAATTACGTTTTACCACGGAACAAAATACACAATTAAGGTGAGGGAAACACAAGAAGGAGAAGCACTTGTTTTTCAAATTGACACACCAATAAGAATTCCTGCAAATCGGCTTTATGTACAAATAGAAGACTACAGCTTCCCTTTCTACTTTCCTGAAATAAAGGAAGGTACATCAAAATTTGCAATCAAAAAGCCGTCCTGTAAGTATACTCTCCTAGTGGAAAACGGGAGTATGCTTGGGATTATCTTACAACAAAATTAAAAAGGAGAAAATTATGTCATTACCATATGATGCGTATTGTCCGGAATGCGGCGAAAAAATTAATCATTATCGTTTTTCGCTGGTAAATCTTTTTCGATCCAGTGATGCAAACAGTGATTCAGACTTTATGAAACTGTTCAATTTTGATCATGTTCAGTTGACAACAGAAGATTCGGAAGAAAATACAGACGAGAAAAAAGAAGAAATACTTCATCAGTTGTATAACCACATTGTTTCTGCAATGGATAATAAAAATGCAATAGTCCAACTGGCTTTTTCTATGGAAAATGCAATTCCAAATGGAACAACTATTATCAATCTGCAGGAATTGTATGGCTTTGCAAACATGCTTCCGCAAACACAATTTTCATGGCTTTACCCTACAGATGAAGAATTTGATAAAGCATGGAAAGAATACACCACCATTTACAATTTTATGCAGGATAATTTCAGCATTTGTCAAATTTGCCTTCCGCCAAAATGCAGGCAAATACAATCCAAAGATTATCTAATAAAATTGCTTATTCCCGGAAATGAACAAAATCGAATTGTTCGTATTTGTGATAAGTGTGGTGAACATGTCGATCCTTATCTGAACATCTATCCGCAAAAAATCATCTCCTTTGCAGGAACGCCTGCAACAGGTAAATCTGCTATGCTTGCCTCCTTCTACAAGCATTTGTATGATTTGCATATCGCTGGACAGCTTCAGGTTGCATTTGATTGGGATTCTCCGAATTATGAAATTTATACGGAAGCAAGAAAAAAATTGACAAGAAGATGGCTCCGGGAAAAACAGCGGTAGGAGAAAGCCCTTCATTAACAGTCAGATTAAGTCATACCGATAATGAAGATTGGACAATATATACATTTGTAGATTCTCCGGGAGAATTATTTACCGGCAACAATCCAAACGCAAATTTTAAACGAAGAACAATCATCGCAGAAAGTGATGTCCTTTTGGTTTTATTTTCTTCCGAACAACTTTTCCCACAGATAACAAAAAGCAGCGAAAACAACGATGTACAAGCTGACGCTCGTGCACTGGACAGTTTCACAAACTTGTATCAAAAAGTACTCGTTCACAGAAAAAAAGTTGACCCCATCCATAAAATCATTGTCATTTCAAAAGCAGATCAAATATTTAATGAAAGCGATTTATTACATTCTCAAATGCTCAATGGAACATCCTATATGCTTCCCACAACGTTGGATCTTACAATGATTCACAAGCCTATGTTGGAAGAAGATTACAAGAATCTCTGCGATCAATTAAATATTCGGCTTGCTTTTCAAATTGAAGGTGCCGGACTAAAGTGCGATTCTTTTGCTGCTGTTAGCTGTCTAATGAAAAAGTTTTTACTTACAATAAATAAATTTAGTATTGATAATGCTATGTCTTGCCTGTATAATTTTGCGTTTACCAACAATGACTTGAAAAATATTTCCGCATGCTTAGTATCCCCATTTGGGTTTGCAGCACTTCATGATTTCAATTGTGCTGAAACTGAAGAGGGAAATCATAAAAAAGAGCAATTACGCCAAATGATTCAAGACTATTACCCGCAATATCTTGAAATAAAATCCCCCACAGAAGAGCAATTTCAAACTGCCTGCGAAAAGGCCTATCTGTATAAACATACTGCTGATTCCCCAAAGGGTGTATATCACTGTCTGTTCCATATTCTATACAGCACGGGCTTTTTAGTAAAACCGTATGTGTATTCGAAGGAACAAGCAGAAAAAGAAAACGAACTTCTCAAGGAGCGATTGAGTGCTGCCAGAAAAGCTATACAGGGCAAAGAGAAAATCAAAAAAGATTATCTGGATTCTATAAAATGGACAGACATCGTAACAAAAGGAAAATGGATACATAAAGCGGATTACGATAGAACTTTAAGAAAGTGCATCGGACAATTTGAAATCCAGCAAAAAAATAAAGAAGAAGAAATCGCAGATCTCACAGAAAAGTATAACGAATACTTTGGATATATCATATAAACGAAAGGATGTGAAAAAATGGATCTCAATTCTTACAATTATCTCGAATACGGAGATAATAATACAACAGCCAGCGGTTCTATTGGCAGCTGCGAGCGTTTTTTGATGGGAGAAAATCTGGAACATTTTCATATTCCCTCTTACTATGCAGAAGCGAAATATGATGATGTCATCGCGTACATTCCCAAAAAAAGCGAGTGTATCTGGTATTGGGTAAAACGAAATGGGAACCGAAATGCAGCCATTCTTTCCTGCTATTATAGCCCAAACAAGGGAAAGGGACAAGCAGCAGAAAACTGCAACCAATTTTTCCATTTCAATTTTCACAACAATACGGCTTCCTTATCCCTGAATCATGCAAATATACCAGCGGTTTCTATTGATGTTTATCGGAAAATGCTCCAATTCCTCCTTGATTTCGGTATAGACTGCACATTAAGAATCATTCCGGCAAGTGTCGATCCAACATACTGTCTTTTAATCATGGCAAATATTCTCAACACTTTGCCGGCATGCATAGCTGATAAAATTTCCTATACTATTCATGCATCCGCAAAAACCACATCTACATTTTCTTTTCTTGCAGAAGAAGAATGGAAAAACAGCCAACAAAAAATCGATTGCAGAACGCTAAAGACAGAACCGAAAAACAGTTATATAGAATATCTGACTTGCTGTATCCAAAATCATCAGAAATGCAACTCATATGAATCTATTGTAAATCCAGAAACAAATCCCCCTCTCACCTTATATCAGCTGTTATATCAGCTGTTTGAGGAAAAAAGGCAGTCTGTCAGCAGCAAAATTATAAAAAATTATGCGAAATACATTCGTATGGAGGAATATAACAGACAATTAGCTACTATTCCGGCAGAATATGTTTCTGTTGCACAAAATACAATTCTTCCCAAGCCAAATTCTCAAAGAGTTACTTTTTCTCACGAAAGTCCCCAAAAATTTAATTCCCCAGTTGCTGTAAATTATCGTGATATTCGCCATCCGAATGCTGGATGCTATATTCCAAAAGGGTTGGAACCTGATGAAGAACCAGAACCTACTTGGGAAACTGCTCCAGAACCTGTATTAAAGTCTATACAAGATTTGCCTCACCCGCCTACGCCACAGCATGTATATACTCCCGGCCCATTTCAAAATACCGATTTTGTACAAACGGAATCAGACAATAAAAAACACTCTAAGAGCAAGAGAAAATTCTTTGGAAAAAAAGCATCTTCCCAATCTGAGAACATTCCAAATAGCAACAGTGCTCCTCAGCAGGAAAATAAAAAGAAAAACTTTCTCAAAAAAATCCTGCCGCTTTCCGTTTGTGGCATCTTAGTTTTGGGGGCAGTCACTGGCTTTGGTGTAAAAATCATCTTAGATAAAGACAGTTCTGAAGACACATCTCAGCAAAATTCCGCAGAAGCAGCAGACGATGAAACCGCTGCGGAAGAAACAACAACACTCAATTATGAATCCATTGCCGAAACAACAGAACCGGTATATGTGCAGGAAGCCACAACAGAAGAAAGCACAGAAGCCACTACTACTGCATCGGAAACTACAACAGAAGTTACTTCTACTGAAACGGAAACATCTTCTACAGTAGAAACAGAAGTTTCAAAATCTGACAATATAGAAGACTATACTGAGAGAATCACAGAAATGGCGAATGATCTCGACAATGAAAGCCGTCGAAATTCTATTAAGTGTTCTGAAAAGGAGTTACAGAACATTGTCAATGATAAAGGCAGTGAGCAGCGAGAAATTTCGGCTTCTGAAACGTATAATCTCTTTGATCGTGCTAAAAATTATCAAGCAGAAGAATTAACAAATTTGTCTGTTTACTGGGAAAATAATGTTTATGATGTAGTTTATGAATACAATGCAACTGTAAAGGGCTACTGTTTTCTGCTAAAAGAGAACCAGAATATCGCTGGATACCTTTATACGTACACACCTTCCTACGGTAATAATAATGACATTTATTTTGGATTATACATTAAAAATGAAGGCAATAGTTCTGCTCCTGTATACTATCATATTTATAATTCCAATAGTTAAAAGCATTCCATGTAGAAGGAAAAATATATGTTTTCAAATAGCTTTTATTTCTTTCGTTCTGAATTTTCAGAAATCCCCTTGTGGATCAAAATTGTTCAGCTTATTTCTCTGATTGCTGTCTGGCTTATCATAAAAAAACATAGTTTCAGCCGATGGTTTTGGATTCCAATTATCCTGACTTTTCCCGTAATTGGAACTATTCTTTGGATACTTTTTTCTTTTATTCCAACCAGAATAAAAAAAGAAGCACCGCTGTGGTCGGTTTCTGTCGGAAAGAAAATGATTATCTGGAGTGTGGTTCTAGGCATTCTGGGAGTCTATCTTTCAGCCGGTATAAAATATCTGACAAATATTTTGGAAGACCCATCTTCTTTTGAGGATTTTCCGGAACTTGCTAAAACCATCTCAAATGTAACGCATAAATGCACACCATTTTTCGACAGCTTCACATTATCAATGTTCGTATGGTTAGTCGGAAGCATCGTTTTGACTGGGCCATTGTTTCAGTACACAATGCACTACTTTCAAAACCAAAAATATGGTGTACGTGTAGAAATTACGCCAAAGTCTATTCAAGATTTCGATGTAATCAAACCGGAATTTCAATTAAAGTCTTTGCTTGCAGGAAAGTTTTGCTATAAAACCTGTCCCTTTACTGTAAAAACAGAAGATGACAAAGAAATCATATTAAATCAAATTGATGTGCAGATGAACTGGATCGACAGCTTCCAAGTACTGATCAAAATTATAACTGTGCTGTTTATGAATATCATGCTATTCTCTCCATGGTTTTCAAAGTGGTATACCTGGACAGTAATTCTCATCATGAAACCATTTACATAAGTGAGGTGGAAAAAATGGCACTTGTAAAACATTGTGAAAATGAAGAACCTAAGCCATGTATAATTTGTCAAAAATTATGTGATAATACCAACTCATATAATTTCCTGCTGTCCGGTTATACAAACGGTGATGAAACAGAAGTCATTTGTCAAGACTGCTATCAATTTGGTTATGCCAACCGTCTTACAAATATGAATGTTAGCAAAATTGACAATCCATCTGGTTTTTATTTCAAGCATCGTCCAGCTTCTCGATTAGAAAAGCCCTATTTCTTTAAAAATAAAGAGAGACCTGAAATATTTGGATACTATCAATACGTAGATCCGGAATTTTCAGAATGCAGCATTTTTTCTGCATTGATTCAGCTGATTATCATTTATCCCTATCTGTTTCTTCTTCTCAAATGTTTATCTTCTGAGAATTCTACTCTTCCTTTCCTATGGAGTATAATTGCTGAGATTTTTTATGGCATACATGGTTTTAAAGCATTATTTAACTTCAAAAAAGGTTTTTTCAGTGGAATGGGTTATCCTCGTCTGATCCTGTTTGCAGTAATTTTAATCGTATGCATTCTTATTCTATGCTATAACACTAGTTATATAATCGCTTGGATTCATTCCACATAATTTTTATTTGAAAGGAGTGTGCTTTGCTTATGTCTCAGAATGATCTCATAGAAAGTCGTATTTCTATACTAGGTGGTTCCGGAACAGGAAAATCCACTTTAATTTCATGCTTACCATACACAAATTTGTTGAAATCCGGTGTTAAAATTATAGACAATAATGGTCCTAGTCTTTCTATGATGTTGGAAAACTTTGCAAAAAAAAGCATTGAAGCAGATGGCACAATAAGTGAAACAAACATCAACATTGCAGATGCCGGAGGTCCGATCAATCTCTTACGAACATACAAAAATGCATATACCGTAAATTTCGATCGAGGTACTGCCAGCTTTGAATTCAATGAATTAACATTTCGTGTTGCCATCAATGATATTCCCTTTTATCGTTTAAAGATCTATGATTATGCTGGTGGTTTCTTAGATGCTACAATAGAAGATGACACTAAAACATCTGAAACACTTTCCAGTGCCATTAAAGCTTCAGATGTATATATGGGATTACTAGCCGCAACAGATTTAAATCAAAAGTATATTAGAAATGATGATGATTCTGTATTTATAAAGGCTCTTTCTTCTAAAACTTCTGAATTATCCATCAATATGTTCTTAAAGGTAAAATTGACACGTCGGGAATCGTTTGCATATCTCCAATGCATTACACAAATCGATGCTCCCCGACTAAATCCCAAAATGACACAAAACAACTGGAATCAGTCATTACAAAGTCTTCAAGAAATTTTGCCAACATTGCATACTTGCAAAAACCATTGCCCCTTTGGAATTGTTCCATTGTCCTCCATTGGCAGAACTGAAATGGGCGGTGCAAATGTAAATGCCAATAATGAATTGTTGAATAGCGGTGATTCAAACCCAGATTATAACCCTATTAATCTGGATGCCGCACTTCTTTGGGCGTTATATAATTCTCTTGCGATTCACATGGAGCAAGTCATTGATTCCTATACTTCTTTAGAAGAACCCTGTTTCTTAAAAAAATTGCTTTCTAAAAAAGCGGTAGCACAATACGAAAAAGATAAAAACGAGGTTCTTCTTCCATTACAAGTATATAAACTGCTACATGCCCAAAGAGAACACTTATTCTCTGCAATCTATGGAAAACCTGAAGAAAAGTTTGCCCTCTATAAGCAAGTGAATCAGCAGCTGATGAAAGAAGGCTTGTAAGATGATGAACTATGGAAAACATCAAATCTTTATTGGCGGAGAAAAACAAGATGTGATTGGTTTTATCTCTGCTTTTCTGGATAAAATTGAAAATGTAGAAGGCTATCAAATTCGTATTATGCTTCATGTCAACGATAATGATGACATTATCCGCACAGACGAAGAACAAATCCAAGAAGTTATGCGTTCCGGAAAATTACGAACACAATTGTCCATTCATCAAACGCTTATGAATCCTCAAACTTGTTTATTGCAAGAGCAGTTTGATCACGCAAAAGTTTTGTTAACCCTCAGTATTGCAACTAGTGAACACTATTGCGGAAAAATTGTATTCCAACATCTCAATCGGAAAAAGTCAAACGATAACGGTATTGTTCTATGGATCGATCATAAATTAGAGGATCTTCCCGGTAGTGCAGATCTATATGCCATTATCCCCCAAAAAGAACCGAAAGACAATCAAATTACTTCTCCGGCAAATGCATTTTGGTTTAGTCCATACGGATTTAACAGCAAAGGCGAACCGTTTAGTGCAGAAAACGCAAATCCATATGGCATCACAGAATTACTAAAATTACTATTGAAACTTATGGCAACTCAAAAAAAGAAATGTGCCATGTTAAAAGCTGAAACTCAATTGAAAATCATCCGTCGCTACACCGGAAAGCATCAGGCAATCTATTCCCGCCGTCTGAATAAATTGAATGACGCACGCAAGACGTACACAAATTGTGTAAAGGAATTGTATGCTGCAGAGCAAATTTTAAAAATTGCAGCAGCAATATAAATTAAAAGGAGGAAAAAATGATAGATATTCAACCATTTATTTATTCTCGGACAAAAGAAAAAGATTATCAATTTCTGCGTCGTCCTTCTGAAAACATCTGGCCTGCAAATTATCACGTAGAAAGTTGTTTCAGTGGTTTTCGGGAAGCCGGCATCACCAACGACAATAATGCTTGGCTCTTCTTTTGTGATGATTCTATTAAAGTTTGTATGCTCATGCAAAACGTAAAAGTTACTGATCGCAATGGAATGCAAATATGCGATCACATCAATCGCTCTATTTTTTCTATGGAAGGGTTCTGTTGCAATTATAATGACAGACATGAATTTTTTGTTTTAATTCCAAGCTTGATTTATTCTGTACAGAATAGTGGCACTTCCCTGTATACCAATATAATCCACGAAAAAAGCAACATTAATTTCTTAAACGATTCTTTTATTGTTGATCCTTACACCGCCAGAACTAACGTTTTCAGTGGTTGTCAAAAACTATGCCAGTTCATTTACTCCAGTTCAAAGCCCACTTCTTTTCTCTTTGGTCGAAATATCTACGCATTAAAAGAAAATCAGTCCTTTATGGCACAGTATCACTTTTCAGAAAACAATTTCATTGATCTGGTTTTTGGCAACAGCACTAGTGACTCTGCCAAGAAAACATTTGGCATACTCCCTCAAAAGAAAATGATTCAGGGAAAAAAGAAAACAATACATTTGAAAGTCATTTTACATTTAGAAAAAGAAGGTTATCGCTGGCAGGTAAAAGGCGACGATGTTTGCTACCAAACCGACCTCAGGCAAACGATGTCTTACCAAAATTTACAAAATGAAATTAGCGAAATCGACAACTATTTGAGCAAACAGTTAAGAATGAGAAAAATCGGAAGCTATGAATTTGAACAGGAGGAGTATGTCTAATGAGTGCCATAGATGAAATGTTTTCTGTTACATTAAAGCCGCTGAATATTTCAACAAGATTTCCGGAAAATCCGACAATTCAACATTATATTGCTGAATTGAACAATGAATTTACAAAAGTCGAAGAAGCTAGAAAGCGAAATTTTTTGCGTCATCTGGATGGAACTTTAACCGGATTTTCTACAGAACAGGGATTCACATTATTACTGTGCGTTGTGGATGAAAGCTATCAAAAGTTTTTCTTTGACGGATTCCTCATTGAAAACAAGGACTTAAAAAAAGCGTGGTACTTATGCAAACCGTATTTGATTCCATTTTGCCTGACTCGTAATTTACAGTATGCAAATGAACCGGTAAAAATCACAGTAGACGAAATGAAAGCCGCTGTTTCTGAATTCAGATATCCTGAAAAATACCCTTCATTTTGCAAAGCTATCAAACGAGTTATGGAGAAAATGGAAAATACTATAGAACCATTTAATTTTGCGATTTCCGGACTTTCCAATGAATCTCTGCCGCTGCAGCTTGAGTTGTTTTCATTTCATGAGGGAATCAAAACTAGAAAAAACATGGTTAGACAGCTGGCAATTTCCAAGCAGCTTCCTGCAACTTTCTGTGAAAGAACTTATATTGAAATTGGAAATGAAACTGCAGATGATTATAAGATACGACGTGCTGAACAGGAAAAAATCAAGTCTAACAATAAGAAATTAAAAGAAGAGGTCAACGGATTGACTGATGTTCGGTGTTTTCTGTATCGTGTCAACGGCAACCCTTCTTATATTGAAAAATTTTATACACAAGAGGAATCCGTTGATTTAGAAGCAGGTAAACTCTTCAAAGAAATTATGAGATTTCGAAATGAGGCAGAACAGTATCAGAATCGCAACAATGAAGCCAATAGCAATCCCAAAAATGGAAAAAACAAAGCACCTAAGAAACATGGAAAAAAGAAGTGATTTTTTCAGTTGAATGATACATGTTTCTATTCGACAGAAAGTGTGATAAACTATGTTAAATTTGCTTATATGTTTAGGTGCGATGGTATTGCTTCTTGTTGCATTTGATGGTGCTATGGCATATGTAACAGGAGAAACATGCAAAGGTAATACTATCATATCCGGATTTATTACCATTTTAATGCTCTATGCAGTAATTATGGGAATTATGGGAAGTGGAACCAGTATAGGATTCATTAGTGACGGCATTCCCTTTGTATCATGCATGGATAAAAACACAACACTAATTTCTATCCTTCATAATGATCCACTCCTATTTGCAAAAGAAACAGCAGAATTAATTTCGTTATGCCTTTTGATTTCTTTCATTGAAAAAATACTTCCAACCAGCAATGTAAACGTTCCTATGATGATTATCTCACGAGTAATTCTAGTAATGGTTGGAGTAATTGTAAACTGTGTTGTAACGTCATTTGTTTGTAAAAATCAAATATACAAATGGGCATTAGTCGCTTTACAAAGTGTCTTAGCAGGCACTACTGTTATTGTTACTCCTGCAGTATTTGTTGGAAATTTACTACATGTCAATCCAAATAATAAGGCCCTAACATATGCCTTAAAGCAACTGTCCGGCACTGCAATAGGAAAATCATTTTCAGCAGCACTTTCCAGATCAGCTGTTTTGTTGATTGGACTAATGATTCTGGAGTCACAAATTGGACCACTTTCTGGAATGATGGATTTTGGAATACAACTTGTCAATGCAATTGCTCCAATCATTGTATCTTGCATTGGATTATCTATTCTATTAAAATCAATGTTTAAATAATTGTCCTATATTCGCCTATAAAGCAAAAAGAACTCTCTTTCTTAGACAAACAAGTCCAAGAAAGAGAGTTCTTACTATTTATTCAATACTCACGCCGAAATCCGACAATACCGTTCCCTTTCCAGCACCTGCTGCATGTACTTTTCCGGTGTTGTCATGCAAACAGCACTCTGAAACGTGAAAGGACTGCAGCCGGACACCAGCACTGCACCGGTATCGTCTTTCTTCACCGGAAACTGCCGGTTTCTGCTGCACACGTTCCAGTAGACCACTGCAGGCAGCTGATACCCTGCCGCCTGATATTCCTGCTTCATCTGCTGGAATATCGTCACACCGCTGCCAGACTGCTCATCGAATTCCATGTCCGAGATCACGTAGATCACTTTCGGCAGTTCCTCCGACGGCACGTGGTGCTGAACTGCACTCTGAAGTATCAGACGAAATACTTTTTCCAGATCGGTATTGCTGACTTCATTATAGGACATACAGTGCTCCACCTTTTGAAAAATATCCTCCCCTTTCAGAGTAATCAAGCGGGGGTTGTCGGAAAAGGTGATAAAGTGGTTGTGGAAGTATCCCTCATTTCGTTCGGCACAGTAAATGCCCAGCGAAATGGCAACATGAATCGGCATCACATCGCCGGAATAGTTCCAGTACATGGAACCGGAACCATCTACCACGGCAATGGCATTTTGTTCCGGCATATAATCCGGCATGGATTTCCATGTCACGTCCAGTATCCGCTGTTTTTGTGCAATGTCATCATAAAACATTGCGTTTTCCTCCAATTCGATGCAGTCCCGAACGATCTCATAGGGGAAAAGCTGACCTGCTTTCAGCAGTCCCTTTTCCTGCTCTGCCCGTTCCAGAAACTCGGAGTACCGCTGTCTGTCATGCTTGCAGAATGCTTTCTGATACTTGTACAAGGCTCTGGAGGGCAGTTTGGCATAATCAAAGGTGTAATCCTTCCGGCAAAGCCGCTTTTCCAGCACGTCTGCATAGGTGCGAAGCTGGGAGAGCATTTTCCGGTAAGCCTTTTCCGAAAGATGCAGCCGCTTACAGAGCAGCTTTGCCTGCCGGCACACGTTTTGATTGGATGTGTGCACAGAGGGCAGCCACTTCGCCAGCAGAGAGATCGGCTTTTCTTCCAGCATGTCCTGCCGGTCTTTCTGTAGCTGCTTCTGGATCAGCTGTATCAGTTCCGGCTCACAGGGCGTATTCAGCAGTACCATACAATCGTCAAACCGCCCGTACTCCGGAATCCACTGCAAATTTTTCCGGACACTTTCGGGATAGATCGTTGCCGCATATTGCAGCAGCTGCCAGAATACGCTCCGTTCACCCAATCCGCCGCGGGTATCCCGCTGGTAAAACAGGATCCGCATCGCGTATACCGGATTCTCTGCATATGCCGCCAAGAACATGTCTTTCAGGCGTTTTGCAGAAGCTCCCCGCAACGCACCGGCTGTGGAAAACAGGTTCAGGCACGCATCGCCGGTATCGTGATACGCCAGTGCTCCGTTTTCGGTGTTTGTCCAGTTCAGTTCTTCTGATAATGCATTCAGCATGAAAAACACGTCCTTTCTTTTTATGTACTGTACAATTGTTGAAGAAACCCCATACGAAACCGGTTTCATGGCTTCGTGTGGGGCTGCCTTAATGTTCCACGATGCTGTTTTGACGGAGAACCCATCTATTTAATTATAAAGAGAATCGCAAAAAAACGCCATACGGCTGCATCATAAAAATGACGCAAAAACAAAAATAAAATAAACAACATTTATAAAATATTGCTGTAAGCATCGTTCTGACAAGGGAAACACAGATCAACAAAACCGTCAGGCGGGCTTGATGCAGCGTTTTCCAAGGTTTCCAGCGGGATTTTCTCTTGTGCTGTGCACAATTTCGGCAGCAGGTACGCAAGTCTGGTGACCGCAATGCATACTATCTGCTGCATCAAATCTTTGGGTGTTTGAGGCGTGATATGCAATTGTCAAGATGCAGGAAGGAATAAAAAAAGGAATATTTATTTAAAAGCAGACATAACAACCCCCTAATTACACTAGGGTTTCATCACGTCATTCTACTTTTAAATAAATATTCCTTCTCTCGCATTCCTTCCTCGAATTTGAGATTGCTTTTATTATATCACTTCCTGATCGACTTGTCAAGCCTTTTTTCAAATTTTTTGGAAAAAAATCGAAATGGCTCAAATTCCGGAGAATCCAAGCCATTCTGTTTCTCGATTTTGTTTTCGGGTGTGTTGACACGAAGCCTGACACATATCTTTTGGAGTGATTTTTCCCCGTTCGTCGTTAAGGAAACACTGCATAAAGCCCGCCTGACGGATTTATGCAGCGTTTCCTTAATCTCTGCGGAAAATATCTCTGGTATAGACTTTGTTCTCCACATCGTCCAGACAGACATCATACCGGTTGGCAATGATCGCATCTGCCGCCGCCTTGAATTTTTCCAGATCGTTGACCACAACGCTGCCGAAGAACGTTGCTCCGTCCTGCAATGTCGGCTCGTAGATAATGACTGTAGCACCCTTTGCCTTGACACGCTTCATCACGCCCTGAATCGAGGACTGCCGGAAATTGTCACTGTTGGATTTCATAGTCAGACGGTACACGCCAATGGTAACCTGCTTTTCCGTGCCGGCATTCCAGTCATTGTTCTGGCTGTAATCATAGTACCCTGCCTTTTCCAGCACGCGGTCAGCAATAAAATCTTTTCGTGTCCGGTTGGATTCTACGATTGCCGACATCATATTCTGCGGCACATCGGCATAGTTGGCGAGCAGCTGTTTGGTATCCTTGGGCAGGCAGTAGCCGCCGTAGCCGAAGCTGGGGTTGTTATAATGCGTTCCGATCCGCGGATCCAAGCATACGCCGTCAATGATCTGCTGCGTGTCCAGTCCCTTCAGTTCCGCATAGGTGTCCAGTTCGTTGAAATAGGACACGCGGAGAGCAAGATAAGTGTTGGCGAACAGCTTGACCGCTTCTGCTTCGGTGAATCCCATGAACAGGGTGTCGATGTTCTCCTTGATTGCCCCCTGCTGAAGCAGTCCGGCAAAGGTGTGAGCCGCTTCTACCAGTCTTGCATCGTCCATGTCCGTTCCCACGATGATTCTGGACGGATAGAGGTTGTCATACAACGCCTTGGACTCCCGCAGAAATTCCGGACTGAAGATGATGTTCTTACTGCCGGTCTTTTCCCGAATACTCTTGGTATAACCTACCGGAATGGTGGACTTGATGACCATAATGGCATTCGGATTATACTGCATGACAAGGGCAATGACCGCTTCTACAGCACTGGTGTCAAAGAAATTTTTCTTGCCGTCATAGTTGGTCGGGGCAGCAATGACCACAAAATCTGCATCTCGATATGCCGCTTCTGCGTCCAGCGTTGCCGTCAGATCCAGTTCCTTTTCTGCAAGGTATTTCTCAATGTAATCGTCCTGAATCGGGGACTTTTTCTGGCGAATCAGTTCGACCTTTTCCGGTATGATGTCTACCGCCGTAACTTTGTTGTGCTGGGCAAGCAGTGTAGCAATGGATAATCCCACATAGCCGGTTCCTGCAACTGCAATATTCATGGATCAGAATCCTCCTCATTTCTGTACTGTGTCACCTATATAGTATACCACTATTTTTTTACATTTTCAAGAAGTTTCCCGCATTCTCATGAAAATTCGTTTCAAAACGCCCCCAACTGCCGTCTGATCCACGCCGTTTCCAGCACATCGTAGACATACTGATTGGGAGAACCGGTTTCAAAATACCTTTTGGAATTGCCGCCCAGCATTTCCACAGCAAAGGCTCCCACGGCTCTGGAACGGGATTGTCCGCCGTAGCAGTGCACCAGCAGCGTTTCCACAGACCGATGTGCCAGAACAAATGCAATGATCTGATCTGCCATTTCATCAGTAAACAAAACTGCCCCGTCCACCTCTCGGATAATGTCATCAAAGTACAGCGTCAGAACACCCTTGCAGAACTGGTTCTCGCAAAACTGAAATCCGAATCCCTGCGTGTGCGTATCCTGAATCGAAATGACTGCATACGTATCCTTTCGTTCCGCCATATCTGCCTGTCCGAAACAGTAGAAATGTTGCATAACATATTCAAAGGCATCATATACAGACTTTACCAGAACCCGTTTCATGCTCTGTTCAGGCTTTCAAACACCATGGTTGCCTGAATGCGGTCACCGCCCAGAAATCCCTTGCTTCCGGAAGAAGAAGTGGTGATCGTGTGCAGACGGTATCCCTTGGCAGCCTGTGCGTTGATGACCTTTTCCAGTTCAGACAGATTTCCGGAACCGGTTCCGATCAGCTTCTCCTTCAGAACGACCTGTAAAACAACATAATTTGGCATATGCATTCTCCTTTACAAAAATATAGATATATTATAACATGAAATTCCGTATATGTCAATATTATTATTTGCATCTTTCCGAATTTTGTGCTATAATATACATATCAAATTTATTGCACAGGAGGAATTTCCAATGTGTACCGCTGCAACTTATCAGACAAATGATTTTTATTTTGGCAGAACGCTGGATTACGAAAGTTCCTACGGGGAAGAAATCGTCATTGTGCCGCGGCAGTTCCGGCTGTCATTTCTGCACATGGGCGTATCTGCACAGCACTACGCCATGATCGGCACTGCACACGTTGCCCAGGGCTACCCGCTTTTTTATGATGCCGTCAACGAAAAGGGACTTTGCATGGCTGGGCTGAACTTTGTGGGCAACGCCTGCTACGCCTCCCGACCTGCAGATCATTCGGACAATGTGGCACAGTATGAATTGATCCCGTGGATTCTTAGTCAGTGCTCCAGCACTGCCGAAGCCAAGGAAAAAGTGGAAACACTTTGCCTGCTGGGCACGCCGTTTCACGAAAAGATGCCTGCGGCACAGCTGCACTGGCTCATCGCTGACAAGCACCAAGCCATTACAGTAGAAGCCACTGCCGCGGGAATTCAGGTCTATGACAATCCCGCCGGTGTCCTGACCAACAATCCGCCTTTTCCGGAGCAGATGTTCCGCCTCAACGACTTTCTGCACCTCTCTCCCAAGCAGCCGCAGAACAACTTTTCGGACAAGCTGCCGTTGCAGACGTACAGCAGAGGCATGGGAGCACTGGGGCTTCCCGGTGACCTCTCCTCCCAGTCCCGCTTTGTACGGGCAGCTTTCGTGCGGGCGAATGCCGTTTCCGGCAGTTCCGAAGCAGAAAGCGTCAGCCAGTTTTTCCACATTCTCGGAGCCGTTGACCAGCCACGCGGCTGCTGCGAAGTGAAAGACGGACAGTACGAGATCACCATTTACACTTCCTGCTGCAATGCCGACAAGGGCATCTACTACTATACCACCTATGAAAATCACCAGATCTCCGCAGTCTGCATGCATCGGGAAAATCTGGACAGCGACCAGTTATGCCGCTATCCCATGCAGACCGGAGAACAGATCTGTTACCAAAACTGAAAGGACAACATCGATGTCAAATGTAACCAAACGTGCTCTGGAACAATCCCTGAAAAATCTGCTGCTGAAAAAACCGCTGACAAAAATCACTATCGGCGATATTACCGAGGACTGCGGCATCAACCGCATGACCTTTTACTACCATTTCAAGGACATCTACGACCTTGTGGAATGGGCTTGTCTGGAAGATGCCAGACGGGCTCTGGACGAAAAAAAGACCTATGACACGTGGCAGCAGGGACTTTTGCAAATCTTCGAAGCAGTACAGGAAAACAAGCCGTTTATCCTGAACGTCTACCGCTGTGTGCATCGGGAACAGGTGGAGAAATACCTGCAGCCGCTGGTAGACCAACTGCTGCTGGACGTTATCGACGAGGAAGCCTCAGGCATGACTTTGCGGGACGAGGACAAGCAGTTTATCGCCAAGGTCTACGCCTATATTTTCATTGGCGTGATGCTGGACTGGATCAAGAACGATATGCGGGAAAATCCGCAGGAGATCGTCAGCCGGCTGGGAAAGCTGCTGCAAGGCTCCGTCACCGCAGCCATTTCGCGGTTCCGGTTATAAAGGGAACACTGCATAAAACCCTGAGTCAATACCTCACAAAGAGCGTCTGGCGACTTTGTGCTGTATTACCCTGATTTTATCATTTTCGCATTTTTGATAGAATTTTTTACACTTTTCGGCTCTGTGATAAGTTTTTTATCACGGAGCCTTTTTTGCTGATTGTGAATTCCTGAAAATCGGGTATAATAGAATTATACCAATGGCAATACCACAAAAAATTATTTTTATAACTATTTTTATTTTATAAGGAGGCATTGTTATGTATTATTCCGCAGGAACTTATGAAGCATTCGCACATCCCGAAAAGCCGAAAAATGTGGACAAAAAATCCGCGTATATCATCGGCACCGGTCTTGCCGGTCTTACCGCAGCATTCTATCTGGTACGGGACGGACAGATGAAGGGCGAACATATCCACCTGTTCGAAAAACTGGAACTTGCCGGCGGCAGCTGCGACGGACGCAAGGACATCACCAAGGGCTTTTTCATGCGTGGCGGACGGGAAATGGACAACCACTTTGAAGTCATGTGGGATACATTCCGCGATGTCCCCTCTCTCGAAACGCCGGACGTTTCCGTGCTGGACGAGTACTACTGGCTCAATAAGCACGACCCCAACTATTCCCTCTGCCGTGCTTCTGTTGACCGCGGCAAAGATGCTCACACCGACAAGAAATTCGCTCTGGACAAGGCATCGGCTCTGGCACTTTCCAAGCTATTCCTGACACCGGAAAAGGATCTGGAGGACAAGAAGATCTCAGATGTTCTGCCGGACACATTCTGGGACACCAACTTCTGGCTGTACTGGCAGACCATGTTCGCCTTTCAGCGTTGGTCCAGTGCGTTGGAGATGAAGCGGTATCTGTGCCGTTATGTGCACCACATTGACGGGCTGCCGGATTTCAGTGCACTGCGGTTCACCAAATACAACCAGTATGAGAGCATGATCCTGCCGCTGGTGAAATATCTGGAAGCCCATGGCGTACAGATCGAATACGGCATGGACGTGAAGAACGTCATCATTGAAACCGTAGGCAGCAAAAAGGTTGCCAAGCAGATCGTATTCCGGAAAGACGGCAAAGAACAGACCATTGACCTGATCGAAGACGATCTGGTATTCATCACCAACGGCTGCTGCACAGACACCTCCTGCTACGGCGACCAGACCCACGCACCGGATCTGTCCCACCTGAAAAACGGCTGCGGAGAATCGTGGGATCTGTGGAAAGCGATCGCGGCTCAAGCAGTTCACGGCGAATTCGGCAATCCGGAAGTCTTTTGCAGCGACATTGATGCGACAAACTGGATGAGTGCCACCGTTGCCACCGCAGACGAGGAGATCATTCAACATATTATCAACGTTTGCAAACGGGATCCCCGTGCCGGCAAAGTCACCACCGGCGGTATCGTCACCGTAAAGGACAGCACCGACAACTGGTACCTCTCGTGGACGATCAACCGGCAGCCCCAGTTCCACTCACAGGACAAAAACATGGTGCTGATATGGCTGTATTCCCTGAACACCAACAAAGAGGGAAACTATGTCAAAAAGGCAATGCGGGACTGCACCGGCGAAGAAGTTTGTCAGGAATGGCTGTATCATATCGGCATACCGGAAGAAAAAATTGCATCGCTGGCGAAAAACGCCTGCAACACCACGACCTGTTTCATGCCGTATATCAACGCCTTTTTCCAGCCCCGCAAGGAAATCGACCGTCCGCGTGTGGTTCCGGAGGGAGCCGTCAACTTCGCCTTTATCGGGCAGTTTGCAGAAACACCCCGTGACACCATTTTCACCACAGAATATTCCATGCGTACCGGTATGGAATCCGTTTACACCCTGCTGGACATTGACCGCGGTGTGCCGGAAGTCTGGGGCAGCAAGTACGACGTGCGGGAACTGCTGCGTGCCTGCTATTATGCCATTGACAAAAAGCCACTCACCGACGAAGACCTTTCCTTTGTGGAAAAGAAGCTGCTCAAGATTGTTCTGAAAAAAGTCAAGGGCACGGATATTGAAATCCTGCTGAAGAACAGCGGACTGATCGAATAACGGCAGTCCATGTGATAAAATATTACAAAAAATGCGTACCGACCAAAAATCGGTACGCATTTTTAGAATTTGCATGTTTCAGGGCAATACCGCACAAAGATTGTGCGACAGATGCGTCGTCAAATTTTT
>OJAG01000274.1_pt1 | contig 43216 bp, 48 predicted proteins | sample 1589021 | NCBI WGS metagenome assembly OJAG01 (sample SAMN03283264) | human gut metagenome | biome: human-associated habitat; material: feces | host: Homo sapiens | place: USA | collected 2013 | reverse complement strand
CAGGAGCAATGTGCGGTTTTCCTGATACCCGACCGCCGCCACGTTTGGCATGACCTTTCTCCAAAAGATGTGCCAATCTGTAATGGTCTTTGGAATGTACCGTCATTTTCAGAGTATGGCTATTCTCTGAGGTTTTTGTAGCTTTCCAGCTTTTACCGTAAGCACCTGTATCTTTCGGCGCATTGGCGGAAATCTCTTTTTTCACAGAGGTTGCTGTCTTTTTGACCGCTTCTTTCATGGAATCGTTGGCAAGGCTGACGTATTCCTGCAATCCTGCCATGATGTCATCAGCAAGGCTGTCAATTGTACTCATCCGTGCATCCCGCCTTTCTCACTTCACATACAAGGGTGATGTAGCTGTTGTGAAGATAATCACGTTGCACGGATTTGATGTTGTAGGTAAGACCTCTAAACAGAATCCTATGCGTAGTCGAATTCAGCGACAGAATGAAAAGGCTCTGCCTGACCACGAATGACACGGACTGTATTTCTCTGGTGACTCCCGTATTCACTTGTTCGGCAGAGCTTTTCACGCTGACTTTCGCCCAGCAGGAGAAAACCTCGTCCCACTTGGAAGTATGGTTTCCGATTTCATCTACCACGGTGCGATGCTCCAGAATGGCGATACGCTGATTCAGTTTATCAAAATCCATTACACCACACCCTCTCGCTGTGCAAACAGAATGGAACGCAGGCTCATGGTAAGACCATGATAGTCGGGCTTGCTTCTGTTTTCATACAGATAACCGAGTGCAAACAATACCGCTGTTCTCGTCACATCTTCAAAACAAGTGAATTTTTCCTCATCCATTCTGCCCACGTCCTTGACCAGTGATTTTGCCGTATCGAGCAGTTGGAGGATGAGCTTGTCATCCTCCTCATGGTCGACACGAAGATAATTTTTGGCTTCGTTAAGGGTAATCATGCTATCACGCCTTTTTGATTGTAAGAGTTTTTACGGCCTCGGGCAGAATCAGCTTGCCGTCCACACGCTGAGAAGCAAGGAAGCCGACCTGTCCGTTCATAGCGAAAAGCTCATTCAGACGCTTAAGAGAACGTCCCTGTCTGTCAGCCACCCAGTAATAGGAATAGTCGCCGAATGCAATTGCCTTTGCACCAGCCGCAATAGTCGGAGCATATACAGAGGTCACATAGGGGCGGTTCAGGATGGTGTCGGGAAGTCCTGCACTGACAGAAGGCTGCCAGATGAAATTGCCCGTATTATCCTTGATTTTACGGAGCGCCTTCACGGTCTGCTCATTCAGCACCCACACAGCTTTCTTGCGATACGGACTCTTGAGGGAGTAGAACAGCTCGATTACATCATCAAAAGTGATAGCTGCACCTGTTGTGGTCGCACCGTTTTCCGCACCGCCTGTCGCAGCAAAAATGCCGGTAGGCTTGCCCTTACCGTCACCGATGAGGAACGCTTCCTCTTCCTTTGTGCCGATTCTTCTTGCAAATTCCTTTGCAATGTAGGAAGGCAGGTCGAAAACAGAATCATTAAGAAGTTCCTCAGAAATCTTAATAGCAGTGCCGACCTTGTAAGCGGAGAGAGCAATCTGTCCGAAAGCGTCATCGGAGAGTGTATAAGCCTCTTCCTCCTCCATCCACGTTGCTTCGCCCTTCTGCGTAATAACGGGGATTTTACGGTCTCCACTTGATGTCTGAATCTTGGTAGCGAGTGGACGGAATACGTTTTCCTCCTCAAGTGCAGAAATGAGCTTCTTTTCGAACTCATCTGGCACAAGAAAGCCGCCCTCAGTATCTGTGCCGACCTGTAAATCATTTCTGACATCAATCCAGTTGCGGTTGCGGATATTATTCCAGAATGCAGCTGTGTATTCCGCAGATGCAGTGCCGGTCTTGGTCTGATTGTCGGGCGTTGCAGGAGTACCAAGAATCGGCTGTGATGTGGGCTTTCTCATCTCTGCGTCAATCTGTTCCTGCCGTTCCAAACGCTTGATTTCCTTGCCGAGGTTCACGACCTCGGCTTCCAGTGCGTCATAGGTTTTGCTGTCCTCCTCGGAAAGCACACCGCTTGCATTTCTCTTATTGTCGAGGAAATCACGAGCCGTGTCCCATGCCTTGGCTCTCTTTTTTCTCAGTTCCTGAATAGTCATATTATCATGCCTCCTAAAATTAATACTTTAAAAGTTCCAGTCTCTTATCGAGCTGGGCGATTGGTGTACCTGTTTGCGTTGCAGAAACCTTCTGCATAAAAGAAGCCGCTGTGCGGGCAGGTGTGTAGCTGAAGCTTACCATGTCCTTCGGCGGCTTTTTCTCTTTTTTATCGGGGTCATCCTCGTCATCATCTTCCTCATCGGGTGCTTCTTCAGAGGATTCCTCTTCTGTAGATTCTTCCTCTTCCTCTTCCGGTTCAGCCTGCGGCATCTTTTCCTTTGCAAACAGAATGCCGTCCACAAAGCCAAGCTGTAACGCCTTTTTCGCATTCAGCCAAGTCTCTTCCGACATCATTTTTGCAATTTTTGAACGGCTGAGATGGCATTTCTGCTCGTAGGCGTTGATGATGGATTCCTTGACCTCTTCGAGGATTTTGATTGCTTTTTCCATATCTGCCTTATTTCCGGAAGCAAAACACGCCGGATCATGCACCATGAGCATTCCGGTAGGACTGATAAATGTTTCATCACCTGACATTGCTACCACGGATGCAGCGGATGCGGCAAGTGCATCGATTTTCACTGTGATTTTGCCCTTATGGTTGCGAAGCATCGTGTAAATCTGACTCGCAGCAAACACGTCTCCGCCCGGGGAGCAGATCCAAACAGTCAAATCTCCGGGGTGCTGCTCCAGTTCCGATTTGAAGAGTCCGGGAGTGATTTCATCTCCGAGCCATGTTTCAGCACTGATAGGTCCCTCAAAATACAGTTCTGTTGCTCCTGTATCCTCGTTTTTCATCCAATTCCAGAATTTTTTCATTCTGCGTTATCCTCCTTTTTCTCGATATTTTTTGCATAAGCCGCCCCTGCCGACGAAAGGGGTGTCATACTGCCATTAACCATGTAGGTAAAGCCTCCTTTTTCTGTGGGAATGAGGTTCATATCTTCAAGCTCTCTTACATCATTAGGACATAAGAAACCATTCTGAATACCAACACTGTATCCCTGCATTCTGCTGGCATAGTCACCTCTGAGAAGTCCATCAACATTAAATTTGATAAAATACTGTCCTTTTTCAGAATCCGATAAGAGTGCCTTTTGCAGTGCTTGTTCCCATCGAACAATCCAAGGGTCAAGGCTGTACATCACAAATTCCAGTGACATCTGTTCGATGTTGCTGAACGTGGCACGGTCTAAGTCGCCAATCATGTGCAGCGGCACACGGTACAGGCGAGCGATTTCTTCTACCTGAAACTTGCGAGTTTCTAAGAATTGTGCTTCATTGTTTGGAATCGAAATCGGCGTGTAGTGTGTGCCTTCCTCCAGCACAGCGACTCTGTGCGAGTTATGTCCGCCGTATGCTTTTGCCCAAGCGTCTCGAAGCCGCTCCGGATTCTTAATCACGCCCGGATGTTCCAGCACACCGGACGGGCTTGCTCCGTTTGCAAAAAAGGAAGCGGCGTAATCCTCACAGGCGATAGAAATCCCGATAGAATTTTTCGCCATTGCAATCGGAGAATAGCCGACTAATCCGTCAAATCCAAGTCCGCAGATGTGCAGCACCTCATCGGCATACAGCACAATATCGCCTTGCTTTTTCAAGTTTGGATTTGCCTCATCATAGCGGCTGTAAATATATATCAAACGGTTTTTCTCATCACGGTCGACCTTCATTTTATCCGGCATTAACGGATACAAGCCGAGGACTTCGCCTTTGCCGTTGCGGAGAATCTGAGCATAGGCGTTGCCGTAAATCAGCAAATGTGACATCAAGGTTTCTCGAAAAACGAAAGAGGTCATCTCCGGATTCGGTTGGTCGTGTAGCAAGTAAAAAAGCGGATGCGTGGGTACTCGCTCTTTTCCGTTTTCCGTGTATCGATAGACGTGCAAGGGAAGCTGTGCGATTGCTTCTGACAACACTCGAACACAGGCATACACGGCAGTATGCTGTAGAGCGGTTCGGTCGCTGACTCGTTTTCCGCTGTTGGAACGACCGAAAAAGTAGGTGTAGGATGGGCTGTCGTAGCTGTTTTTGGGATGGTCTCTGGACTTGAAAAGTCCGCTGAAAATACGCATTGCGTCACGCTCCTATTCAAATAGTATACTTTACAGAATCAGTAGGTCTCTGGAATCATAGACGCTCTCTTCCTGCACCCCTTGATTCCGAATACAGCGGTCTAATGCCATAATACTTGCAACGATGCCGTCAATTTTTTCTTTTGCCCGCTTTTTGCTGGGCTTGATGTTTCCGGCAGAATCTGTTTCCACAATGACATTGGAAGCCATCCAGCGGAGAACCGGATTGCCGCCGTGAATGAGCTTTCCTTCCAGCATCAGCTTGTAAAATTCCTTTGTCGGTGGGCTGAGCATGGCATAATTTTGGCGAATAGAAATAACGGTAAAGCCGTCTTGCGACAATTCCGTCAAAAGCTGTGTTGCATTCCATGGGTCAGCTCCGATTTCCAGAATGTTGTAAAGCGTACCAAGCCGATTGATTTCCGAACGGATATATGCGTAATCCACCACATTTCCCGGCGTGGCATATAGGTAGCCTTGCTTTTTCCATGTAGGATATTGCACACCGGCATGACGAAATCGAGTTTGAATCGTATCTTCCGGAAGCCAAAAATATGGCAGGACATAGTAGCAATCGTCTTCGCTTTCCGGCGGAAAAAGCAGAACCAGTGCGGAAATATCTGTGGTACTGGACAAATCCAATCCGGCATAGCAGCTTCTGCCACGAAGGGAAGATAAATCGATAGGCAGATTTCCTTTCATAAAAACATTATCCGGAAGCCAAGAAGTCTCGTTGCTGCCCCATGTATTCAAACGATAGGTTTTGAAATAGTTTTCCTCTGCCGGATTTTCCAAGGCAATTTGATAAGCTTCCCGAAAGCGTTCGATTGGAACGGTAATGCCGAGAGACGGATTTGCTTTGTACCAGCTTTCCTCCTTCTGCCAATCATCGCCTTCTTCCAATGTGTAGATAACCGGATAAAACGTGGGATTGACCGCTTTGCCTTTGAGAATATTCAACGCTTTTGTATGCAATGTGGTATAACAAAAGCTGTTCAAATCAAATCCGGCAGTTGTAATGCTGAGAATCAAACTGTTTTGTCTGGCATCGCCGGAACCACGAGTCAAAATCTGATAAAGCCGTTCATCGGGCTGATTGAATACCTCGTCAAAAATAACGCCGCTGGCATTGACACCGGCTTTTGTGCCAACTTCGGCACTGACGACTCTGTAAACGCCGTTATTGGTTTTGTTGAAAATCTGCTTTGATGCCTTGGAAACTTTGGAGCGTTTCATGAGTGCAGGGCAGTTTACAACAAATTGCAATGCGACATCGAAAACAAGGCTGGCTTGGTTTCGATCACCGGCAGCACCATAAATTTCGGCAGATGGTTCATTATCCAGATACAAAAGCAGCAAGGCAATGGCTGCTGCAAGCTCGCTCTTCCCGCTTTTCTTCCCGCATTCGATATATGCTTCGTGAAATTGCCTTGTGCCGTCTTGTTTTACAATCCCGAATAAATCCCGAATAATTTGTTCCTCCCACGGAAGAAGGAAAAACGGTTTTCCAGCCCATATTCCCTTCGTGTGTTTGAGTTGCTCCACAAAAAGGACTGCCATGTCTGCTTTCTGCTGGTCGTAATGCGAGGTAGGCAGCATGAATCGGGAGGGCTTGTAACTCCAATTTTGTTCTTTCATAAGCCATACCTCCAGTCAAATGCAATAAAAAAGCACCCTTACGGATGCCAAAATAGATATGAACGAGCAACAGAGCCTTTCGGCTCCGTGCAGGGTAGGGGGTTAGTTTTTGTAATTATGCATAATCGTATATCAGGATTTCCAAGGCTATTTCAGCTTCCGGTGTTGTAGGTTTTACATCCCAGCCTCGGTCGTAATTCAGAACAACCTCGCCGTCTTGTTTCAACGTCAGCTTGGAAATTCGTCCTTGCCGGATACCGTAAATACTGCCTACGTCATAAACCTTTGCTTGGTAGTGAAAAGCAATCCCATTGACTGCAATGCATCCTTCGTGCCACATAAATATTCCTCCGTAAAATTGAATTCGGTCGGTGTATTTCCCGTTCCGTTGTACCCATATTACAATACAACCGGAGGAATAGCAAGCGGCTAAACTAACAGAAAAATCGGAGGAGAACGCGGCAGTTCATTGTGTAGTATACACCAAAGCTCATAGTGGGGGAAACGAAAAACCTGTACGAGCCAAAGCCTCGGCGTTCCGAGGCTTTTTGTTTTGGTGGTAGGCTTTTGGCTTATCGGTCGTTTTGGCATTCCCATTCAAATTCAGCCCATGCTTCGTAGTCCTCTTCGAACTCGGCATCATCGTCAATCGTTTCCGTTTCGTAGTCGATGCGGGTAACCTCGTCAAGGGTTGTGCTGTTTTCGGCTGCGTCCTCTTTGGCAAGCTCTTCGGCGTTTTTCTCCACCCAATCGGTGAATTCGGTGTCGTCCATGCCCTCGTTTTCGATTTCCAACTCGTATTCGTACTCGCTGTCCACCCAAGTGATGATTGCCTTTGCAATCCGCTCCCGTTCGTTCCAGTCGGTTCTGTTTGCCTTTGCTCTGCTAAGTGCCTCTGCATAACTAATCATTTTCGTTTCCTCCAAAAAATTTGTTTTTCGCTTGGTTTCCCTTGCGTTGAGTGTATATTACCATACGTCCGGAAATATAGCAAGCGGCTAAATGTACAGAATAAGAGGCTGTACTTCGGTGAGGTATTTGTGTAGGATACACCAAGAAAAAACGGAATCGCCACGTTCGCACGTGTGGGCTTGCAGATGCAAAGCGATAGTTTTCCGCAGCACAAGCAAAAGCCCCACACGCCGAAACGTAGAGGCTTTTACGGGCAAATCGGTAGGCATTCAGTTTAGCCTTTCAACTCTTTTTCTGTCAAAATGCGGTAGTTTTTATCCTGCCAAAAGCTGACAGTCACGTAGTAGGAAACCTCGCATTCGGATTCGTAAAATTCGTCATTCTCCTCATCGTATTCCTCGTAGGATTCCAACTCGGTGAAGGCTGCCACATCTTGCTGCTCCAGTCCCTCGCCAAACCCATCTGCCCACTGTCCGGTCAAATAACTTTTCAACTGCTCCGTGTCGATTTCGTTCCAGTCATCGGTCACCGTGCAGATTGCAACGCCGTAAAGCTCGTGGTTGTAAATTTCAACGGAAACATGAATCCGTTTCAGCTTTTTGTAGTAGCTGTCGCCGTTGCGAGCATCGGCATACTCCGCCAAATCGCCGTCATCGTATTCGGCTACTGCCTCTGCAATTTCATCTGCGTAGGACATGGCATCCACCAAAAACTCCGTTTCATCCGATGCAGCGACAACCTTCAGCGTGTTGTAAATCTTGATTTCCTTCATGATAAGTTCCTCCAAAAAATCGTAATTCGGTCGGCTTTGCCGTTCCGTTGTGTCACATAATAACTCTTTTTCGGAGACTTATCAAGCGGCTAAAGTACCAGAATATACAGCCATATCCGTGCGAGATATTTGTGTATGATACACCAAGAAAAAACGGAGTCGCCACGTTCGCACGTGTTGGCTTTCTGATGCAAAGCGGTAGTTTTCCGCAGCACAAGCAAAAGCCCCACACGCCGAAACGTGGAGGCTTTGTGGGCAAGAAACCGAAAGAATCAGTCGATAACGTGAATGCTGCCGTTCTCGTCAATTCGGATGGGAATGAAATAGCTCCGGAAGTAGTTCGCATACTTTTCTATCAGCTCCGGCGATAGGTCGGTGAATTCCTCGCCATCGACTCCGCAAATGAAAAACGTACCCTTGATGACATCATTGCATTCCGGTATCAATCGATTCCATTCCGTATCGGGTTTTAATTTCCCATCCTCATCGCAAACAATCGCTACCTTGTCCTCGAATGGACAGATGACTTCGATATAACCGCCGACTATCTCTTGCATGGATTTCAAAGAATCGTCAATCTCGGCAACATGGGGACATTTCCTTGGCTCAATTATCAAAACACGCATTTACTTTTCCTCCCCAGAATCCGTATGGCGACCGAGCTTGAGGCAGGATTCTGCCCGAAAGCGAGGGAGTGTCGCACCAAGATTGGACTGCGGCCTGTGGATAATCGACAGGATTTTTTCCTGTTCCTCCGGTGCAATGCCGATGCTTTGCAGCGACTGTCTGATACCACAATCCGGACAGATTTCCATTTTGTCATCGGTTCTGGAAAGTGCCGGATGACCGGTGTAGGGATTTCCGCAAATTGGGCAAATCTTTTTCTCCATCTTACTGCACCACCTTTCGGCTGACATCCATCGCATCCAGCAAATATTGCAAATCAAAACCGAAGTCACGGTATCCCGTACCGCAAGTTTGGAGATACAAGGAACTTGGCATTCCAAGTTTTCGCTCTTCATGCATGATGTAGGCAAACGCCGTCAGCTTGCGGATTTTTCCGGTTTCCGATAGCTTTACCTCCAACGGAAAACCTTTCTTGTAGTAGAAATCCGGAAAGCCCTCGTAAATATCCAATTGCCGTTCATCTCGTGCCGAAACAGCCCAGACTGCCACAGGCACTCGACTGCCGGAATGCGGTTCGATGGTGAGGTAGTTGCCGGACTTGCTGCCCTTGAACAGCAAGCGATAATCGGGAATGAATGCCGTCCCGATGATTACTGCATCCGGACAACGCATCCGCATTTGCCGAACATTGAGGTTCGAACCGTAGGCGATATAAAATCGTTTCATAGAAAAAATCCTTTCCGAAAGGCTTTGTTTTCGCCTCTAGAGGCTTACCCTTCTACCACCACAAGACCGCCGAAGCGGTCGAATGGGGAGGCATAAGGCTATGTCTCTTAGTTGCCGAATCTCCATGCGGAGTTGCCGGAGAGGTTTTTGGTGAGAAAGTTTCTGGCGGTGGCGAATTCCTCGCCAACCAATCCCAGCCGAATCAGCCATGTTCGCATGGCGAATTTCGGATTCTCGTGCTGCTGGGGTTTTGGGCTTGCCGTTCGCAGCTCCTTTGCGAGTTCTGAAAGTGCCAAGCAAAGCTGAATGTAGCTCTTAAGCTGTCCTGCGTGCAAGCCGTTCTTTTTGCCGTTTTCCGGTCGGTCGAATTGGAACAATCGAAACTCAATCGTGCCTTTGGTAAAGGTCGCATGGTAGTTTAACATATGGTATCGGCTGTTGTTGTAGTGTTGATTTCTGCCGTAATCCTGTCCTTGCGAGGTGTACCAGATGTCGGCGAATTGTGCCATCGTGCGAGGTTTTTTCCGATTGACTTGCTCCAAAAAGTTCGGGTCAATCGTTCGGCAATAATGTCGCATCCGATTGGTATCGAGTTTCAAAGCCTCGGCAAGCAAGGATTCGTGGCTTGCCATGATGTTGGCGAGATTTCGCAGGGTTTGCGGTGTGTGCCCATTCGCTCCGATGTGGATGTGAACGCCTGCACCAACTCCGGCGTGGGAAATTGCTCCGGCTTTCCGCAACCGGCGTACCAGTTCCTGCAAGATTTCAATGTCCTCGTAGTGCAGAATCGGCGTTACCAGTTCGCACTTTTCGCTGTCCGCTCCGGCAATGCTGACGTCCCGTTGAAATTTCCACTCCCGTCCCTCAGCATCCCAAGCTGACCAAGTGTAGTAGCCGTTTCGGTGTGCCGTGTCCTCGTAGCGTCCTGTTCCGAAAAAGTCGGCTGTGAGCTTTGCAGCGTTCTTTCTGGTGATGTGGTTCATCTCAATTTCCACGCCAATCGTCTGGGTTTTCAGGTTTGCAATCTGCTGTTCGGTTTTTGCGTTCATTTGATTTTCCTCCGTATTTTCGGTAGTTTTTCGGCTTTCTGCCGTTCCGTTGTATCGTATATTACCATACGTTCGGAGGACTATCAAGCGGCTAAATCGGAGAAAAATCGGCTGTATATCGGCGGGCTATTTGTGTAGATTACACCCTTGCAATCGTTGCTATTTTATGGTATACTTAGATAAAATGAAGGAGCGTCTCTCATAAATTTCGGCTGCCTAATCGGTTGAAATTAGAGCACCTCAAAAGCATCCACGCCGGGAATCAAGGCAAGGGAAGAACCATTCTGCCAAGCGACATGAATGTCGCCAATATCATCAACAAACTGCACCTTGCCGACCGTTCCGGGTGGCGGAGCTTGCGGGTCGGTCATGGCGATAAGGCGAATTTTCGTGCCGGTAGGGTATCTTTTCCGAAGCTGTTCAAGCTCCTGCAGACTGGGCGTTTTCATCAGAAGTACCTCCTTTTGGATTGCCGAAGCGGTAGGCGGAGCTGCCGGTCAAATGCCGGAGCAATACTTTTCTGGTTTGCCAAAATTCTTTCCCGACAAAGCCTAATCGGATTAAAAAGCAACGGAAGGAGAATTTTTCGTTGTCGGTGGTGCAGGGCTTGTGATTGATGCGTTTTTGCTCTTTCGCCATTTTGCACAATGCCGTGACGAATTGGCTGTACGCCTCGGCATCCTCCGGTTCTCCTGTGGTGAACCAAGGGAATTTCACCTTGCCGTCCGACTTTTCATATGCCAAAGAATCTGTCTGCAAAGCATGGCAGATTAAATCATGGCGATTTTCCAGAATGCGGTCAAGGTTGGCAAAAGTCGTTTCATCAAACATCTCCTCTGGCAGCTCGATGGTTAGCAGATTTGGGCTTTCCGCAACAAAGCCACGTTGGTGCAATTCCTCAATCAAAAATTCAATCTCCTCGCTGTCGGCACGGTCGTCAAAGCTAAGGTTGCCGTCTTTATCGACTGTGAAATAATCGATTTGATAGGCTTGGGTTGGCATGAACTGGTACTCCGCTTTTGCACCGGTGATTTCGCTGATGGCAGTCACAAGCTCCTTTCGGCGAGTGCCGGTGCAATTGTAGAAAATGGTCATATTCTCGTCCTCCTGTTTCGTTTTTTCCTTTCGGATTACTACGATATTACCTCTGTTTTTCTCACAATGCAAGCGGCTAAACCTACCGAAAATTCGGCGGTTTTAGAGGTTGGATTTGTGCTTTTTACACGTCCGGATTTTCTGCAAAATAGGCGATGCCGGAGAGGACGAAAAATCCGCAGCTCATGCAGATGGCGTTGCCGTACATCATGTATTCCGCAGCATCAGAATGCGGATTTTGCAGCCATTTCACGACCTGATTTCGGGACTTCGGCTGTTTGCCGTTCAAAGCGTTCCATTCGTTCCAGACGCTTTGCCAGTATGTAATTTCGTCTTCAGTAGGCTTGTCCATTTCCAAATTTTCGCACCACCAAGGCGGCAGACCTTGCAACAAAGCACATTCCTGCGGAGTCAGTCGGCGAACCAGATATTCGGTGCAAATAGCGTGCGTTTCTACGGTATTTAACGTATACATAGTTTCGGATTCTTTGTATCCGTCACCTCGATGAGAAGGTCTGCTTCCATTGCCTTCCAGCACAATTATGCCACCTTGATTCTTATCCGGTGACTGATTGGATGTGTCGATAGTTCGGGAAGTCTGAGCTTCGTAAAACCCGCTATTCGGATTATCCGACAGCATGGAGTTGCTATGCCTGGCACATACACCGTAGGCTTTCGGGACGAACAGCGTCTGGTCGTTGTTGGTGGCGAGCGTAGCGGAAATGTTTTCTTGAATCAAAGCACCTTTTCCACCACCTTCACAGCCGGAACGAATCTTCAGTGTTTTTGGTACATCTTCCGCCAAAACGCAAGGCGGATGATTTGCCTGAGCACGGAGTGTTCCGGTTTTATTCAGCGAAACGTCCATGCGAATGCCACCTTGATCCATCAAACAATATGAGCTTGACGTTCCAACGCTATCCGCAAAATATCCGGCAGCTGCTTGCCACGTTCGGAAGCTCTGCGGAGAATACCTTGACAAGCCTTCGGACTCAAATAATATTTTTCCGGCACATTCACCTGTAAAATCTGCGACAAGAAACAAGCGTCTGCGTCTCTGGGCGACTCCGAAGTATTGGGCATCGATAATTCTCCATGCAAAGGAAAAATCGTCTCCCAAAATCTGTCCTGCCCCTGTCCATTTCGCAGGTCGAGGAATTGTAATGGTTTCATTTTTAATCCGGCAGAACGCTTCAAGGACGCAGCGGAAATCTTCACCGCCGGAGCTTGAGAGGATTCCTGAGACATTCTCCATGACTGCGAATTTTGGATATTTTCCATTTGTTGCATCTCTCATTTCTTTGATGATTCGGATTGCGTGAAAAAACAATCCGGAGCGAGAACCGTGTAAGCCGGTGCGTTTTCCGGCAATTGATAAATCTTGACAAAGCTAAGGACTGCCGAATGTGATAATATCGACAGCCTCAAGATCACCCCCATTCAATTTTGAAATATCGCCATAATGCTTTACAAATGGCATCCGTTTTGTGGTGACTCGAATCGGAAACGGTGCAACTTCTGAAGACCAGATGGGCTGAATTCCTGCCAGCAATCCGGCGAGTTCAAATGCTCCGGAGCCTGAAAAAAGACTGCCGAGGGTTAATGTATTATGTTTCATGTATTACCTCTTTTTATTCCAACGGTGCAAATGGTATCATTTCGAGAACCGCCGTGCGGAACAAGCAGAATACGATTCATTGCAAATCCTCTTGTCTTGCCAATGCCCATGCTGTTCCAGCCGAAGCAAATTGCTTTTCCGTTTGGCTTTAATATCCTTGCAATTTCATTTTTGGTATCACTCCAGAAATTCACTTTGCCATCCCACTTGATATTGCCGTCAATATTATCATAACATTCTCTCACCTGTCGAGGAGAATATGGCGGGTCATACAAAATGCCATCAGCAGAATCGTTATCGAAGAGCTTCAAAAATTCCAAAGCATCCATGTGATACGCAGCGGAACACTTCGGATTCAAATCATTTTTGATATGTGCAGGACTGCTTTTTCCGGCAAATGGGTCAATCCAAATGCCGCCTGTCATCTCTTCTTTCAGCAAAGCTGCAATTGGCGGAATCTGAAATGTCCATTTATTGGGCATTGCCCAGATGCGGTCGATTCTCATGGGTTGCGGTCACTTCTCTGCACATCATCCACGCTGCCATCTGTAATATCCAACTCCTCCGCAGTGAAATCATGCACCGCACTGCAAGGCAGCTTTTCGCCGTTTCGCAAAACAAATACATCTGAATTTGAACCGCCTTTTAAGGCAACGTAGCGTCTGACGATGGCAGAAGCATATTTCTGGTCAAGTTCCATTGTATGGCAGATACGGTTCAACTGCTCAGAAGCAATTAGCGTTGTGCCGCTGCCTCCGAACAAGTCTAACACGATGCCATTTTCCTGTGAAGAATTTTTCATCTGATAGCCAATCAGCGGAAGCGGTTTCATGGTGCTGTGCAGCTTAGACGCTTTCGGCCTGTCAAAATGAAGCACAGTGGATTGCTTTCGGTCGTTAAAAAATTTATGGGCTGCACCTTCTGCCCAACTGTAGATACAGGGCTCGAATGACCACTGATAATCCTGCCGTCCCAAGGTAAATCGGTCTTTTTCCCAGATGAGATTCTGCCGCATGGTAAGCTCTGCTTGCTCCAGAGCTTTCAGGAAAACAAGGCTTTTGCTGGAAGCGTACCAGATGTAAAATACACCGCCGGGAATTAAACTGTTTTTCATGTTGCAAAATGCTTTCACGAGAAAATCGATAAATTCATCATCCGGCAGATTGTCGTTCATGATGGTGCGGTCGGTTTTTGCATTTTGGTATGCCGCACCGGTTCCGATTGCGATTCCATACGGCGGGTCTGTGATGCAGAGATTCGCTTTTTTGCCATCCATCAGCTTCTGTACATCCTCAGCTTTTGTGGAATCGCCGCACATTAGCCGATGTCTCCCAAGCAGCCAAATGTCGTTCGATTCTACAAATGGTGGAAGTTCCGATGCTTTATCAACGTCAAAATCATCTTCTTTTGCTTCGTCATCTGTTGCAAACAGGTCTGCAATTTCCTTCTCATCAAAACCGGTAAGCTCCAAATCAAAGCCCAACTCCTGCAACTCCGACATCTCGACAGAGAGCAGTTCCTCATCCCATCCGGCATCCAACGCCATGCGATTGTCCGCAAGCACATATGCTTTCTTCTGAGCTTCGGTCAGATGGTCGACATACACGCAGGGCACTTCGGAAATACCTTCTTCTTTAGCAGCCATCAGCCTTCCATGTCCTGCCAGAACGTTGTAATTGCGGTCAATCAAAATCGGATTGATGAATCCAAATTCCCGCAGCGAGGAACGCAGCTTCAAAATCTGTTCCTTGGAATGCGTTCTGGCATTGTTCACATATGGAATCAACTTCTCCACAGAAATCAGTTGAAAATCTTTCGTTGTCTGCATCATCCATTCCTCCTGTACAAAATTTTCTGCAAGCCCTTTCGAGCGTCTCTGACTTTGCCTTTCACAGCTTGTCCTTTTAACGTGCAGTATTGCTGCTTGGTCAAATAAGGACGAGACTTTTTCAATTCTTTCCAGAATGGGACTTCCGATTCCGGTTTGTAAGTTCGTGCTTTCATGATACCTCCCATAAAAATAACCGCCTGTGACAGCGGTTTTTTGGTATTAGAGCTTAGAGCGTAAAAGCTGCTCCATCACATCATTGGTAGAAGTCAAATTATTTACTTCCACGGAGCTATTTTCCTTGATTACCTGATAAATTTGGTAATACAACTGATTCGCTTGCTTGCGATATTCGTGGCTCATCGTCACATAAGGCGAAGTCGCCGGAGAACCGTTCGCCTTTTTCATCAGGTAGCCGTATTCGGAAATTGCTTCTTCGCAGTGAATCAATCTTGCACAAGTCATGGAGAAATGTTCGAGAATTTCCTGTAGAACCAGATGCTCGCAGCCGTATTTCTTCAGCCATTCCCATGTTTCGTTATAGATTTCTTCTGCATACAGCACGGAGCCGTCTTTTTGTTTCGATTTCATGTATTCACGAACCGGCGGCATATCTTCGCCTTGCAGCTCCGAAGCCTGACTATCCAACGAAACCACAGTCAGCGGTCTGCCGCCGGGATTTCCGGATTCGATTTTTTCTGTAATTGCCTTGGGCTTCCGACCTGCACCGACTCGGAATCCACCACGGTTTGTACCGTCTTTTGCCATTGGCTTCACCTCATTTGATAAAATAATTTTTTGGCGTTTGATTTCGCAAAGTTGCACACGAAGGGCAGCACCGGTATTCATGGAATGTACACAAAGGATTCATATACCCCCTCCCGTCAACGAAAAGGGCATCACAACACAGAACCGCAGTGGATGCCATGCGGTTCATTCACAATTTAGTAATGATAGACCGGATGCGTGTCTTCCAGACCGGTCTTCTTGTCGTGACAGGGCTTGCAAAGGGCTTGGAAGTTGTTCTCGTTCCAGAGTAGTGCAGGGTCACCACGGTGCGGAACGATGTGGTCTACTACGGTCGCTTGCACGTAACGTCCCTTGGCAAGGCACTTGACGCACAGCGGATGCTTGCGGAGATAAGCGGCTCGAACCTTACGCCAACGAGAGTTGTAGCCACGTTTTGCCGGAGCGGGACGTTCCGGATGCAATGGTTTGTGCTTGTCGCAGTAATTCTTTCCGACATCGACTAGGGCAGGGCAGCCGGGATGTTTACAGGGTGTTTTCGGTTTTTGTGGCATACGCTGCACCTCCTTATGGGCATAAGAAAAGCCTTCACGGAATTGCTCCCACGAAGGCTTGTTTTTATCCTGTTTTCCTAGTATACAGTATAGCAACATTAAGGGGGTGAATTAAAGATGAAATGGGGGTGAAATGGGGTGAAATCTTTCAAAGTTTTTTAGTGCTGCTGCATGGATTTGCTGTACCCGGCGTTTTGAATAGTGCATTTCAGCAGCAATCCTTGACATACGCATAAACATCAAATACCGATACCTCAGTACACATTGTTCTTTTTCGGAATCCAGCAAATCAATCTGTGCATCTATCGTGACTTTCAGCTCCTCAAGTTTCTGTTTTTCCACGGAGATTTCTTTCTCAAGGGCATCGATTTTACTGAGATAATGTACAAATGGTGCATCGGTAGAATGCGTTCCCTGCACTTTTTCCCCAAACTGCGGAGAAGATATACTTGATGCTAAGTCCTTGTAGCTTTCAAGTTTTCTAACATCAGATACGATTTTTTTGTGCAGCTCGTCCGGCATACTCAAATATTCCTGTGTTGTCATTTTGACCTTGTCTCCTCACGCAGTTTGTCAATCAATAAATCTCCATCAAGATTTGTAAGAAGCATATACCACCCTGAGCGAAAGAAGCGTTCATACTCCATAGCTTCCGACAGTGCTTTTCTGTTGTTGGGATTCTTTCTGTTCAAATTGAGGGTTGACCGATAGTCATGCACAGCCTGTAAGACGATAGCCTTTGCCAGTTCTGTGTAGCTGTCTTCCTGTCTTGCAGGAGCAGCTGGTGTTTTGTATGAATACATCTCGCACCTCCAAAAAAATAAATTTTTCGCATTGGAGCGGAGAAGCATCGAAGCATCTATCTCAACTTACATGAAGCATTGTTTTCATGATTCATTGCGGAGTGCCGTCCAAGACAGCACGCACCTCGGAAACGGAGCGGACGATAACCGCCATGCCGCCGGCTCTTTGGATTTTACGGATGGTCGCTTTCTGAAGCTCTGTCGCTTTGCCCGTTTCGGTTTTTACCTCAAAGGCATAAAACCTGCCATCTACACAGGCTATAATATCGGGAATCCCCGCCGTGCCGTACATCCCGCCATGTTCTTTCCAGCAGAAGCAGTGCGGCACGGTCTTCAAATATTTCATGATGGATTTCACGATGTCTTTTTCTAACATTGCTTTTCCCTCCACACTATTTTTGTAACTTGTAACTTCGTAACCTTCGAAAATAGGGAGACGACCATAAAAAAATAATATAAAAATTTTTTTATACGCACGAGGAATCTCTGAACGTTGTCTCTCTATCTATATGAAGTTACAGAAGTTACAAGTTACATAAGAGGTTGTATGTCTGTGACTTCAAAACCGGTAACATCACAGCGTTTTGCAAGCAATTCATAGTCGACTACCCAACATCTGTGATTTTCTGTGCCGATGCGTTTTTGCTCATTGCTTGCGATAAAATACTCGGTGTGCTGAAGCTGTTTTTTGAACTGTGCATAGGTCAACGTTTCACCGACCACTGCATAATCCTTGCGGTACTTTGTATAAAGGTCATAAATCTGCGTCAGCCAAAGATAGAGCTTTCCGCCTTCAATACAGTACACAGTTTTCGGATCCAGCTTCATTCTTGCCATGACCTCAAAGGTCTGTTCCACTACGCTCTTGTTGCTGGTATCGCCGTCAAGAAGATAGTCCTTCGCCGCAAACTCCATGTACTTTACACAGATTTCCTGCGTGTAAGGGAACACCGTATCCCATGCAAAGCCGTAGTCTGTACACATATGCTCCAAGAGCTTCAGCCCTGCGTAACAGCAGGACAGGTTCGATATAATACGGCACGGCAAATCGGGATTAAATTTCGCCGTGCCTTCCTTGTACCATTTGGCAGCATCGCTCGGAGTAATCTTTAACGCTGTATTCAAAAGCGTCCTGCCAAGGTCATTCAGCAACATCTCATTGCCCAGAATCCGATTGAATGCCGTTCTGTGTTCCATAGATTTCAAATCTTTTTTCGAGAATAGCAGCTCGATGCTACGTTCCCGAATCGCCGTCTCATCTGCCGATTCTTCTCCGGCAACAATGAGCGGAGCAAGCAGATCATAGGTCACAACTGATAAATCCGCACGCCCACGCATGCCCTCATGTCCGTCATAGCTGTCACGGAAGTGGTTATACAGTGTCGAGAGCTTTGTTTTATCCATTTTTGACGGCTTAAACTCATCCAAAGGCAGAGGAATTGTATTTGACGAAGCAGACTCTTTCATCAGCGTAAATGCTGTCACCTGTGTAGCTGCCGTCACCCGACTGCTTGAAAACAGCGGCAGCAGTACACGCTCCAAGGTCGTAGATTTTCCGCTGCCTGCCTCACCAATCAAAAATAAATGCGGAAACTTTATGCCCGAAAGTCTGAGATGCTCTTTGACAAAACACCCTGCCGCCCAAGCAAGAATGGAGATTGCTTTCGCAGGCTCGTTGTAGCCCATCAGCCAATGCCCAATGTCGCAAAGCATCTCTTTTTTCAGCACATCACAGCCGAGAATATTGCTGTCAATGCTCTTGTACTTGTCAAGCTGCACGATGTCCGCAACCTCTAAACCGCCGTTTTCGATAGCACCGTCCTTGGAAACAAAGACTAGTCTGCCGCCGTATTCGTAGATTCCCATCGCTTTCACACCGACTTTTTTTACCCAATTAAGCTCCGAAACATAGCCTTTGAGAAGCTCCAAATCGCCGTCACCGCCGAGGTAAGTCAAAGCAATCGTGTTCTTGTTTAAGAGGTTTTTGAACTTCTGCTGATTGGCAAAATCCGTGGTCAAAAACGTAAGACGGAAAGTTTCCCCACGTACTGTCACCAAGTCTGCAGTCAGTTGTGTTTCGTCATCGGATACAATCATCTCCACGGGCTGCATGATAAAATTTGTGATGGGATACGTATTCTCACCCTTTACCCTCCAGTATCTGCCCTGAAACTCGAAGATGGGAGAATCCCCGCTGGGAGAATAGACGTTCTCTGTCGATTCAATTGCCTTATCCAAGGTTTCCTCTCCGTAGGTAGCACCGCTTGCATGATGCTTTTCGTTCCATTTCTGCCGATACAATCCCGATGATTTGAAAATACGATTCATTTGCTCCTTGTTTTTGCCTGACCAGAACGCCAGCTTACGGCAAAACGCCATATCCGCTTCGGACTGACTTGGAAACGCACCCTGCCAGTTGCCCTCAAGGAGTGCCGTGAACGCCTCACTGTCATCAGAAGATTTCGCTTTTTCGAGAAGCTCCTCATCGGTCATTTCTGTTGGAATAGCGACTGATTTTTTCTTTGCTTTCTGTTTTTTCGGTTTCTGTATATAGGTCGCATGAATCCATGCAAGCGTATCCGTACCTTCGGCAATGATATCGGGAGCAGAGGGGAGCTGCTTTCCCGTTACCGTAAAATAGCGTCCTGCGTTATACATTTCCACGCCATTATCACTATTTTTACTGCTGCCGGACGGCTGTTCGCCTTTGAAATACAGATGTACACCGTCACCCGATGGGGAGAACTCCGCATAGGTAGGCTGTTTTGCGAGAATTGCTGTAGCAATCTCATTAAACTCGCCTGTTTCGGGATTATAGCAGTGGTCGATGTCCACGCCCACGATGTTATCGGATTTCACGAACATATATCCGATGCCTGTATATCCGTAACGTTCCAGTGCATCCACGGCGGTCGCATAGTCTGACCACGACTTCGGATTGTTGGACTGTGCCTTATATCCCGTAACTGCATTGTACGGAACCTTTCTCGGCTTGCCACCGTCCGGGTCAGGCTCTAAACGCCAGCACACCCATTGTTTCTTGTCACACAGCTCTTTTGGGAACATAAGCCGTTACACCTCCTCGCAATTTTCGGTAAAATATCTGAGCTTGATATTCCGTTTCTCGGCTCTTGCAATCTCTGCCGCCATGCCGCTTGAAATCCGCTCGCCGAATACCCAGGCCTCCCGGCAGCCGTCCAGATACACCATGCCCATAAAAAGACCGAGTTGTCTTTCGGTGGGATTGCAATCGTTCAATATTTGTGGAAAGAACAGGTGAGCAGCAAATGGAATGTAGCCTTGCTTTACGGCAAAGAAACAGTATCTGCGTGCGTTGGCTGTATTTCTTTCGACATCTCCGGCAAACGGCGAGATGATATATACCTTCGGCATATATTTTCTGCGGCTTTTGCCTTTCTCTTCCCGTTCAATGCGGCAGAGAGCGTGGTATGCAGTTAAATCCAGATACCCTTCGGAATTCCTGATGCTAATCGACATTGCCGTCACCTCCCGAACGCTCCGCAAAGGAAGAACAACGAAACGAATCCCCATCAAACGAGATTGTCCCTGCCTTTGGGCAGCGACAAATTACGCCGCCGTTTTGGTGAATCACCGTATTCCCGAGTGTAAGTGTCCTCGGCTTGTCGCTGATGTCTCCATATTTGCATTTATGGCAATCAGTTTGTTTCATTGATATAGTCCTCCCATTCTGTCATTTTCCCGAACCTCGGTCCTACAGACGCTTCAGCGATAATCGGCACATCAAATTCGGGATACGGCTTCGCTTCCATACATTCTTTGATAAAAGTCTGTGCTTCCAGTACTTTGTCTTCGGGCAGTTCAAAAACAAGCTCATCATGAATTTGTAAAAATGGTTTCAGCCATGGACGTTCCCGCATACCCGAAACAATCCGTCCGCAGGCGGCTTTCAGAATATCGGCAGCAGTGCCTTGAATCGGCGTGTTTAATGCACACCTCTCCGCAAAGGACTTCTTGCTCCAGTCATCGGATAGCATACCAATGAGATAACGCCGTCTGCCGAGCCGTGTTTCGGCATAACAGGTCTGAGCGGCACGTCTTTTGGTTTCATCCTGCCACAAAGTTAGTCCCGAATATCCGGCTTTCAGATTGCGGATAATCTCTTGGCAGCGTTCGATTGGTGTATCAAGTCCCGCCTTGAATCGGAGAGTGGTCTGAAGCCCTTTCGGGAACAGACCGTAGAACACTCCGAAATTGCAGTTTTTCGCTATGGTGCGATGCTCCTTGTAATCCTTTGAGTGTTTGTCCTGTGCTTCCTCATAGCTCACACCAAAAATAACGCTTGTGGTGCTTGCGTGAATATCTCCGCCTGTGCGGTAGGTTTCCAGCATTTTCGGGTCACGGCAGTAAAACGCACCGACACGAAGTTCAATCTGTGAAAAATCGAGTGACATTAGCACATTACCCGGAGCGACAGCGATAAAGTTTCGGATACCGATGGGGTCGTTGGTTTTACGCGGGCAATTTTGCAAGTTTGGATTTCTTGCTGCAAATCTCCCTGTCTCAGTTCCAAGCGGCATGAGGTCAGGATGTATTCTGCCCGTTGCGAAATTAACATGAGCGAGATAGCCGTCAATGTAGGTGCTTTTAAGCTTGCCCCACTTGCGGTATTCCTGCACGAGTTCAAAGAGCCTTACAAGCTCCGGCTTATTTTTTGCACACCATTCCTTTAACATCTGCATGGTCGCATCGTCCGCCGCAGTCTGATTTTTCTCCGTTGTTTTCATCACAGGCAAGCCGAGTGTTCCAAAGAGATACTGCTTAAAAGCGGAAGTGGAAGCGTTAGCTCCGATATTTACGCCGCCCGTCATTTGGTTGATTTCTTTCTTAATCTCGGAGATTTTTGCATCGGCTTCTTTTTGGCGAGAGAGCATAAGTCCACGGTCAATCGGTACACCGTTGTACTTCATCATGCCGCAATAGACAGCGGTCGGCGATTCCAGCTCCTCGGTGATAGTGCGATGAGCAGGGAGATATTTACCAAACCAAGCGTTGAATTTATAATAAAACCGCAAGGTATAATCCGAATCGGCACAGGCGTAGCGGATGGTTTCCTGTTCTTGCGGATTCATTTCGTCAAAGTGTCTGCCGTTTGTAACGGTAGAAAATGATGGCATATCCGCACCAAAGAGCGAAGTCGCAAGGAACTTCAAGCCACTGTCATGCAAATTGCGAAACTCCCACTGAGATTTCAAAGTAAGCTGTGCGGCGGCGATGGTGTCGTAGCACGGAGCCTGTACCACAATGCCCTTTGCATACAGAAACATTGCTTCAAAGGCGAGGTTATGGGCGATTTTTACACGGCTTGTATTTTCAAAAACCGCCTCTTTCAAAAACGCCCAAAGCTCTTCTTGCTTTTCGGCATTGATGCCGACTTTATGGGTGAGCGGTACATAGAAGGCGATTCTTTCTTCCATAGAAAAGCTGATGCCTGTGATATGCGACTTATGTGCATCGAGTGCGGCTCTGTCTTCACTTCGGTATGCTTCATCGGGTGCAGTTTCAAAGTCAAAAGCCACAGGACGATTGTTATTTAAAAGTTCTTTGATTACGGATAAATCCGTTACAGAACGATAATTTTCCATTTTGGATTCCTTTCCGAAACACATAGAGCGGCGAGACGAGATTATCCCGCCGCAGTGTGCTTCTGATGTATTTGCTTATGTGGTTTACGCTAAGGGTTCCATAACCTCTCCCGTTTCCGGATTGACATTTACGGTTATCGTTTCCGATTCATTGTCATAGCCGACCGTCTGGCTGAGTGCCTTAACCTGTTCCGCCATAGCAGCGATAAGAGCGTACTCATCTTCGGTCAGCGGACGGTCAACAGAGAACTGAGCCTGACTGTATCCGATTCCCGCTGTACTTGACGCTTTCTTGAGCGTAAAGCGAGTAACCACAGCATTGGAGCTGCCGTAACGGGTAACCACTCTTGTGAGGTAGCGTGTAAATCCCTTAAGAGAACCGGTCGGCAAGGAGAGCATCATCGGGAAAACATCTCCCTCACGGAGAAGATACAGTCTGCGGCGATTCTTACAAGCTTTTGCACCGTTCTTGCCCGAACCGTACTGATTGAGCGGACAGCTACGGCACTGACCGCTGGGCGTACCCTCACCAACAAAACCGTCATAGCTGCCGCAGTCGGGAGGATTGGAACCGCCTGTGTACTCGTTTTTGTAGTAGGCATTCAGAGCGTGCTGGTACAGAATCACCGCAGAAAATTCCTTCACGGTTTCCGGTTCATCCGGGTTGTCTCCGGGAATCTCAAATACCGTGCCGCCGCCGGACGGAATCTTGATGCGGTCAAAGCTGACGGTAAGTCCTGCAAGCTCCTCGTTCAGTGTATCGCTAAGATTGCAGTTTTTCAGTGCAAGAAAACCTGCGTTGTTGGTTGTTGTGATTTCAGTGTTCTTAGCCATAATTTTTTACCTCTTTCTTTCAGATTTCTTTGTGGATTTGCGGACAGACACCTTGGTCTGCTCATAGACGTTTACCAAGCCGTTAAGCCAGTCGGGAAGTTCCTCACCGTTTTCGGTTATCTGCTCGTTTACGAAAGCAGAGAAGCTATTGGCGTTGACGGTTTCGTAAATCAAATCGCCGTAGCCTTCGGAGCGTAAAGCAGAGAAAAGCTCCTCTTTAAGTCCTGCTTTTGCAGAAGCACGGGTAGTGTTTTTGAGAGAAAACATCGTCCCCGCACGGGTAAAGTTCTGCGTTTCGGTTTCCGTCATCATTGCTACAAGCTCTTGCTCCACAGCGTTAAGCTCCGCTGTGATGTCTTTGACCTGCTGCTCGGTATCCTGCTTTTTGTCACGCAGTTCCTTGAGTTTTTCGGCAAGCTTGTACATTGTGTTTGTTTCGTCTTGCATCGTGAATCACCATACCTTTCTTTAAGATGTAAATGGATTGAGACCTTTTCGCCAATCATCCACAAGGGCTTTGGCAAGGTCAGTTTTATTGCGAAGGGAACGTATCACTTTCGTGTCAACCGTCCCTTTACAAACGAGATAGATGTACAGGCAGTCATTTTTCTGCGATACACGATGTATTCGAGCCTTTGCCTGTTCAAAATTTGACATCGAATAATCAAGGCTGTAAAAAACCATTGTTGATGCCGCGGTAAGCGTAAGCCCCAGTCCTGCGGCGGCTATCTGTCCCAAAAACACTCGGCAGGTATCATCATTTTGGAAACGATGCACCTGTTCCTCACGGTTTCTGATGCCGCCTCGGATGACTGCGTAGTCGATGCCTTTTTGCTCCAAGAGCCGTTGAATGTCGTTCATCTCCGGCACGAACCGAGCCATGATGACGAGTTTTTTATTCTCCTGCATGATGGAATCGATAATGTCGGAGAGTGCGTCATGCTTTGCCGTGCTGACGGCGTTTGTATCGCCCTCATCGTCCGTCAAATGCCCGCCCGTAATCTGGGATAAGCGAAGCAGTTTTGTGAGGACGTTTACAGCCGATACTTCGGAAGTTGCGAGTTCCGCAAACGACTCCTTTTCGATTTGTCGGTACAGCTTCATGGCTTTCGGCTCAAGTTCCACATTACGGACTTCCTCCACGATTTCGGGCAAGTCTAAACATTCTGCTTTTGTCACTCGAAACGCTATGGAATGCAGGCGGTTTAAGAAATCCTCGCTCATCCATTTTTTGAAAACGGGAGTGTGCCCGCCATAGCCAGTCATGTCAAAATACCGATTGCGGAAAGCGAAAAAGCTGCTGCCGAAGACGCTCTTGTTGAGAAAGCGGTATTGTGAAAACACGTCAATTTCTTTGTTGGTAATGACTGTGCCTGTGAGGAGCAACTTGTAGCTTGCCTGATCGCCAAAACGGTGCATCGCCTTGGATTGTGCCGTCCTGCTTTCTTTGATTTTGTGACCCTCGTCTGCAATGATAAGGTCAGCATCGAAGCAGAGAAGCTCGTCCTCAAGCCGCCAACACGATTCGTAATTGACAATTACGATTTGCAATCCATCACCTTTTTCTGCCGATTGCAGTGCGTCTCTTTTCTTTGCGGAAGAGCCTTTTAGGACTGTTACCGTGTACGGGAAATCGGCGAAGCGTTCCAGCTCTTCCTCCCACACGGAGAGAATTGAAAGCGGAGCAACTATCAGCACTCGGTTGATTTTGGCATCTAAGTACATAGCTCCCATGACGGCAACCCCGACAAGACTTTTCCCGCAACCCATCTGCATAAGCAAAGCTGCACCTGTGTGCGGTTTGCACAGCACTTGGCGTACAAACAGATAGGCTTGTTTTTGATGTTCAAAGAGCGTTGCTTTTATGGGCATTGTTTCCGGCGTTTGCATTGTTCTTATCCCTTCTTTCGTTTTTTGGAAACCATGAGTTCCACTTAATCCAAAAAAAATAGAGTTTCAAATGGCACATCAGGGAAAGCTTTCATCAATCCCGCAATACACTTTTTGCCGCCAATTCTCTGACCACGCAAAAGACGGCTTACTTCCATTCTGGAAACGCCCATTTTCATAGCAAGTTGACTTCCCGACCATTTGTGCCTCTCCATTTCGGATTTTATAAACTCGATATTTGGTCGCATTTGTACATCCCTCCTTGTGGTTCCTATGAGTTCCACAGATGCTTTAAAAATCACTCGCCTGGATTGCGAGTTAGCACCGGAACTCTTTAGTTCCATCATTATTATAGCACCTTTCAGTGACACTGTCCATAGTATTTTTCGATTTTTCAGAAAAAAGCGTTGCTTTTAGGTTACAGGTATGGTATAATGAATGTAGTCAATCAAATATGGAGGGATTGCAATGGCGGAACTTGGTTCCTATGTCAAAAAAATCAGGCTGGAAAAGGGCTTGTCTATCCGTAAAGTAGCGGAATCGGCAGATATCAGTCATACGGAAGTAAAACGAATAGAGGATGGCGTAAGAAAGCAGCCGTCCCCGCAGGTGTTGCGGTCATTGGCGGCTGCTTTGAATACTCCGTATGAGGATTTAATGGAAGCGGCAGGGTACATTGATGAAGCCCCGAATGCTGGTGGAGTAACTGCTGCGGGTATCTCCGGTACAGATGATTTAAGTCCGGAGGAACTTGCACAGGTTAATGAATACATTGAGTTTTTGAAGAGTAAAAGAAAATAAGAAATGAGTGCCGTTGCATTGGCGGCACTCATTTTTATTAAGTACGAACAGGAAGACGAACCATCTGAACCGCAGGAAATCTTCCTTGTGCTTCGGCAACAATCGAATCATAAAGATTGAGTTCTTGAGTTAAATCTTCAACGGTAATAGCAAGTGAATAAGCTATGTCTTGCTCATCGGTTACATCATATCTCGAATGCAGTTCAAGCCATATTTCCCAATCGCCACTTTGAAAGCTGGAGTATGGCGTTTCAAAGTGGAAACAAGTATCCCATTTTTTTCGTCCATCCGTTTCGGATGGATTAGACGATACCATTTTGCCGGTTCCGTTTATGGAATGTATGGAAGCATTAACATAAGCCTGCAAGTAATCTGTTCCTTTTTCGCTGTCAATAGGAGATTGTGTAACACAGGTAACGGTGACTTTTATTTTTGCTTTTCGTTTACTCATATCCATGTCATCACAAACCTTTGGCAAAAGAAATTTGACGTGCTGCTTATGCTTTTTATTCATTGTTCCGCTATGCAGAAAAGTGACCTTGTTTGCCGTTGAGTACATACTTTCTTCGATACGAGGTAGCCCCCTGCCATATAAATCACCATAAAAAGCCGCTTCGTCACGTCTAACCTTATTTTTTCCAGCGTCAATAGGTAAATCTGTACCGTGATATAGCAGAGTTTTAGCAAGAAAAATATCTCTGTTAGGAATAGCCATAGATATCTGAGCTAAATCACCTGCAATGACAGGAGCAGTAAAACTTGTTCCAGCTTCACAGGCAAGCCGATTTCCGGCTGCAAGCATAAGTGAGTAGTCATCTGCCGGTGATTTTCCTGTTTTCAGCATAGTTCCGCCATAAGCCACGATATCAGGCTTCCTCATTCCATGAAAACCGGGACCGATTCTGGAATAAGGAGCAACATCGTATCTTTTTGATAAGCTGCCAATATGGTCTTGCCCGACAACTGCACCTACGGTGATATTAAGCATAGAATCAGACGGAGACGCTATTCGTGCATCATCGTCACTCAAGATATCCTCAAGAGATGTCTGTGTTCGATACAGATCATGGTTTCCCGCAGAAATAATAAACTGCACACCATAGTTTAAGGCAAGCACGTCTAGCTCATAACCGAGGTTGCTGATTTTATCTCCTTCAATCGGTTTGTCATCGGCATACGAAAAATTAAATATTTTTGTTATATCTTTATAGCGCAGAACCGCTTCTTTTATTCGTTTAATCATCGTGGGGTTGGAAATAAATCCAGCTCGAGTGCTTTCCGGGTCCGGACCGCAGATATTGCAGTCTACAATTCTTGCTCTCGGAGTCATTATGCCAAGGTTGATTTGTGCCCCTGTATCAGCAAATGCCACTTTGCTTGCCACATTCGTGCCGTGTGTCTTTCCGCCGGGAGTTGCACTGAGTGGAGTCCAATGCTCTACAATCACCGGACTTAGCGTATCGGGAAAATCTATACCATCATCCAAAACGGCAACAATCGGAAGTTCCTCTATATCAACATCCGAATTTAACGTCAAGGGTCCTTGTGACGGAATACAATATGCCGGTGCAGTAGCGTAAAAGGCTGTAGGCGCAATATGGCTTACAAGCGGATCTTCCGATATGCTTTGCAAACTGTCAAGCGTAACACCGGCACGAAGAATGCGGGTATCATCTGAAAGCAAATATGGCTCAGAACGGATTTCTCCGCCTTGCGCCCTGATTCCTTCCATCAGTTTCTGCTCTATGCGAATCTGTCCGTTAATGCCTAATTCGTCCAGCAGATTCTCCTCACGAATTTCAACATCCAAAACTTCTGAGCCAACTTCCTGCAGGAATCGTTCTTTTATGGATGGAGACTGCTTATCAGTTGGATCGGGGAAACGGAAACCTTCTATGTCCCGAAAATTCTTATTTACACGTTCGCCTTTTCTGTATCGGTCAATACGGTCACGCAGCGTACCAAAACGAGAAGCCGAGGTCACGACAGTAGCTCTTCGCTCATTGTGTACGTTTTTAATGGTCATGCCTTCTGCTTCAATAAAATCACGAAGAGTTTTATTGGAGAATTTTTCGCCTTCAGGAAGAATAACCTCAAACACACGAATGTCTTCATCGCGCAGTGAACCTGCGCTTTGCACCTTCGTATAAGCGGTCACAATTTCTTGCAGACCACTTGAAAGTACACTGCCATGTGCTACGTGGTCTACATCTTCTTTTTTAGGTCCCCGTGGAGGAGGAGGCTCGATATAGTCTACCTCTGTCTCGGGAATTAAAAGGTGCGGTCTGAAATCATCCATCTGTTACATCATCCTCTTTGTTAATTTTATTGATCTGATACGATAGCGTGTTGTGCGGCATTTTTAGTATCTTTGCAAGGGTTCTGACACTGGCTCCCTTTTTATTCAAGTCTGCGGCAACTTCAACAATGCCCGTACCGTTCGCATTGTTGGTGAGCTGCTGTATGAGAAGCTCTATAAAATCGTCCATCGTGACAGTTTTGTCTGTGGTGACGTATCGTTTCGCTACCGAGATTACAAGCTCCTTTATCTGTGCTGTACTGCGGTCTACAGTCAGAGCAGTCAGCTTCTTGATGTCCAAATTATGCTCTACTCGGTATTCCGCCAGCCAGCGACCTATGAGTTCTGCTCTTTGCTCATCATCCGGATAGCCGAAGTTGATTACATAATTGAATCGTCTCCAGATTGCCGGGTCGAGTAAATGCTCGTGATTTGTGGCAGCTATCAGGAATACATTGTCGGGCATATTGTCAAAATTCTGGAGCAGTGCAGTGACCACACGTTTTAGTTCGCCCATCTCGTTTCCGTCATCGCGTTTCTTTGCGATGGCATCAAACTCATCCAAAAATAGGACAATAGGCATAGTTCCTACGCTTGTAAATACTTTTCTTAAGTTTACACTTGTTTGTCCCAAGTAGGAGGACACCAACCCGTCTAGCCTCACATATGCCATCGGCAATCCAAGCTCGTGGGAGATAGCGTTTGCTGTCATGGTTTTACCGCAGCCGGGAGGTCCGCAGAGCAGGAGACGGTTGGCGGCAGGCAGATTGTGTTCTGCCAGCTTAGCGTTTTCATTGTGTTCCTGCAAAATCTGTAAGAGCAGCTTTCTCTGATTTGCAGGAAGTACAACATCGTCAAGAGAAACTGTCGGGTGGATAATATCATATAGTTCCAAGAGACTATCTTTATCACGAGGAGCAAAGATGCCTCCTGTGGACTGTGCTGCAAAGCCTCCTTCGGGAACGGACATAACATCCGGCTTTTTTATGAGAGTAGTTTTTTTGCCTTTATATGCTGAGAGAATTAGACTTGACACACGGACATTTCCCTTTCTGTCTTCGTCTTTTGCTAGTTCGTCTACAGCAGCTTTAAAGTTAGCTTCATCGCCGGAGCAATGGGCAGTGATGATATTTGCAATTAGTTCAGCTTTCATTGTGCTTAGCAGCTCCTTCTATAGCTTAAAAATGCTTGTAACCTATAGTATACACCTTTAAGTTCCATTTGTCAAGAGAAACGCCGATATTTTTGAACACGTTTGAACACCTACTTTTATGCCAATATGGTAAAAACAAGAAAACAGCAAAAACAAAATTCGAGTTCTCGCAGTCATTCCTTGACTTTTGAAAGAAGATGTGCTACAATCATATAATAAGTCGGCGCATACATTGGAACAAGAAAGGTAGACAATATGATTTTCAGCTACAAGAAACTTTGGAAACTTTTAATTGATAAAGACATGACAAAGCAGGATTTATGCGAGGTCGCACACTTGAGTTCGTCTACTGTTGCTAAGCTGACAAAAGGCGAAAATGTGAGTACGGCGGTACTCTTGAAGATATGTGAGGCTCTGCAATGTGATATTTCTGAGATTGCGGAGACAGTCGAAGCTACGAATAAGAAGTAGGAGCAAGTGATGCCATGTTTGATTTTGGAAATGCGAATGCCGCACAGCGAGAGGCAATCTCCGCCGCTGACGGTCCCGTCTTGATAACAGCCGGACCGGGTACGGGAAAGACCTATACCTTGGTTCAACGTGCTATTTTCCTTATTCAGGAGAAGAGCATACAGCCGGAACAGATTTTTATTGCCACTTTCACTGAAAAGGCTGCAAAGGAGCTTATTACCCGCATCACAAATGAACTTGCTGTCCGAAATATCTCGGCGAATGTAAATGAGATGTATGTCGGCACGTTCCATTCCCTTTGCCTGCGTATAATAAAGGAAAATTTGGAGCATACACGCCTCAAGAGAAATTATCGCTTGCTCGATACGTTTGATCAGAAGTACCTCGTTTTTCGGAATATGCACAGGTTCAAGAATATCGAGGGAATCGAGGAGGCACTCTCCAAGGGCGGTTCGTGGAAATGGTCGGAGGAAATCTGCAACTATGTGAATAATCTCTCTGAGGAATTAGTAGATGCGGATGCTTTGGCGGCAGACCCGGACATTGCTGTCCGTGTGCTTGCGGATATGCTCGTGACATACCAAACGCTCCTCACAGAGGAGAACCTCATTGATTTCTCTGCAATCCAAACGGAGTGCTACAGACTTCTAACGGAAAAGCCGGATATTCTTGAGGCTCTGCGAGAAAAAATTGGCTATATCATGATAGACGAGTATCAGGACACGAACTTTATCCAAGAGCAGATAGTGTTCCTGCTTGCGGGAAACAAGAAAAACATCTGCGTGGTTGGCGATGACGATCAGGGCTTATACCGTTTCCGCGGAGCGACTATCCGTAACATCTTGGAGTTTCCGTCAAAATTCGCTGACGGCGAGTGCAAGGTTATCCCTCTGGTGGTGAACTACCGTTCCGACAGCGATATTGTTGACTTTTATAACAAGTGGATGGCTACGACTTACGGAGCGAAGTTTAAGTTTGCGTGGGACAAGTACCGCTATTCCAAGAGGATAGAGCCGCATGAGAAATCAACCATCAAGAGTCCGTGCGTGGTGAAACTGTCGAGTAAGGATGATGAGGACGAATGGCACGAGCGTATTCTCGGCTTTATAAATTGCTTGAAAGATTCGGGAAAGCTCAAGGACTACAATCAGATGGCGTTCCTGTTCAGTTCCGTTAAGCACCAAAGGGTGACGGAATTAGCAAACTTCCTCGAAAAGAACGGCATCAATGTATATTCGCCTCGCTCTGATATGTTTTTTAAGCGTGATGAGATAAAACTGACGCTCGGCTGTCTTATGCTGATGTTTCCGAGATATGTGCAAGGCTTGGAGAACGGCGAGTACACATTCTTACAGCCTGAGCATTGCTTCTATTACCGCGACTGCATTGTGGCGGCGAACGAGTATGCAACGAAACCCGAAAATAAAGAACTGAAACGCTTTATCAAGCAGCACGGCAGGGAACACGCAGGCTTGACGGGAACGACCGACTACGCTTACTCAGGCTTGCTGTATCAGCTTTTTATGTTTGAACCGTTCCGCTCTATTCTCGATACGGATTTGAGCGTAGGCGTGGTGGATATTCGCCCGACGAGAAATCTCGCACTTCTGACGCAGGTTATCGGGAAGTACGAGTATCTGCACAGAATCGATGTCTTTAACGGCAAGTACATAAACATCAACACCGAGCGGCTCTTTAACCTCTATCTCCGTTTACTGTATGACGGCGGCATTTCGGAGTACGAGGATGATGCGGAGTATGCTCCGAGCGGCTGTGTTTCGTTTTTGACGATTCACCAGTCCAAGGGTATGGAATTTCCGATTGTTTTCGTTGATTCTCTCAGCGGAACGCCAAGGAAGAGCTACAAGGATTTAATGAATGACGTGGAGGAGAAGTATTTCCACCGTCCTGCATTCGAGCCTGCTGACCAGACAAAGTTTTTTGACTTTTGGCGGCTCTACTATACGGCGTTCTCTCGTGCACAGGATTTGCTTGTGCTGACATGCGATGAGAACGCACGAACTCCGAGTAAATATTTCACCGATACCTACGAAGAACTTGTGAGCGTGGACAATCCGGCGTTTGATTTGTCAGAATTCAACTTCAAGACCGTCAAGAAGGTAAATATCAAGGATACGTTCTCGTTTATCTCTCATATCACGGTTTACGAAACCTGCGCCTTGCAGTATAAGTTTTATAAGGAACTGGAGTTCATGCCCGTGCGTGAGAACGCTATGATGTTCGGTACGCTTGTGCATGAAACGATTGAAGATATACACCGTGCGGCTATCCGCAAGGAGGAGCATTTAATCAACGAGGCGAAAATCAAGCAGTGGTTTGAAAGCAACTATGTGTCCTTGATTAAGTCCGAGCATACCTACCTTGCCGAACCGCAGAAGCTGGCGGCATTGAAACAGGTTTTGAGGTACGCCGAGCGACAAAATGGAAAATGGGATACCATCAGGCAGGCGGAGGTTGATGTCAGCCTTGTACAGCCGGATTACATCATTGAGGGTAAAATTGACCTTGTGCGCGGTGTTGACGGTACGGTTGAACTGGTAGACTTCAAATCGGAACGCAAGCCGGATATGGTAAAGATGCGCGACCGCTTGGAGCATTATCGCAGACAGCTTCATATCTACGCTTATTTGATTGAGCAGAGAACCGGGCAGAAGGTCAGCAAGATGAACCTTTACTATACGGGAGAGGAGAACGGCAATCCCGTTATTTCGTTTCCGTATACCAAGAGTGCCATTGAGGGCACTGTGGCGGCGTTTGATGATACGGTGCATAAGATTTTAAAGCCCGAATACAAGCACTGCTCTGATAATCCGCAGACGTGCAGGAACTGCGATTTCAGGTATTACTGCCAAGGAAAATGACGAAAGAGAGGGTTTATGGCTGAACATAGAATAAAACGGGATGGGATTATATACACCATACCGAATGATGAGCTATTTGAAAAGCTAAAAAGCGGTGATGCAACCATTGATAAGCAAGGACACCTCGTTGATAAAAAGACGGGAAATATTATCAAATGGCTTGACTTTAGAGCTGATGAGGATACAGCACACGAAAAGTGCCCACTTCCACAGCCACCCATAAAAAGCGAACCTACAGTGTCTGACGGGTTAAAACAAATAGCGGTCAATGCCTTTTTAGATGTCAGTGAAGAATTAATCGACCGGGCTGTTGATAAATTCTTTTATGAGGTTCTGCCCGGTGTATGGAAGGAACATATAGTGCCATTCTGCCACGATGTAAAAGATGCTTTAACAGCAAAGGAATTGAAAGTAGACTCTGTCAAGCCAAAAACAAAAGCCGCGGAGCTGCTTGCAAAACAACAGGCTCAACCGAAGGTGCCGATGACTGCGGAGGAGATAGATGCTGAGAAGCGAAAAGCCGTGTATCATTGGCTCGGCATGATAGAGAGCTTAACCAAGCTCCAAAATGCAGGAGAAATTGAAGATTTGAGCGATACGTTGACACAGCTTACAAGCCCTGCGACACTACAAAAAGTAAATGCCTACCTTGGTGAAAATCAGAATCTACTTGAGGTGGACAAATATCTCACATTACAAGGTCTGCTTGGCAGAGATTTGTACAAAGAGAAAGAATATGTGCCGATTGAAGCGGCAGAGATAAAACAAATAGCAATGACATATGAACAACGATTCAATGATAAAAACATGGAGGACTAAACTAAATGGAAAACGAACAGCTTACTTTTGAGTTTCAAGAACGCCCGACTATCAAGGGCTTTCCCGAACTGAGATGGACGGGCAAACGTCCCTATCGTTCTACGCAGTATTATCCTGCACAGCTTCGCGAACAGTACGGCAGGAGCGTAAACGGCTGGATTAACAAGATTTTTTGGGGAGATAATCTGCAGGTCATGAGTCACTTACTTAAGGAGTATCGTGGAAAAATCCAGTTGATTTATATTGATCCGCCTTTTGACAGTAAGGCCGATTATAAAAAGAAGATTGAAGTCAAAGGTATGGGAAAAGTTGAAACGGACTCATCTTCTTTTGAGGAAAAGCAGTATGGGGATATTTGGACAAATGATGAGTATCTTCAATTCATGTATGAACGTTTAACTTTAATGAGAGAACTTCTTACAGAAGGCGGGTGTATTTATGTACATTGTGATTGGCACAAAAGTCATCACATTCGAATGCTTTTAGATGAAGTATTTGGAGCTGGAAATTTTGTTAATGAAATTATCTGGCATTATGCTGATTATATGCAAGGAAATGCCACAACCTCTTTTCCTAAAAAGCATGATAATATTTTTTTCTATTCAAAGACGCCTAAGTATTATTATGAGCGTGTAAAAGTGCCTCTTGATAAACCAGTTAAGCGTAATAGAGTGGTTTGGAATGGAAAAACTAAAACACTTGAAGTTGCAAGAGATGAATTTGGAAAAATCATCTATGACGAATTCACCGATAGATATTTAGATGCAGTGTGGGAAGAAGATGTGTTAAATATAGGGCAAACATCCGTAACACGAAAAACAAGTTCAGAGTGCTTGGGTTATCCCACGCAAAAGCCGAAGCGAATATTAGAATTGATTATAGAGTCTTCATCAAGACCTGGTGACCTTGTTTTCGACTGTTTTATGGGCAGCGGTACTACACAGGCTGTAGCTATGAAGCTTGGACGCCGCTTTATCGGTGCGGACATCAACCTCGGTGCGATTCAGACTACCACCAAGCGTCTGATTTCCGTAGCTAAGGAACTGAATGGACAACAGAAAGCCGCACCGCAGCTTACGCTTTTCCAAGGCGGCAAACAGGCTGATGATGAGGACGAGGGCTATCTTGCGGCGGCGAGTGCGGGCGGCAATGATGAGTTAAGTGCCGAGGAGAAAGCACAGGTAGCGGAGTACTTCAAATCTAAGGGCATTGATGCGAACTTGCCGCAGGAAGATGTGAAGTACACGGGTTTTGAGGTCTATAACGTCAACAACTACGACTTTTTCCGCAATCCCGTGGAGGCTCGTGACTTGATTATTCAGGCTCTCGAAATACAGCCGTTCCCGCAGTCGAGCGTATGGGACGGCGAACTTGACGGCAGAATGGTGAAAATCATGCCCGTCAACCGCATAGCCACCAAAGCAGACTTGGAGGAACTGAAAGCAAATCTTCCGTATAAGACCTACGAGAAACGCCGTGAGGAAAATCCGAAAGCGCCCGTGGAACTTATCACCATTGTCTGCATGGGACATGAGCCGGACTTAAAGGCATCCTTGGAGCAGGAGCTTTCCGACTATAAGCTTGATATTAACATCGTGGATATTCTCCGCGATAAGTCCGACCTCGAACTCAAGCGTGAAGCTGAAGCGGAAATTGTCCGTGAGGGTGGCAAGTTGATAATACGTCAGTTCTATCCCATGAACCTCATGCAGAAGCTCTCGCTCCAAAAAGAGTACGTTGAGGATTGGCGTCAGCTTGTGGAATCGGTCATGATTGATTGGAACTATGACGGCGTGGTTATGCAGCCGACCGTTATGGACGTTCCCGATAAGAAAGAGATGGTAACGGGCGTTTATGATATTCCCGATGATGCAGGAACGATTAAGGTAAAAATTACCGATCTGCTCTCCGAATCCATCGAAGTGGAGGTGTAAGAGCCTATGGCAGCGAAACAAAAACAGACATTTGTAGAGGACTATGCGTTTAACGAGCAGCTATGGTGGTACTACGTAAACAACCGCGGTAAAATTCGCTCTCGTTATAACGACCTCACAAAGAAGTTTCTTGCCTATAACGACAAGAACGAGAATAAAGATGCGTTTCTTCGCCAACCGCAGTTTGAAGCCTTGGAAATGTATGTCTTTATCAAGGAATTTATGGGCAATGCTCATATGTATGAGATGTTCGATGCTTGGCGCAAGCGTGAGGGTAAATTCTCCGACCGCTCTTACTATACTATCCACAAGGGCGGTCAGGGCATGCTGATTGACTTGGGCGATGAGCAAAACGAAATCATCTTCAAGCAAATGAAAAAGTACCGAGAAAAGTACCCGAACTATATCTATGCCCTCACGATGGGACTTGGAAAAACTATCCTCATGGCTACTTGTATCTTTTATGAGTTCCTTTTAGCTAAGAAGTATCCGAAAGACAAGAGATTTTGCCATAATGCACTTGTGTTTGCACCGGATAAGACGGTTCTTGAATCCCTGCGTGAGATTATGACCTTTGATAAAACGAAGGTTGTGCCGCCGGAGTATGCCCATGTGCTTGATTCTAACATCAAGTTTCATTTTCTTGAGGAGAACGGCATCACGCTCCATACGATTGACGATTCCGATTTTAACATCGTAATCTCAAACAATCAGAAAATTATCGTCAAGAAAAAGCGTAAGACGGATAAACCGACAGATGTACTTTTTGGCAGCGGTTCTCTGCTCTCAGATATTTACGGAGACAGTGAGGCTGGCGAAGATGATGCGTGGGACGATGCTTCGCTGATGGATAATCAGCGTTTCAAAAAGCTCTGCCGTCTGCCGCAGCTCGGTGTGTATGTAGACGAGGCACATCACCTTTTCGGTGCAAACCTCGAAAAAGAACTGCGTTCCGGAAAAGGCAACAAAACCACGCTCCGTAATACCATAAATATGCTTGCTGAAGCTACATCTATCGTGGCTTGCTATAACTACACAGGTACACCATATGTCAATAAGCAAATTCTGCCAGAGGTAGTTTATGCTTACGGCTTAAGTGACTCTATTGCATATGGGTTCTTGAAAGATGCCGACTTAAAGGGCTACGATAACGTAAAGAACGAGGAATTTCTCCGTGATTCTATTAAAACATTCTGGGAGCGTTACGGCGGAAAAACCTATGAAGGACTTTCGCCAAAGCTTGCGATATTCGCCGCTACCGTGGCAGAAGCAACGGATGTTGTACGTCCTGTTGTAGAGCAGGCTTTGAGCGAACTTGGTATTCCGCTTTCTACGATTTTGGTGAATACGGGTGATTCTACAGTCACCAAGGATGAGGATATCCGAAACTTCAATAACCTCGATGTTATCGGTACGGAGGGCAGTAAAAAGCAGTTTATTATCTTGGTTGAAAAAGGTCGTGAGGGTTGGAACTGCCGTTCCTTGCTTGGAATAGCTCTGTTCCGCAGCCCAAAGTCAAAAATTTTTGTGCTTCAGGCTACAATGCGCTGCCTGCGTATGCTGACAGATGAACAGTTAAAGGCTTCTGTATTTCTCTCCAAGGAAAATTACGATACCTTGGACGATGAGCTTCGCAAGAACTACAATATGGAGATTTCCGATTTCGGAAAGACATCTACAAAGAAAAAACAGAACTATAAGGTTCGTGTGCTGCCTCCCTTGAGAACCGTTTGTATGAAACGTATATGGCACGAGTACGAGTTGATAAAAAAGCAATATGAGTCTCCTATAAATTTTGGGCTGAACGAGCTTGACGAAACACAGTATGAATCTAAGGTCTACGAAAAAGACAGCCTGCGTATTAATCACAGCACCAAGGAATCAAATATAGACGATATTAAGCAGCAGATGAGATACAGCGAGTTTTCCCTCACAGGTGAAATCGCACGTTATCTGAATAACGAGAATGTATCCTGCTTGATGGTTTCGAGGATTCTGCGTGAGTCAATGGACGGTGCAGAGAACATTGTTGCAGCAGTAAACCGCCACAATGAAATCTTGGATGATGTTATCATTCCTACGATTTTCAATGCTCTGTATAAAGTAAAGGGAACACAAAAGAGTGAGGACATAGATGTTGTTTTGCTACATGAACCAAAAGATGCGGGTTACTATGAGTTTTCCGCTTCACCTGAACTGGTTATTACTAAAGGCGAGAAGGGCTTAACTCCTGCCGAGGTTGCTAAGAGCTTTCATGCAGATACATACTGTTTTGATTCTAAACCAGAGCGAGAGTGTTTCTTGCAGTATATCTCAAGTAACAAAGTCAAAGAAATCTACTTCACAGGAATGTTTACCTCGAATCAGGGTGATTTTTTTGTGCAGTACTACGACCCAGAATCAAAGCGTGTACGGCAGTATTATCCGGATTTCCTTGCACTGATGGAAGATGGTACTTATCAGCTGATTGAGGTCAAGGGTGATAATATGATAGACGATGCCGTGGTTCGTGCTAAAAAAGCCGCAGCCGAGGAAATGTCTGTGGCAAGCGGTATGCGTTACCTAATGTATGCAGGAAGTTTGTTGATGAAAACGAATGTACTTGAAGGCTCGGATTTCTATCAGCATAGCTATACTGACGACATATCGTTGCAGAATCCGGATTGAAAATAGATGCCAGCAAACAGACATCATAATTTTGTTTGCTGGCATTTTGATTTAGGGAAAGGGACAAACGATGAGACTGATATCATGGAACGTAAACGGCATCCGTGCAGCATGGGAGCATGGGCTGTCAGCTTTTTTTGGATAAATATGAAGCAGATATCTATGGTGGAACCGGAAGGTTACTATGCATACTGGCCTTTCTGTACCAAACGAAAAGGCTACTCCGGTACACTTTGCCTGACGAAATGCAAGCCAATAAATGTACGTTATGGGTAGAATACCCATTGGCGGTCTTTGCTTTTTGACGGTCAAAACACGTTTTACCCCATCACAGGATTTATTCCCCACTGTGGTGGGATTTTTTATTGCCATAACACGCTATTCCTTCTCTACTCCCAGCAGATAATCCACGCTGGTATCAAAGAATTTTGCGAGATAAACCAGCTTCTCCAGTGGGATTTCCGTTTTATGCGACTCATAGCGTGAGTAGGTTTGCTGGGAAACGTGCAGGATTTTCGCCATTTCGGCTTGAGAGAGTTTGCGTTCTTCCCGCAATTCTCGGAAACGTAGGTGCATAAGGCTTACCTCCTTAGGTAGATCTGTCACATCCGCACAAGACATGAGCAGCGTATTTGGTCGGTTTACACGTTGACTTTTACTCGAAAAGTGAGTAATATAGGATACTGACATGAGGCGGCTCTCTTTCGTCAAATCCGTCCATTGATAAATTTCTCATAAATCGCCTTGAAAAATCCATATTTATTGCTTTTCCATACGATATTTTGACTGCTCAAACGCTTAGCATCAATCGCTTTACATATTCCTGCTTCATCTGCATGGATGAATGCACATAACGATTCAAGGTAATGCTTGCATCCGCATGACCCAGTAGTTCACTCAACGTTTTTGCATCAAATCCATGTGCAATGCAATCCGTAGCATAAGTGTGCCGGAGCAGATGAAATGACACTTTTCGGATTCTGCAAGTCTTGAGAATCCTCTGAAATCGATATTGCATTACTCGTGGTTCAACCGGCTTTGTTTTTCCGGAAATCAAATATCGAGTATCATCGCCTTTTCGTTCTCTTAAAAGCTCCAACAGGAATTCCGGAATCGGAACAACTCGTATCGAGGTCTTGCTTTTGGGAGAACCGATGATGACTTCAGAATTGCCATGTCGGTTGATTCGCTGTACGGTTCGATTGACGGAAAGCGTTCCGCTCTGAAAATCAATATCACCCCAAGTCAAACCGCACAATTCACCAACTCGCAAACCGGTAAATAAGCAAAGCAAAATCGCCAAATTGCTGATGCTTTTATTCGCTAAAAGATACTGTTCCAACTTCTTTCGTTCCTCTGCATTCAACACGTCCAGTTGCTTTTTTTCGATTTTCGGCATGGTGAAATGCGTTTCTCGAATTCCGTATTCCTGTTCCGCATAGCGTTCGATGCTATGGAACACACGCATCATATCCCGAACATAGCGTGCAGAAAGTCTTTTTCCACCGTGTAATGATCCGCTCTGCATTTTGCTGTAGATGAAGTCATTCAACTGCTGCGATGTAATATCCACCAAAAACTCAGCACCTAAAACAGGAAGAATATGGCTGCGAATGATATTTTCATAGTTGGCATAACTGGACGGTTTCACACGTAGTTTCGCCGAAGAAAGCCACTGCATGGCTGCATCTTTTACGGTCAATTTAATAGAAGAAATCGGTTGCTTCTGCACCGTAATTTGAAATCGGAGCATTTTATTCTTCAGTTCCGAAAGCGTGTGAGCATATACATACTTGTACCGCAACGCACCATTTTCCTTGTGTCCAATTGCAACACGCCCTTCAAACCGACCGTCCTTTCGCTTATAGATGTTACTTCCTCTTCTTGGCATTTTTAAGCTCCTCCTGACCATTTTTCAGACTGCGGATTCGTAAAAAACGCTTGGTTTTCCTGCCGAAATCCACGAAATGTTAATGAAATGCACTTTATTTTTTCTGTAATTCTGCTATAATGATAGCAGAATCGACTCCTTTTCGCCTGAAAATCCGGTGTGTCAATGGACGGATTTGACGAAACGAAAATCATCTCTTTTTCTTATTATACCACATTTGAAATGCTTTATTCTACTTGCTTTTTGAAGAAGGGTGTGGTATGATAAAAAGAAAAAGGGGTAAATGAAATGCTTAGGATTGCTGTAATTGATGACGATAAAACACTGTTATGTGATATGCACAAGCTATTTGATCGATTTATCATTGCTTATGATTTTGATTTTACCGTAGAATATTTTTCATCTTGTGAAGATATCTATGCAAAATTCAAAGCAGGAGAAAAATATGATTTACTTTTCCTTGACATTGAGTTTCCGGAAATGAAAGGTACAGAATTTGGGCTGCAGCTGCGGAGACAAATGAAAAATTATGATACGCAAATTGTTTTTATTTCTACGATTCGGGATTATGCCATGGAATTATTCAAGATTCGACCGATTGCTTTCTTGATCAAGCCAATTACTTATGAGGACTTATGCAAATGTTTGCAGGATTATATGTTGGATTACAGTAATTCGGATAGTTTTTTGGAATATATATCGGAAAATACAAAGCATAAAATCAAATTGAAAGAAGTTTTGTATTTGGAATCTAACGGGAAAAAAGTGATTTTTCACACAAAAACAGAAGAGTTTGCCGTGAATGGGAAAATCAGCAGTATCATTGAGGAAAACGGTAGTAAATTCCTTTGCATATCAAGAGGCGTTTATGTAAACATAAAACACATCATTAAGGCAACATCAAAGGAAGTAACATTGGAAGACGGCACATCACTTTTTATCAGCCGAGGGCAGCAAAGCATTGTAAGAGATCGATTGTCTGAATTATAAAATTGGGAGGTATATATGGAAACTTCTTTATACTTGGTATCTAATGCAATTCATATTTATGCGATTGCTGTCTTTTTAGATTCCTTTCTTGGGGAAGTGAAAAGCAGAACAATCTATAAGAAAGCTGCATATATAGCCTATTATTTTATCGGAAGTCTGGTTTGGATTATATCACAAAATACGAATATCAATCTTGTTATCAATACAGCAGCAATCATCTTAATTTCTATTCTATACCGTGCAACTTGGAAAAAACGAGTCTTTTCTGCAATATGGGTTTGTGCGGTTGGAATGTTTATAGATTGGATTGCATTTTCTGTTTTGGGAGAGCTACAGTTTGTGCAAAGCGGTCTTTTGCAAAACATATCATTATTAATTATTGCTTTTTTGTTTCATCACATATACCGAAGAAATACAGAGTATTCATCGAAGTCTCCGTATTTTTGGCTCATTATTTTAATTGCTCTTGGAACAATTGCAGTAGGAATTCTGACAGTAAATGATAGTTCCAAGCATGACATCATCGTTGCAATTATCCTGCTTCTTATTAATCTTATCAATTTTTACACGTATCATCTGGAACAAGACCGACTGAAAAACAAACACATGGTGGAATTGATTCAGGCATCAAATGATGCTTATCAAAATCAGCTTAAAATCATGGAGACTTCCCAAAGAGAAATGCGGTATTTGCGGCACGATATGCAAAAGCACTTGAACACCATGCGTAGGATGCTGCAAGAGAAGGAGTATGCGGAGGTGCAGGAGTATCTCACGACAATCGAGAACGCAATTATTGTGAAGGAAGAATACTCGAAAACAGGCAATCGTGATGTGGATAGCCTGATTAATTATGAGTTGGCTTTAGCGTCTGATTTAGGTACAGCAATTATGTGCAGAATTGACTTACCGGCAGAATTGAATATTTCATCCTTTGATATGACCGTGATACTTGGAAACTTGTTGGATAATGCGATAGAAGCTTTGCGTCAGTCAGAAAACAAACGGCTTCTGCTCTCCATGAAATTGACTCGTGGAATTGTACGAATTGATATTGAAAACAGCTACAACCCAAAACAGAAAAAGAAAGCGGATCAAAAACAACATGGAATTGGTCTCCTAAGTGTTTCACATACGCTTGAAAAATACCATGGTGATCTGAAGCACTATGTAGAAGATAACAACAAATATCATACAACAGTGACCATGTTCAATGGAACAGAATGAAGAAATCGGACGTTCTAAAGCGTCCGATTTTTTGTTGAAAAAAGCCGATTTTTGCATTTCATACCCAAAAGTCATACAGTTCATGCCATAAGTCGGTTTTAAAAGTCCTATTTGTGCTATCATAAGTTAGCGAAGAAAGAAGGTGCATGGGATGTTTGAAGAAGCATCAAATCGGATTACAGTATGGCTGTCCAAAACCAAAATCATAAGTTCAGACCAAGAAGTTGTATGCAAATGGGGAATGACACACATATTGGATACCCTTTTCAACATTGCAACTTTTACTGCAATCGGATTGCTTTTTCGAATGTTTCCGGAAACAGCTGTATTTACAGTCGCATATATTCCGTTGCGGTCATTCGCAGGTGGCTATCATGCAAAAACACCATTTCGATGCTGGGTTATTTCCAATTTTCTTTTAATCGCGGCATTGCTAATAGTTCGGTATGTTTCTCATTTTACTGCCTTCTTTTTATTGCTGACAGCTTTGAGTTTGCTCTGTCTCGTTGTTTTGATGCCTGTATCTGATATCCATAAAAAGTTATCGGAAAAGGACAGAAAAAAGTATCGAAGAAAAGGACTCATGATATTGATGGTAGAAATATGTGCATCTGCTATGCTCTGTTATTTTGCCTTAATAAATTTCTCTTACAGCATTTTTAGTGCATGGATACTGTTGTCCATCATGCTCATTGGTGGAAAGATTAAGAATGGCGTACAGGCGAAAAAATGAGAAAAAGTGCATTTCATACCCAAAAATCATACAGTTCGTGCCATAAGTCAGTTTTTTTCTTGACTTTGTGTTACAATGTAGGCAGACCAAATGAAGGCCTAAATATCAAATTGGAGAGGTGGTGCATTCACATGAAAAAGAAGATTTGCTCTTTCATTACACGTTTTGGCGGTACAATGGCAGCATTGGCCCTTGTTGTTGCTACTATGACAGCAAATTCAACTTGCCTTTGGCTTTCCCATCAGCCGGAAGAGCCGGAAGAAGTGAAGATGCTGAAAAAGGATTGATTTAAAGCTGTCTTTCCGGCAATTATGAATTGCTGCGTTGCAAAAAGAGAGTAGGTTGATGACAATGTGAAATTTTATTTAAAGGAAAATATGAGAGCTTGTGTTCATCGGTTCAGCACACGTCTTTTCGGCAAATTTTCCTGCTG
>OJAG01000269.1_pt1 | contig 43458 bp, 29 predicted proteins | sample 1589021 | NCBI WGS metagenome assembly OJAG01 (sample SAMN03283264) | human gut metagenome | biome: human-associated habitat; material: feces | host: Homo sapiens | place: USA | collected 2013 | reverse complement strand
AAGAGAAAGAAAAAAGTAACAAGTGTAGATAAAGCAAATGTTCTCGACTCCTCCCGTCTGTGGAGAGCTGTTGTGGAGGATGTTGCAAAAGATTATCCGGACGTTACGTTAGAGCATATGCTGGTTGATAACTGTGCAATGCAGATTGTTCACAATCCGTGCCAGTTTGACGTGGTTCTGACGGAAAACATGTTCGGAGATATCCTTTCCGATGAGGCAAGTATGGTGGCAGGTTCCATCGGAATGCTTTCTTCCGCCAGTTTGAATGAGACAAAATTCGGCCTGTACGAGCCAAGCCACGGCTCTGCACCGGATATCGCAGGAAAAAACATTGCAAACCCGATTGCAACGGTTCTGTCCGCGGCCATGATGCTCCGCTACTCGCTGGACCTCGACAAAGAGGCAGAGGCAGTAGAAAATGCTGTACAGAAAATCTTAAAAGACGGATACCGCACCGTAGACATCATGTCCGAGGGATGCAAAAAAGTATCCACCTCCGAAATGGGAGATCTGCTGGTAAAAGCACTGGAGTGAGGCTGAAAAAGGCTTTTCGTAAGTTGCGAGTCCCAGTTTGTGGGAGATTTTGTCCGAATGAGGGCGACGTAGCGGGCTACGTCAACTGAATGAGGGGAAAATATACCGCAAAGTGGGGCTTGCAGATTGCGGAAATGGTTTTTCAGACACACTCTAGCATAAAACTGTAAGATAAGAAAAGAGGAAAAGATCATGAGAAGTGATGCTGTAAAAAAAGGAATCGCACAGGCACCGCAGCGTTCTCTGATGCGTGCGCTGGGTCTGACCGAAGAAGAGATGAAAAAACCGCTCGTAGGAATCGTAAGCTCCTACAATGAGATTGTACCGGGCCACATGAACCTGGATAAAATTACAGAGGCTGTAAAAATGGGCGTTGCCATGGCAGGCGGAACACCGATCGTGTTCCCGGCCATCGCAGTCTGTGACGGTATCGCCATGGGCCACATCGGAATGAAATATTCCCTCGTTACCCGTGACCTGATCGCCGATTCCACCGAGTGTATGGCAATGGCACATCAGTTTGATGCCCTGGTATGTATCCCGAACTGTGATAAAAACGTACCTGGTCTTCTGATGGCAGCAGCAAGAGTCAATGTTCCGACCGTATTTGTCAGCGGCGGCCCGATGCTTGCCGGCCACGTAAAAGGCGAGAAGAGAAGTCTTTCGAGCATGTTCGAGGCAGTCGGCTCCTACGCTGCCGGAACCATGACAGAGGAAGACGTCTATGATTTCGAGTGCAATGCGTGCCCGACCTGCGGTTCCTGCTCCGGTATGTACACCGCAAACAGCATGAACTGCCTGACCGAGGTTCTCGGTATGGGCTTAAAAGGCAACGGAACGATTCCGGCCGTATACTCCGAGCGTCTGCGCCTGGCAAAGAGAGCCGGTATGCAGGTTATGGAGCTGTTAAAACAGGATATCCGTCCAAGAGACATCATGACAAAAGAAGCATTCTTAAACGCTCTGACCGTCGATATGGCACTGGGATGTTCCACCAACAGTATGCTGCATCTGCCGGCCATTGCGCATGAGGCAGGCGTAGAGCTGAATCCGGAGATGGCAAACGCCATCAGCGAGAAGACCCCGAACCTCTGTCATCTGGCTCCGGCAGGATACCACTACATCGAGGAGCTGAACGAGGCAGGCGGTGTTTATGCCGTTATGAATGAGCTGAACAAGCTGAATCTGCTGCACACAGAGTGTATGACAGTAACCGGAAAGACCGTAGGAGAGAACATCAAAGGATGTGTCAATAAAAATCCTGAGATCATCCGCCCGGTTGAGAATCCATACAGCAAGACCGGCGGTATCGCCGTTCTGAAAGGAAACCTGGCACCGGATACCGCAGTTGTCAAACGTTCTGCCGTTGTTCCGGAGATGCAGGTTCATGAAGGCCCGGCCAGAGTCTTTGACTGCGAGGAGGATGCCATCGAGGCAATCCGCGGCGGCAAGATCGTGGCAGGCGATGTTGTTGTGATCCGCTATGAGGGACCAAAGGGCGGTCCTGGTATGCGTGAAATGCTGAATCCGACTTCTGCCATTGCAGGTATGGGATTTGGTTCTTCCGTAGCCCTGATCACAGACGGCCGTTTTTCCGGCGCATCCCGCGGTGCGTCCATCGGTCATGTAAGCCCGGAGGCAGCAGAGGGAGGTCCGATTGCACTCGTTGAGGAAGGCGATCTCATCCGTATCAATATTCCGGAGCATAAGCTGGAAGTTGTCGTATCGGACGAAGAGCTGGCACGCAGAAAAGCTGCATGGACTCCGAGAGAACCAAAGGTAACGACAGGCTATCTGAAACGCTACGCAAAGATGGTTTCCAGTGCAAATAAGGGAGCTATTCTGGAGTTCTAATTCAGAAAAACTATGAGAAACACGCTCTGCGAGTTTCTCATAGTTATCGCGGCAGTCGCCAAGGTCTCGTGCAAGCACGGACTTTGGCTCGTTGCCCGCGTAAATCATAAAATCATATCAGCCGTCCGAACGCGCTTTTTCTCGGATGGCTGATTTCATAAACAGATTTCATACACAAAGCGAAAAACATAAGGAAGGAATCATACAGACATGGAATTAACTGGATCACAGATTGTTATCGAGTGCCTGAAGGAGCAGGGTGTGGATACCGTGTTCGGCTATCCGGGCGGAACCATTTTAAATATCTATGATGAACTTTACCGTCATCCGGAAATCCACCATATCCTGACCTCACACGAGCAGGGTGCTGCGCATGCAGCGGACGGATATGCGCGTGCTACCGGAAAAACAGGCGTCTGCATGGCTACAAGCGGCCCGGGCGCAACGAATCTTGTCACCGGAATTGCAACCGCCTACATGGATTCTACACCGATGGTAGCGATTACCTGCAACGTAGGAAAGGCACTGCTTGGAAAAGACAGCTTTCAGGAGATTGACATTGCGGGTGTCGCAATGCCGATCACAAAATACAGTGTGATTGTAAAAGATATCACCGTTCTTGCAGATACGCTGCGCCGTGCGTTTACGATCGCAAAGAGCGGAAGACCGGGCCCGGTTCTGGTCGATATTACAAAAGATGTCACAGCGGCAACGTATGAGTACGAGCCGAAGACTCCGGAGAAAATTGAACCGTTTACTGAGAGAATTACAGAAGAAGGCCTGGATCACGTCGTATCCCTGATTCAGGAGTCGAAACGCCCGTATATTTTCGTGGGCGGCGGCAGTATCATTTCCGGCGCGTCCGAGGAAGTGCGCGAACTGGCACACCGCATCCAGGCACCGGTCTGCGACACCCTGATGGGAAAAGGTGCGTTCCCGGGAACGGATGAGCTGTACACCGGCATGCTCGGTATGCACGGAACGAAAACATCGAACTACGGAGTGACAAAGTGCGATCTGCTGATCGTGCTCGGCGCAAGATTCTCCGATCGTGTCACCGGAAACGCTGCAAAATTTGCCAATAACGCAAAAATCGTTCAGATCGATGTGGATGCGGCAGAAATCAACAAGAATGTTGTTGTCGAGTCGAGCATCATCGGAGACGTCAAAGAGGTCTTAAAACGGCTGAATGCGAAGCTGGAGCCGATGCACCATGATGAGTGGATTGCAAAGATCAGGGAAATGAAAGAAAAATACCCGTTAAAGCATGAAGAGGGGCTTACCGGACCGTATGTGATCGAGGAGATCTATAAGGCAACGGACGGACAGGCAATTATCACAACGGATGTCGGCCAGCACCAGATGTGGGCGGCACAGTATTACCGCTATACGAAGCCGAGAACGCTTCTGACATCAGGCGGTCTTGGAACGATGGGCTTTGGTCTTGGAGCAGCGATGGGTGCAAAAATGGGACGCCCGGACAAGGTTGTCATCAACATCGCAGGAGACGGCTGCTTCCGTATGAACATGAACGAGCTGGCAACCCTTTCCAGACATAACATTCCGGTCATTGAGGTTGTTGTCAATAACCACGTGCTCGGTATGGTGCGCCAGTGGCAGACTCTGTTCTACGGAAAGCGGTATTCCAACACGGTTCTGCAGGATCAGGCAGACTTTGTGAAGGTTGCCGAGGCGCTCGGTGTAAAGGGAATCCGTGTGACAAAAAAAGAGGAGATGGGTCCGGCGATCCGTGCAGCAATCGAGAGCGGAAAGCCGGCGCTGATCGATGTGTGGATTGACTGTGATGAGAAGGTATTCCCGATGGTTCCGGCCGGAGCACCGATCGAGGATGTTTTCGATGCGGAGGATCTGGCAAAAAAGGAGCAAGAAAAGGATTGACAGATTTCTGACAAAGGGGTATCATAGTTTCAACGTGGTAAAGCAATACCGTATTACCATATGAATTGCAGACTTGTAAGAAAAGATGTAAAGGAAATACATAAGATTACAATGGAAACCACCGGTATAGAAACGGTGGTTTCCAAGTAATATAAAGCAGTAAGAGAAACAGGAGGACAAAAAAATGAGCAGAGTCTATAATTTTTCCGCAGGACCGGCGGTTCTGCCAGAGGAAGTGTTGAAAGAAGCCCAGGAGGAAATGCTGGATTACCGCGGATGCGGCATGTCCGTCATGGAGATGAGCCACCGTTCCAAAGTATTCCAGAATATTATCGATGAGGCAGAAGCAGACCTTCGCGATCTGATGGGAATCCCGTCAAATTACAAAGTCCTGTTTCTCCAGGGCGGTGCATCGCTGCAGTTTTCCATGATCCCGATGAACCTGATGAAAAACGGTGTCGCAGATTACATCGTAACAGGCCAGTGGGCAAAGAAAGCATACGCAGAAGCACAGAAATACGGAAAGGCAAACAAAATTGCCTCCTCTGAGGATAAAACATTTTCCTACATCCCGGACTGCAGCGATCTTCCGATCAGCCCGGATGCCGATTATGTTTATATCTGTGAAAACAACACCATTTACGGAACCAAATACAAAAAACTGCCGAATACCAAGGGCAAAACCCTGGTGGCAGACGTCTCCTCCTGTTTCCTCTCCGAACCTGTCAATGTCTCCGATTACGGCATCATCTACGGCGGTGTCCAGAAAAACATCGGACCTGCCGGAATGGTCATCTCCATTATCCGCGACGATCTGATCACCGACGATGTCCTGCCGGGAACACCGACCATGATGAAATTCAAGACACACGCAGACGCAGGCTCCCTGTACAACACACCGAACTGCTACTGCATCTACATGTGCGGCAAAGTCTTCAAATGGCTGAAGAAAATGGGCGGCCTGGAAGTTATGAAACAGCGCAACGAAGAGAAAGCAAAGCTGCTGTATGATTTCCTGGATCAGAGCAAGCTCTTCAAAGGAACCGTTGTACCGGAAGACCGTTCTCTGATGAACGTTCCGTTTATCACCGGAAATGCAGATCTGGATGCGAAATTCGTCAAAGAGTCCAAAGAAGCCGGACTTGAGAACCTGAAAGGCCATCGTACCGTCGGTGGTATGCGTGCAAGCATTTATAATGCAATGCCGAAAGAAGGCGTAGAAACACTCGTAGCCTTCATGAAAAAGTTCGAGGAGGAAAATCTCTAATGTTTCAGTATCATTGCTTAAATCCGATTGCAGGCGTAGGCCTTGCAAATTTTAATGAAAACTATCAGCAGACCGAGAGCCTGGAGGGAGCCGATGCGGTTCTCGTCAGAAGTGCAGCCATGCACGGCATGGAGCTGCCGAAGAGCCTCCTCGCTGTAGCAAGAGCAGGAGCCGGCGTCAACAACATTCCGCTTGCCGACTGCGCAGAGCAGGGTATCGTGGTCTTCAATACACCGGGAGCCAATGCAAATGGCGTCAAAGAGCTTGTACTTGCCGGTATGCTGCTGGCATCCCGTGATATCGCGGGCGGTATCGAATGGGTCAAGAGCGACAAAGAAGACGGCGACATTGCAAAGACAGCAGAAAAACAGAAAAAGAAATTTGCCGGCTGTGAGATCAGCGGAAAGAAACTCGGTATCATCGGCCTTGGTGCCATCGGCCAGCTTGTAGCAAATGCAGCCACCCATCTTGGTATGGAAGTATACGGATACGATCCATACATTTCTGTCGATGCAGCATGGAACCTGTCCCGCGACATCCATCACATCCAGAATGTAGAAGATATCTATCGCACCTGCGATTATATCACCATCCATGTGCCGCTTTTGGACAGCACAAAAGGTATGATCAACAAAGCAGCAATCGATGAGATGAAAGACGGCGTGGTTCTTCTGAACTATGCAAGAGATCTTCTCGTTGACGAGGATGCTGTTCTCGCGGCTTTAAAGGCCGGAAAATTGAAGAAATATGTGACCGACTTTGCAAATCCGAAGGTAGTCGGGGCAGAGGGAACGATCGTTACCCCGCACCTTGGAGCCTCCACCAAAGAATCCGAGGACAATTGTGCTGTGATGGCAGTCAAGGAAATCCGTGATTTCCTTGAGAACGGAAACATCAAAAACTCCGTCAACTTCCCGAATTGCAGCATGGGTGTATGCACAGGCGCAGGCCGTGTGACGATCTGCCACAAGAATATCCCTGGTATGCTGGGAGCATTCACCACCGTTATGGGTAATGCAGGTGTCAACATCAGCGATATGACAAACAAAGGTAAAGGCGATTACGCTTACACGATGATGGATCTGGAAAGCGAAGCAACCGAGGAGATGGTAAAGGCCCTCGAAGCAGTTGATGGTGTATTAAAGGTTCGTATCATTCAATAAAGAGAATCAAAGAAAATCCAAAAGTGACAGGAAAAGGCGGTGCCCGAAAACAGGGGTACCGCCTTTTCCTGTCAAGAACGGCAGAAGTTACTGCTGTTTGACTTCCTTTGAGTAAAGAACGGCACAAAAAAGAGAACTGCCCTGGGACAGTTCTCTTTGCCTGTAATGTATGGTTACGAAAAGATTTTCAGATTCGTTTCCAGACGGCTCCGCCGCGTACATCGGCAACTTCAATGCCCTGTGCTTTCAGATCGTCACGGATCTTATCTGCGTCCGCAAAGTTTTTGGCTTTCTTTGCTTCATATCGTTTTAAAATGAGCGCATCAATCTCCGGATCTCCCTCGCCGGTAATCTGATAACCGGATGCAGTGGAAGCGGAAGTTGTCTTTGCGGCCTCTTTTCTCTTTGCTTCTGCATGGGAGAGAAGGGCAAGACCGAGCACCTGATCGAAATTGTCGAGAAGTGCCAGTTTCGTTGCGTCGTTCATGTCTGCCTTTAAGACATCATACAGCGTTGTGATGGCAAGCGAAGTATTGAGGTCAGCGTCGAGTGCTTTCTGGAATTTTTCTTTTAAAGCAGTCATAGAAGCTTCATCGACGGATCCGTTCTCCGGGTTTAAAGCGGCGATACGGGCGATCAGCTTGTCGTAGGCGATTTTTGCGTTGTCCAGGTTCTCCCAGGTAAACACAAGCGCCTTGCGGTAATGGGACTGCAGGCAGAAGAAACGGTAGATAAGCGGATCGTAGCCTTTTTCTTCCAGAAGAGAAACCGTCAGGAACTCACCTTTTGATTTCGACATTTTTCCGGTCGAGGTATTCAGGTGATGCACATGGAACCACTGCGGGCACCAGGCGTGGCCAAGGTAGCTTTCGGACTGTGCAATCTCGTTTGTGTGGTGCGGGAATGCATTGTCTACGCCGCCGCAGTGCAGGTCAAGGTATTCGCCATTGTATTTCATGGAGATACCGGAGCACTCGATGTGCCATCCCGGATAACCGACGCCCCACGGGGAATCCCATTTCAAGGCCTGGTTCTCAAATTTGGATTTCGTAAACCAGAGAACGAAATCATTTTTGTTGCGTTTGTTTGTATCTTCCTCTACGCCCTCACGCACACCGACCGCGAGGTCATCCTCGTCGTGATCGTTGAATACGTAGTAGTGGTCGAGACGGCTGGTGTCAAAGTAAACATTTCCGCCGGCAAAGTAAGCGTAGCCGGTGTCCATCAGTTTTTCAATGATTCTGATATATTCGTCAATGCATCCCGTTGCCGGCTGTACGACATCCGGGCGCTTGATGTTCAGCTTTTTGCAATCCGCAAAGAATGCATCGGTGTAATACTGTGCGATTTCCATGACTGTTTTGTGCTCGCGCTTTGCACCTTTGACCATCTTGTCCTCGCCGGTGTCCGCATCGGAGCTTAAATGGCCGACATCGGTGATGTTCATGACACGGTTGACGTCGTAGCCTTCATAGCGGAGTGCCTTTTCCAGGACATCCTCCATAATATAACTGCGCAGGTTTCCGATGTGCGCAAAATGATAAACGGTAGGTCCGCAGGTGTACATTTCTACACGGCCCGGTGTGTGTGTCAGGAATTCAGCTTTTTTATGGGTTGCAGAATTATAAAGATACATAAAAGAAGTCTCCTTTTTTCTTTTCGTGCGGATACGGATGCAGAAGTGATGATACACAAGAAAGCAAAAAAGCAAAAAAGCGTCTGCTGTATCCGACAAGGATATCAGAGACGCCGCGTGCGGTGCCTGTTTTCCGTGTACTGCACTGGTTCCTTATTAAAATTAATATTAGCAGGATTTTTTTTTGATGTCAATAGTCCGGAGACTGTCGAAGACAAAAAGTAAGAAAGTGTTACTGTTCACACGCTACTATCCCGCGAGGCGTTTTGGCATGAATATGCCAAAATCCCGAGACATACAGCGCGAATTTATGCGGTTAGCATAAATTCTGTGCATCGCGAAGCGTGTTACTGAGAACGAAGTGAACAGTAACAAGAAAGTGATTTCGGTGTGAGCGGTCTTCATGGAAGGCTTTGCTTTGTAAAAGAAGGAAACGAAAGTAAAAAACGAAAGTAAAAAACAGTATGACGCTTTTAGATAAGAAGAAATGTGATTTTCAGAAGTCTGTTTTTTCGTCCAGCAGGATTCTTTCCCGGAGCAAAATCTGAAACAAATACAAAAAGACAGTGCTGCAGAACGCAAATGGAAAGAAACAATTATTTGTGTAATCTTTTTTTTATTATAAAACCGAAGAATACAGGAAAATAGAAAAACGGCATCAGAACAATACCCAAAAAGAGGAAAATAGAGGATTTTGATGACTTTAAATGCAGTTTATACACTTTTCTCCTGCATCGGATATTGACAAACAGAGAGAGTTCTGGTTATAATGAATGCAGTTGTTTTTGGACAAACGGACAAATGTACGGGCATGAGGGATGAAGAAAACAAATCTTGTTGGACGCATCTCCTTTTTGTACTCTTCATTTTGATGTGGTAAAGTGCCAAAATGAAAAACGGTGGATGGCGAAGCCGTCCCGACAAATATCCGGATGATGCAAAAACAATGCGAATCCATGAAAGGAGTTAGGAAGAATTATGAAAAGAAAAATTGTAAGCGCATTACTTGTTATGAGTATGGCTGCAAGCCTGGTTGCCTGCGGAAATTCCGGCAGCGGAAGTTCTGATCCGGCAGATGAGAGTGTAAGCGTAAGCAGCAGCGCGTCTTCCGAAAGTGATGCAAGCGCATCTGCAAGCAGTGAGAGTGAAGCCGAGGCAGAGGAATCCGAAATGCCGGAAGGATACGACGAGACCAGCACAGAGCTCTATAATGAGGCACTGGGCGATTTCAACGATGCACTTGCTACTGCCAAGGAAGCAGAAACGGTGGATGAGAGATATGCCCTGATGGCAGTTGCCGAGGGAAAACTGATGGAGTCTGCCATGATGTACCCGCTCACCTCAAAAGGTGGTATGTACGCTATGTACAGAATGGATCCGCACACTAAGGACTATACACTTTGGGGAAGCGATACGGACCGTTATCATCAGTATGTTGTAACAACTGACTTTATCAAAGCAGAAGATTACAACGAGATGAGAGCAAAATGGGATGAGCTCAAAGGAACAGGAACCTATGAGAGCTGGGTAAAAGAATATCTGGCAGGAAAAGGTTACACCTTAAAAGACAGCTTCTCCATGCCGTATTCGAGCGATCCGGTAACATGGGACGGACTTGCAACTTCCCGTGCGGCAGATAACGATGCGATCATCAATACTTACGATGGACTGATGGAGTACGATGTAGAGGGAACTCTGCAGCCGGCACTGGCAGAATCCTATGAAGTATCCGATGACGGACTGACCTATACCTTCCACCTTCGTAAAGATGTAAAATGGACTGATTCCCAGGGACGTGAAGTGGATACTGTAAAAGCAGATGACTTCGTGGCCGGAATGCAGCACATGTGTGATGCACAGGGCGGTCTGGAATACCTGGTACAGGGCGTGATCAAAAACGCATCCCAGTACATCAGCGGCGAAATTACCGATTTCGACGAGGTTGGTGTGAAAGCAGTAGATGATTATACCGTAGAGTACACACTTGAGGAGCCATGCAGCTACTTTGAGACTATGCTCGGTTACACCATCTTCATGCCGATGAGCAGAAGCTACTATCAGTCCCAGGGCGGTAAATTTGGTGCTGAGTATGATTCCTCCGCAGCAGATTATCAGTACGGAAAAGATTCCAACTCGATCGCATACTGCGGACCGTACCTGGTAACCAACGCTACAGCGAAAAATACCATCGTATTCAAACTGAGCGATTCTTACTGGAACAAAGACAACGTAAACATTAAAACCCTGACCTGGCTGTTCAATGACCAGTCTGATGTTACCAAAATGTACACAGATGCAAAAGCAGGTACCGTTGACTATGTAAACCTGAACACCTCCACTATGGAGACAGCAAAATCCGAAGGTCTGTACGACCAGTACGCAGTAGTTTCAGATACCGACGCTACTTCCTACATGGGATTCTACAATATCAACCGTACTGCGACTGCAAATGCCAACGACGGAACAACAGCAAAGAGTACAAAGTCTGACGAAGAAATCCAGAGAACAAACAAAGCACTGCAGAACGTGCACTTCAGAAGAGCGATCAGCTTTGCGGCAGATCGTGGCGCTTACAATGCACAGCAGGTTGGCGAGGATCTGAAATATACTTCTCTTAGAAATACCTTTACCCCGGGATATTTCGTAAGCCTGTCAAAAGACACTACCATTCAGATCAATGGAACCGACACAACCTTCCCGGCAGGCACCTACTATGGTGAAATCGTACAGAAACAGATCGACGCCGACGGCGTGAAGATCAAAGTATGGGATGCCGAAAACAAGACCAGTGATGGTTTTGATGGATGGTACAATCCGGAAAACGCAGTAGAAGAACTGAATACCGCAATCGAGGAGCTCGCAGAAGAAGGCATCACCATCGATGAGAGCAACCCGATCCAGATTGAGTATCCATATCCGTCTGCAGTAGAAGTTTACACCAACAAAGCAAACTCCTACAAGAAATCAGTAGAGGCTGCCCTTGGCGGAAAAGTTGTGATCAATCTGGTTGATGCCGTAGACATGGATGGATGGTACTATGCAGGATACTATGTAAACTATGGTTATGAACAAAACTACGACGTATATGATGTCTCCGGATGGAGTCCGGACTTTGGTGATCCGTGCTCTTATCTGGATACCATGCTTCCGGACTACGAAGGATACATGACCAAATGTTTCGGTATCTTCTAATTTTTGAAAAGTAAAAATTGGAAAGACCAGAACAGTTGAAAGCCAATGAATAAACCGGCAGGGGGATGGGGACAAAAAAAGCCATTCCCCTGTCATATTGTGTTAAGGAATGAGAGAATATGACAAAATATCTTTTTAAGCGTTTGTTGCATGGCCTTGTTTCCGTAGTAATCGTCGTTGGATGCGTTATGACTATGATCTATTCTCTGATGGACCGAAATCTGATTTTCGCACAGGACGCCACCTATTCCCATCAGAGCAATAACCAGAAAAAGGTGTACAAATATCAGAAGTGGGAGACATACGGATATCTTGATTATGTAACCTATGCAGATTATTTGAACGCTCTCAAAGCAAAAGGCGAAATTGACGAGGATACGAGATCCAAAGCAGTAGCATTCGGAAGAACGAAAGACCAGGATTCAGAACTGGTATCTGAATATGTAAAGGAATTTACAGCTTATTATAAAGCAAAAGGTTACACCGTAAGAAGATACGACGCGATCATGATGGGCAAGAAAAAATATGCCAACGGCGGACAGCAGCAGCTGTTTGCGTACAAGGATATTCCGCTTGCAACGCGTCTCGGAAAATATTTTTCCGGTTTGATTAACATCGACAGCATTCACGATGCTGCAAAGGTAGAAGGTAAGAGGGGGATTACATTTACCTTACACGATCCGGTATATGGGGGAAAGAAATTTTCACCGGCCATCATGGGAAATGGCACAACACACAAGTACCTGATGTACTTTGACTCAAAATTCCCATATTTCCATCAGAATATAATCACCATAAATTTAGGAAAGTCCTATTCCGTAAATGAGGGTGTGGATGTAGCACTGACCATGACCCGCGCACAGGGATCCTACGTAAAATCGGAGATTACCTATCCAAGCGGTCTGGTGGAATACAGTGCAGACGATCTGCACAGCGCAACGTATATGAACGAATCTCAGGATGCAAGCGCTGTTCATTCCGATCGGTTCGCAGATGACTATACCAACGTGGATACAGTTAAGAGTGGTAAATCAAAAATCGGCTATTCCTTTGTAATCGGTATCATTGCCGTAATTCTTTCCTATCTCATCGCAGTGCCGCTTGGCATTCTGATGGCGAGAAAGAAAGACAAACTGGTTGACCAGCTTGGAACCATCTATATTGTATTTATTATAGCAGTACCTTCACTGGCCTATATCTTCCTGTTTAAAGCAATTGGAGGAAAAATTGGTCTGCCGACCACCTTTGACATGGATTCGAAGAGCAAGCTGATGTATATTCTGCCGATCGTTTCCCTGGCACTGCCGCAGGTGGCAAACCTGATGAAATGGCTGCGTCGATACATGATCGACCAGATGAACTCCGATTACGTAAAATTCGCAAGATCCGGTGGTCTGACAGAGGGAGAAATCTTTACGAAACACATTTTGAAGAATGCAGCGATTCCGATCGTGCAGGGTGTTCCGGCGAGCGTACTGTTCGCACTGACCGGAGCCATCATCACCGAGCGTGTGTACGTAGTACCTGGTGCCGGTAATCTGCTGACGGAAGCAATCAGCAAATATGACAATGGTGTTATCGTAGGTGTTACACTGTTCTACGCAGTGCTCTCCGTGATTTCCATCATCCTGGGCGATGTTTTGATGTCCATGGTGGATCCGCGAATCTCATTCTCAACGAAAGACAGGTAGGAACTTATGAATTATGATTTAGATAAATTCGGTCTGTCTGAGGAAGAACTGTTTTCTCCTGTAGATAACAGCAGTTTGGAGTCTGAGAAAATTACGGCTCCGAGATATTCCTACTGGCATTCCGTGTTCCGCGTATTTTTTAAGAAAAAAATCAACATTGCCGTACTTTGCCTCCTGGGTGTGATTCTGCTGATGACGTATGTGTATCCGCTCTTTGTGGAGTACGACCGTTTCGCCAATCTGATGAACGGCGCGACAAAACATCTGTCTCCAGGCAAAGCCTTGCAGCAGCTTGGATTCAATATTCACTGGATTTTAGGATCCGGTGCTTCCGGACAGTCAACCTTTGATGCTGTCTGGTTTGGTTCCAGAATTTCAGTTTCCCTGGCATTTATCTGCGCGCTCATCAACCTTTCGATTGGTGTGATTGTCGGATCTGTCTGGGGATTTTCGAAGAAGGTTGATGTCTTCATGATGGAGGTTTACAACATCATCGGAAATATTCCGTATGTACTTCTGATCTCCGTCCTGGTGCTTATCTTTTCTCCGAGCTTCTGGACTATGGTATTTGCACTGACCGTTACCGGATGGCTCGCCATCGCGTATTTTATCCGTACACAGGTCGTTATCATCCGTGACAGAGAGTATAATCTGGCATCAAAATGTCTCGGAACCTCTATTTTCCGCATTGCGATGAAGAATATTCTTCCGTTTATGACATCTGTCATTGTTACTCTGGCGGCAACTGAGATTCCGTCCTACATCTCTTACGAGGTGTTCCTGGCTTACATCGGTATGGGACTTTCTGACATGTCTCTGGGAAGACTGATCTATGAGGCTGAGGGCGCCATGCTGACACCGGGATGGGGATTCGAATTCTGGAGTCCGGTTGTTGTCGCTTCAATTATCACCGTAGTATTATATGTAGTTGGACAGAACCTTGGAGATGCGTCCGACCCGAGAACACATATGTAGGAAGGAAAGCCGCATGGAAGATAAAAAAGTATTATTATCGATTAAGGACTTACAGGTAAAATTCCGTGTCCGCGGCCGTATCCTGACGGCAATCCGGGGCGTAACGCTGGATATTTACGAGAATGAGTCCATTGCTATCGTAGGAGAATCCGGTGCCGGTAAATCCGTATTCACAAAAGCGTTTGCAGGAATGCTGGACAGCAACGGCTTCATCGATCAGGGAGATATCATTTTTAACGATGCCGAGCTGAGCGATACCGTTGTGCCGCTGAATTCTTATGCGAAAAAGACCATCGCATCCACCTGGGAAAAACTGAATGAGTATTCCAAACTGGAATATGGTTCAGAAGTATTCCTGAAAATGAAGGCGCTGGAGCAGGAAAAAGAAGAAAAAATGACGCTGAGCGAGGAAGAGCGTGAGAAAGCAGATGCTGAAATCAAGGAACTTGTAATAAAGAGAACCGAACTTTTCAACTATAAGCAGACACTCGATACTTCCAAAGAAAAAGCGAAAATCAAAGAGACATCCGCGGAGATTTCCAGACTGGATGGAGAGATTAAGGCTCTGCAGAAAGCAAAAGAAGAAAAAATCAAGGCACACAAACAGGCTGCCATGAACGATACGGCCTACAATCAGGCGTATGATGCAAAGATGGCAGAGTACAAAAAAGAGTATGCCGGCCTGACAGCAAAAGAAATTACGGACGAGACAAGAAAGAGAAATGAGATTCTTGCCAAAGAGATCTATCTTTCCGTTGGACGTTACAAACTGCGCAAAAAAGTCCGCATGATCAAAAAGCTGCACGAGGCATTCAAAGCTGCAATGGAGCGCGGTGTGGATCTGAACGATGAGCAGAAGCGAAACGGCGTTTTTGACCAGGCTACCTTCCGCGTACGCTATCTGGATGAGACACCGGAGCAGCTTCATGGAACCTGTATCATCAATCTGGCAAAAATCCAGGATCCGAATGACTGGGGTCAGATCCGCGGTAAGAAAATTGCAACCGTATTCCAGGATCCGATGACTTCCCTGAACCCGATCATCACAATCGGAAAACAGATTACGTCTGTTATCATGAAGCATCAGCATGTCAGCGAAGTGGAAGCAAGGGCACAGGCGCTTGAGCTGATGGAAAAGGTTGGTATTCCGAACGCAGAGCAGCGTTTCGATGATTATCCGTTCCAGTATTCCGGCGGTATGAGACAGCGTATCGTTATCGCGATTGCACTTTCCTGCCGTCCGAAGATCCTCATCTGCGATGAGCCGACAACTGCGCTGGATGTTACGATTCAGGCGCAGATCCTGAAGCTGATCAAGGACCTTCAGAAAGAGTACAACTATACCATCGTGTTTATTACCCACGACCTTGGTGTCGTAGCGAATATCGCTGACCGTGTTGCCGTTCTGTACGCAGGACAGATCATCGAGTTTGCGAATGTAGAAGAGCTGTTCTACGACCCGCGCCATCCGTACACCTGGGCGCTGCTTTCTTCCCTGCCGCAGCTTGCGGAGCGGAATACAAAGCTGTTCTCAATTACCGGTACCCCGCCGTCTCTGTATAATAAAATTATCGGAGATCCGTTTGCGCCGCGTAACCAGTACTGTCTGAAAATCGACACACTGGAAGAACCGCCGATGTTCAAGGTAACGGATACCCATTACGCCAAAACCTGGCTGCTGGATCCGAGAGCACCAAAGACGGAGAAGCCGGAGGCAATTCAGAATATTCACGAAAAATTATTAAAAGCATACAACTTATAGGAGAGTTTGAAAGTGTCTACAAAGCAGGAAAGCAAGACCACTGTTTCGCATCTGCCGGAGCATGGTCCGATTGACGAAAATGGAAGAGAAATCTTACTGCAGGTAAAAAATGTAGATATCACTTTCGGCAAGGGCGATGACGCAGTCAAAGCGGTAAAAAATGCTTCTTTTGACATCTACAAGGGAGAAACCTTCTCCCTCGTAGGCGAGTCCGGTTCCGGAAAGACCACGATCGGCCGTGCGGTCATTCGTGTCAACCCGTGTTCCGCAGGAGAGATCCTGTACAAGGGTGTTAAAATTTCCGGCAAGATTCCGCATTCCCTGGACCGGGAGGTTATCCGAAACATTCAGATGGTATTCCAGGATCCTGCCGCATCGTTAAATGAGCGTGCGACGGTCGATTACATCGTATCCGAGGGTCTTTACAACTTCCATCTGTACGAGAACGAGGCAGACCGTGTGAAAAAGGTAGAGAACATGATCAACGAAGTTGGTCTTCTGCCGGAGCACCTGACCCGTTACCCACATGAGTTCTCCGGCGGACAGCGCCAGCGTATCGGTCTGGCCCGTGCCATGGTTATGGAGCCGGAGCTGGTTGTAGCCGATGAGCCGATCTCCGCACTGGACGTATCGATCCGTGCCCAGGTCCTCAATCTGCTGAAGAAATTCCAGAGAGAAAAACAGGTTACTTATCTGTTTATCGCCCATGACCTTTCCATCGTACGGTTCATTTCCGACCGTATCGGTGTTATCTACAAAGGAAATATCGTAGAGGTTGCGGACGCAGAGGAGCTGTTCAACTTCCCGTTGCATCCATACACCCATTCCCTGATCTCTGCGATCCCGATTCCGGATCCGCAGCTTGAGAAGAACAAAGTGCTGTACACCTACGATCCGTCCATTCACGATTATTCCGTGGACAAACCGGAGTTCGTGGATATCGGACACAACCACTTTGTATACGGAAACAAGAAAGAGATCGAAGAGTACAAGGCACTCCGTGAAAAGGGAGAGCCGCTGCAGCCGATCACCATCAGAAAGCCTGGCGAGAAAGTAAAAGAGGAGAACCACGAGGTTCATCTTTCCAAGGCAGAAGATGAGTTCCTGAAAACTCCGGTTCACGATACCGGAAGCATCTGGTACAAAGTGCTGTCGTTCTTCTTCCCGATCATCGGTATTATCGCAGCAATGGTATACAAAAAGAAACAGTACTATCACAACTATAAAGCATGTAAGCAGGGCGCGCTGTACGGATTCGCCGTACTGGCCGTGATTCTCCTGATCTTTATCATTGCATTGATATTGGTTGTCCTATAGCAGACTGTGAAAAGCAAAGCAGTGTCAGAATCGAAAGTCTTTTGATTCCGGCGCTGCTTTTTTTTGTGCCGTTTTACTTGACGGGAGACATATTTTCTGGGACAATAAAACACAGTGCGAATGAAGGGGAGAACTTAAAGTAAGAGGAGTAAAAGAATGGGAAGAACAGTAAAAGATCCAAACAGACGGCAGCCGAAGCCGGTGCAGAAAGTTCAGCTCTCTGAAAAGAATGTCGGACGGCGCATCGTGCTTGTGATACTGTTTCTGGCGATCGGATCCGGTTTTCTGGTGTATGGTTTTATGAATTTTCTGCGCGGCGATTCCGGCTGGCGCGAAATCAGCGTGAAGGCGGGCTCGGAGCTGAACTGCAGCGAGGATTTCACACTGAAATATAATGTCGGTGCAGGCGGCGTATCGGCGGGTGGGGAGGCAAAGGCACTCTCGCTGATTTATACCGATGCGGCGGTGAAGGGCTACCGGCTTTTTAATATCGACGAGAGTTTCGATGATGTGACAAACCTGTACGATATCAACCAGCATCCAAACGAAGTGATGACGGTAGATCCGGTTTTGTACGATGCCCTGAAAAAAGTATCCGATGCCAACTGCCGGGAAATCTATCTGGGACCGCTGTACGCGTCACTGGAAAATCTCTGCATGAGCAATGATGATGCGGCCGCAGCACAGTTCGATCCGGAGAAGGATGATGATGCGGCAGAGGAAGCGGCAGCCGTCGCAGCCTTTGCGCAGAACCCGGATGACATTTCCATGGAATTCCCGGGAGAAAACCAGGTCTGCCTGCATGTGTCGGATGCGTATCAGGCATATGCCGCAGAGATGGGCTACACGGCGTATCTCGACTTTTTCTGGATGAAAAATGCTTTTTTGATTGACTATCTGGCGGACACGATCCGCGGCGAGGGCTATCAGCTCGGCATTATTTCCAGCAAGGACGGATTTGTGCGCTGTCTCGATGAAACAGGGGAAAAAGAGTACCAGTACCCGCTGTACCATCTTTCCGGGAATGAAATTCAGTCACATGGAACGATGACGTACGAGGGACCGAAAAGTATCGTATTTTTCCACGCTTACCAGGCGGGCAGTCCCGATACGTACCGCTATTACCAGTATCAGGACGGAACGATGCGCACGCCGTATCTTAGCGCGTCAGACGGAAAAGACCACACGGCAGCATCAGAACTGATCGTCTATTCCGGTGAATATGGCTGTGCTGATACGCTGCTTGCAGCATTTTTCGATTATCAGGCCGAATCGCTTTCCGGGGAGCTCCTGAAAACACTGGCTTCACAGAAAATTTACAGCGTCTGGTTTGAGAACAATGAGATTCAGACCACAGACGAAAAGTTTTCCGTGACAGCGGTGAATAAATAAAAAAACAGAATAAAAAAACAAACCAGATTTGCATTGTACAATCGCGGTTAGGATGGTAAAATAAAATCAGAATTTGAAAAATCATTTCCACAATCTGCAAGCCCCACTTCGCGATCTGTTTTGACTTTATCCGGTTGCTGCAGACCGTTTGGGCTGAAAATGGGACTCGCAGCTCACGAAAAGCTTTTTTCAAACACGCTCTGGCATGAATGAGTGCTTTTTTATGCGATTTTGTATGGGGGAAGCAGCAGCAAGAGCACGTAAAATAAATAAGGAGGGGTTACAATTTTGAAAATGGAAGAAAAATTATACGATTATATGGATTGGGCAGAGATTGAAGCTGTGGTCTATTCTGAGGAGAATCATCCAAGAGACATCTTGGGACCGCGTGTAACGGAGGATGGTGTTTTGATCCAGGCATTTTTCCCCGGGGCAACCCGCGCAGCCGTACATACGATCCGCGACGGAAAACAGACTGAAATGGTCTGCGAGGATGAAGCAGGATTTTTCGCTGTTCTGCTTCCGGGGAAAAAAATTCCGTCCTATACGCTGATCTATTGGGATGGCGACGGAAACCAGATGGAGCATTACGATCCATACGCCTATCCGATGCAGTTTACCGAGCAGGAACAGAAACAGTTTGAAAATGGCATCTGCTATTCGATCTATGAGAAGCTGGGTGCACATCCGGTAAAAATCGACGGCGTCAGTGGTGTTTACTTCGCAGTCTGGGCACCGAATGCGATCCGTGTCAGCGTTGTCGGAAACTTTAATAACTGGGACGGAAGAGCATATCAGATGAATCTTCTGGAGTCCGGGATCTACGAACTCTTTATTCCGGGTGTCCGCGCGGGCGACATCTATAAGTACGAAATCAAGGCCAGGGGCGGTCTGACGTATCTGAAATCGGATCCGTACGCAAATGCGGCACAGCTGCGCCCAAACAATGCAAGTGTTGTGTTTGACCTTGGAAAATATGCCTGGCAGGATGAGAACTGGATGAAGAAGCGTGGTGTCACACAGGGCGACAAAGCGCCGATCTCTGTTTATGAAGTGCATCTTGGCTCCTGGAAAAAACCGGACGATGGACGTGAATTTTATAACTACCGCGAGATTGCTCCGATGCTGGCTTCTTACGTCAAAGAGCTCGGCTACACCCATGTAGAACTGATGCCGGTGATGGAGCATCCTCTTGACGAGTCCTGGGGGTATCAGGTAACGGGCTATTATGCACCGACAGCACGTTACGGAACGCCGGATGACTTCCGCTATTTTATGGATACGATGCATCAGAATGACATTGGCGTCATTCTCGACTGGGTACCGGCACACTTCCCACGTGATACTTTCGGACTTTCTGCTTTTGACGGTACATGCCTGTACGAGCATTTCGATCCAAGACAGGGATCCCATCCACACTGGGGCACGCTGATTTACAATTACGGCAGACCGGAAGTAAAGAACTTCCTGATCGCCAATGCGCTTTTCTGGGCAAAAGAGTACCATGCCGACGGAATCCGTATGGATGCGGTTGCTTCGATGCTGTATCTTGATTATGGCAAGCAGGACGGGGAGTGGGTCGCAAATATCTACGGCGGAAATGAGAACCTTGAGGCAATCGAATTTTTAAAACATCTGAACTCCATCTTCAAAAAAGAGTTTCCGGATGCACTTCTGATTGCAGAGGAATCGACCGCATGGCCGAAGGTGACGGGAGACCTAGACGACGAAGGCCTTGGCTTCGACTACAAGTGGAATATGGGCTGGATGAATGATTTTACGGAATATATGAAATATGATCCGGTATACCGCGGTGCACACCATGATCAGCTGACTTTTTCTATGGTATATGCATACTCGGAAAAATTCATGCTGAGTCTGTCACACGATGAAGTGGTTCACCTGAAAGGGTCTATGTATACCAAAATGCCGGGTACACCGGAACAGAAAATGGCAAACCTCCGTCTGGCGTACGCTTATCAGATGGTGCATCCCGGAAAGAAGCTTCTGTTTATGGGACAGGAATTCGGACAGGAAAAAGAGTGGAATGAGAAACAGCCCCTGTCCTGGGAACTTTTGGAGGATAAGGAGCATCTGCAGTTAAAGAACTATATGGCAGCACTGCATGCGTTTTACAAGGCAAATCCGGCACTGTATCAGCTTGACGAAAAGCCGGAGGGCTTTGAATGGATCAATGGCATGGAGTGGGAGAAGAACCTTCTGATCTTTTTACGCAGGACGAAGAAGAAAGAAGATACACTGCTTGTCGTATGCAACTTCTCGAATGTCGAGTACGATGATTTCCGCATTGGTGTGCCGTATCCCGGAAAGTACAAAGAAATGTTCAACAGTGATGCAGAGGCCTATGGTGGAACCGGCGTTGGAAATCCACGTGTGAAAATGTCGAAAAAAACAGAGTGTGACGAGCGGAAAAATTCCATTACCGTGAAACTTGCACCGCTTTCTGTTCAGGTATTTTCATATACGAAGCCGGAGACGGGTGCTGCGAGCAATAAGCGTGCGAAAGCAAAAACTGCAGCGAAAGCGGCGACAGAGAAGAAAACCGGAAAGAATGTAAAATCGGCCGGGAAACCGGAAGAAGCAGTAAAAGTAAAGAAAACAACAAAGACTGCCGGAAAAACGGAGAAAAAAGTATCGGAAAAAACGGCGAAAAGAGCAGAGAAAAAGCAGGGAACCACGATTGCGACAGAGAAGGTAGAGAAAGCCGTAAAGCAGGCGATCGACAGCAAACCGGTGAAAACGGTGGAGCAGACGGTGGATAAGCTGGTAAAAGCCGGAAAATTCGCAGCGGCAGAGGCAGCAAAAGCCGTGGAAAAATACCGCGCCGCCGATCCGGAAAAGAAACCGGCTGCAAAGCCGGAAACCAAGTCGGAAGCAAAATCAGGGGCAAAATCAGAGGCAAAACCAGAGACAAAAACGAAAAAAAGCACAGGCATGAGTGAACTCGGCGAGGAGCTGCAGAGAAAATTCGAGACAGAGGAGAGATAACACATGGTGAATCTGACAGCGGCAGAACGCGTCTATGAATACTGGATCGACAAAGCCTCCTCGACTGCCGATCTGGTGCTGAAGATCGTGTTTGCGGTAATCCTTTTTCTGGTTGCACGCAAACTGATCCTGTGGCTCTGCGGGCTGATCCGGAAAAATATGCGGCGTTTTAACACGGAGGAGGCTGTAGTCAGTTTTACCGTTTCCATGGTGAAATACAGTCTGAACACGCTGCTGGTGCTGACAATCATCGTGCAGCTCGGCATTGTGTCCGAAGCGTCGATCGCGGCAGCCATCGCCTCCGCCGGCGTTGCCGTATCCCTGGCACTGCAGGGCGGCCTCTCAAACTTTGCAGGCGGTGTGATGATTCTGTTGCTGAAACCATTTAAGGTCGGTGACTACATCATTTTTCCGGGCGAAGGTCAGGAGGGAACGGTTAAGAAGATTGAGATGTATTACACGACAATCAACAGCATCGACAACCGTACCATTATGATCCCGAACGCCAATCTGACGAACCATACCATCATCAACGTGACGGCGATGGACCGGAGAAAGCTGGAGATCAAAGTCGGCATTTCTTATGAGTCCGATATTAGAAAAGCGAAGGACATCCTGCGCCGCCTCGTTGAGGAGGAGCCGCATTTTCAGTCGGAGGAACAGCAGTTTTTCGTAGATGAGCTGGGCGAGAGCGCGATTACGGTCGGTCTCCGCGCCTGGGTCGCAACGGAAAATTACTGGCCGGTCAAGTGGAAAATGAACGAGCGCATCAAGGAAGAATTTGATGCGGCAGGGATTTCTATTCCGTATAATCAGCTTGATGTCCATATCTGTCCGGGATCGGAGCGTAAATAAGTGGAAAAAACGTGATAAATAAGGGAAAAATTGCAATTAACCCTTGCAATTACGCAGAAAAGGTGCTATAGTAAAGCTGTTAATAAGTGACTGTTAAGGAGTGGACGATTTCGTCCACTCTTTCTTGTGTACAGGGAAATGAAAGAATTTTTCGAAAGTTTCCCTAAATCAAAAAGGTGGTGAGGATTTGAGCAGAAGAGAAGAATACGAACAGAAGGCAGAAGAACTGATCACTCCGATTGTAGAAGCCAATGGTTTTGAACTGGTGGATGTGGAGTATGTCAAAGAGGGCGGTACCTGGTATTTGCGTGCTTACATCGACAAAGAAGGCGGAATCACCGTGGATGACTGCGAAATCGTCAGCCGTGCATTTTCTGACCGGCTGGACGCAGAGGACTTTATCGATGACGCCTATATCATGGAGGTCAGCTCCCCGGGCCTTGGACGTCCGCTGAAAAAAGAGAAAGACTACAAGAGAAGCATGGGAAAAGAGCTGGAAATCCGGACATACCGTGCGATCGAGAGAAACCGGGAATTTTACGGAATACTCACCGCATATGATGATAACAGTGTGACCATTGAGGAGGAGGACGGAACAGAGCGCGTCTTCCAGAAAAGCGATATTGCATTGATCCGTTTAGCATTTGATTTCTAAACAGACGCAGATACAGGAGGAAAAGAGAAAAATGAATACAGAATTAATGGAGGCCCTTGAAGTTCTTGAGAAAGAGAAGAATATCAGCAAAGATACCCTGCTTGAGGCAATTGAGCAGTCGCTGATCCAGGCCTGTAAAAACCATTTTGGCAAAGCAGATAATGTAAAGGTAAGCATCAACGCCCAGACTGGTGATTTCAAAGTCGTAGCAGAGAAAACCGTTGTTGATCTGGTACAGGATCCGATCATGGAGATCGCCCTTTCCGATGCAAAACGTGCAGACTCCCGCTATGAACTCGGCGATATCGTTCCGGTAGAAATCAAATCCAAAGAGTTCGGCCGTATTGCAACCCAGAATGCCAAAAACGTCATTCTTCAGAAGATCCGTGAGGAAGAGCGTAAAGTTCTGTTTGATCAGTACTTCGAGAAAGAGCACGATGTGGTTACCGGTGTGGTACAGCGCTATGTAGGACGCAACGTCAGCATCAACCTCGGTAAAGTAGACGCTCTGCTGACCGAGAACGAGCAGGTCAAAGGCGAGAAATTTGAGCCGACCCAGCGTGTGAAAGTATACGTTCTGGAAGTAAAGAATACAACCAAGGGACCGAAGGTTATGGTATCCCGTACCCATCCGGAGCTCGTAAAACGTCTCTTTGAGTCTGAGGTTTCCGAGGTTGCGGAAGGCATCGTAGAGATCAAGAGCATTGCCCGTGAGGCGGGAAGCCGTACAAAAATGGCAGTATGGTCCAACGATCCGAATGTCGATGCAGTCGGCGCATGCGTCGGTATGAACGGAAGCCGTGTCAACGCGGTTGTCAACGAGCTGAACGGCGAGAAGATCGACATCATCACATGGGATGAGAACCCGGCACTCCTGATCGAGAACGCACTGAGCCCGGCAAAAGTTATTTCCGTTATGGCAGACCCGGATGAGAAGACCGCAAAAGTAATCGTTCCGGATTACCAGCTTTCCCTTGCCATCGGTAAAGAGGGACAGAACGCAAGACTTGCCGCACGTCTGACCGGGTTCAAGATTGACATCAAGAGCGAGACCCAGGCACGCGAGGCAGGAGACTTCGACTACGTAGAAGAAGAGGAATACGAGGAAGAGGGCAATTACGATGAGTCCGCAGCAGAGGAGGAAACCATCTCTGCAGAAGAAAACTTCGACGAGAATGATGTAGAAACAGCAGAGAAAGCCGGAGACGAAGAGTAATTAAAATAAAAACAAAGGCGGGATGAGCATTTGAGTACAGTTCGTAAAGTGCCGCTGCGTAAATGCATTGGCTGCAATGAAATGAAAAACAAAAAAGAAATGATCCGCGTGGTGAAAACCACCGAAGGAACGATTGTTCCGGACACAACCGGAAGAATGAACGGACGCGGTGCTTATGTCTGCTCTCTGGAATGTCTGGGGAAAGCAATGAAAAACAAAGGACTTTCCCGTTCTCTGAAGGCAGAAATTCCATCAGAGGTTTATGAGCAGTTAAAGGAGGCATTTGCGAAGATTGAACAGTCAAAGTAAAGGATTATCCATGCTGGGCCTTGCCATGAAGGCGGGTAAGGTATCGAGCGGCGAATTTGCGACCGAGCAGGCCGTAAAGAGCGGCAGCGCATACCTTGTCATTCTGGCGGAAACGGCGTCGGCCAATACACAGAAGAAATTTCGCAATATGTGTGCATACTATAAAGTGCCATGCATTCTTTTTGGGGACAAAGAGCAGCTTGGAAGAGCCATCGGAAGAGAATACCGTTCTTCCCTTGCCGTATGTGAAGCGCATTTTGCAGAAAAAATAGCAGCATTGTTGGCAGAAGCGTAAGGCGTAAGGCCGGAAAGGTCGGTGGATGGATGCAGGAAACACGAAAACCGCAGAAAGAGGAGAAAAGATCATTGGAAAAGAAAGATACAGAAAATATGGAAATGAAGAAACCGGAAGAGCAGGCAAAACCGAAGAAAAAGAAAATTATTTCCGTTGTGCGTCCGCAGAACGCAACAAGTAAAGAAGCAAAAGAGTTCACAAAGAACCAGGGACAGAAAAAAGACCGCCCGTCCCGCGGAAACGGCCGTCCGGAAGGAAACCGCAATGGAAACGGAAGAAGCGAGGACCGTCCGAACCGTGGAAACGGAAACGGCGGAAATGGAGATCGTCCGAACCGCAATGGAGACCGTCCGCAGGGAGAGCGCCGTTTCAACAATAACGGAGACCGTCCGAACCGCAATGGAGACCGTCCGCAGGGAGAGCGCCGCTTCAACAATAACGGAGACCGCCCGAACCGCAGCGGAGACCGTCCGCAGGGAGAACGCCGCTTCGGCGGAAACAATGGAGACCGCCCGAACCGCAGCGGAGACCGTCCGGGAGGAGACCGCAATAACGGCGGAAGAAATGGAAACGGTGAGAGAAGCGGAAGACCATTCGGTGAGCGTTCCGCACGTCCAAACGGAGGCAGACCGGGAAATAATGGCGGAAGACCGTTCGCAGGAAAGGATGATGATTCCCAGAATCAGAACCGCCGTCCGGGAGGAGACCGCCGCAGAACCGAGCATAAGAGCTCTGCAGGCGATACAATGAGCCTTGGCATCAAGAAGCCAGGCCGTGATACAGGAAGAAAAGAAAAAGACAAAAACAAAGATTCTTTAAGAGAGAATAAATTCAGTGAAGACAGAGGAAGAGGCGGAAACCGTCCGAACCAGGGACATCATCAGCAGTCCAGACTCCCGAAAGCGCTCCAGAAACCGGTCAACAAACCGAAACAGGAAGCTCCGAAGGACGAGGTAAAGGAGATTACCCTGCCGGAGAAAATGACCATCCGCGAGCTGGCTGAGAAGATGAAAATGCAGCCGGCAGTCATCGTAAAGAAACTGTTCATGGAAGGAACGATGGTTACCGTAAACCATGAGATCGATTTCGAAAAAGCGCAGGAAATCGCGCTTGATTATAACATCATCGCTGAGCCGGAAGAGAAAGTCGATGTGATCGAAGAGCTCTTAAAAGAGGACGAAGAGGATGAAAAAGACATGGTTCCGCGTCCGCCGGTAGTCTGCGTTATGGGACACGTTGACCACGGTAAAACATCTCTTCTGGACTGCATCCGGAATACCCATGTCACCGACCGCGAGGCTGGCGGTATTACCCAGCACATCGGTGCATACACCGTTTCGATCAACAAACAGAAGATTACGTTTCTCGATACCCCAGGACATGAGGCATTCACCGCTATGCGTATGCGTGGAGCCAATGCAACGGATATCGCCATTCTCGTTGTCGCAGCAGACGACGGTGTGATGCCGCAGACCGTTGAGGCAATCAACCATGCAAAAGCAGCCGGCGTTGAGATCATCGTTGCGATCAATAAGATCGATAAACCAGGCGCAAACGTAGAGCGTGTAAAACAGGAGCTCTCCGAGTACGAACTGATTCCGGAGGACTGGGGCGGAAGCACCGTATTCGTTCCGGTATCTGCAAAGAACAACGAAGGTATCGACGATCTGCTTGAGATGATCCTTCTGACTTCCGAAGTGCTCGAGCTGAAAGCAAACCCGAACCGGAAAGCAAGAGGTCTTGTCATCGAGGCTGAGCTGGATAAAGGAAAAGGACCGGTTGCTACCATTCTGGTACAGAAAGGTACCCTGCATGTCGGCGATTACATCGCAGCAGGCGCATGCTCCGGTAAAGTCCGTGCGATGATGGATGATAAGGGACGCCGCGTCAAAGAGGCAGGCCCGTCTACTCCGGTTGAGATCCTCGGACTTTCCGATGTTCCGAACGCAGGAGAGATCCTCGTTCAGACCGATAACGATAAAGAAGCAAAGAACTTCGCAGCAACCTTCGTGGCAGAGAACAAGAAGAACCTGCTTGAGGAGACAAAAGCGAAGATGTCCCTGGATGATCTGTTCAACCAGATTCAGGAGGGTAACTTAAAAGAACTGGCACTCGTTGTCAAAGCCGATGTACAGGGATCTGTCGAGGCAGTAAAACAGAGTCTTGTCAAACTCTCCAACGAGGAAGTTGCCGTACGCGTCATCCACGGCGGTGTCGGTGCGATCAACGAGTCCGACGTTATGCTGGCAACCGCATCTTCCGCCATCATTATCGGATTTAACGTACGCCCGGATGCGAACGCAAAATCCATGGCAGAGCAGAACGGCGTAGACATCCGTCTGTACCGTGTCATCTACCAGGCAATTGAGGATGTTGAGGCAGCCATGAAGGGTATGCTTGAGCCGGTTTACGAAGAGAAAGTTATCGGCCATGCCGAGGTACGTCAGCTCTTCAAGGCATCCGGTGTCGGAACGATCGCCGGAAGCTATGTACTGGACGGAACGTTCCAGAGAGGCTGCAAAGTTCGAATCAGCCGCGAAGGAAACCAGATCTTCGAAGGAAATCTGGCATCCCTCAAACGTTTCAAAGACGATGTCAAAGAAGTGCGCTCCGGCTATGAGTGCGGTCTTGTATTTGAAGGATTCAACGATCTTCAGGAGTTCGATCAGGTCGAGGCCTATATCATGGTAGAAGTGCCGAGATAGAAATGAGGAATTAAGTTGAGAAAAAACAGTATTAAAAACACCAGGATCAACGGGGAAGTACAGAAAGAGCTTTCCAACATCATCCGGAACGAGATCAAGGATCCGCGCATCGGAATGATGACCTCTGTCACAGCGGCAGAGGTAGCGCCGGATCTGAAGACGTGTAAAGTATATATCAGTGTGTTTGGCGATGATGAGGCGAAGAAAGAAACCATCCGCGGCTTAAAGAGCGCGGAGGGCTTCATCCGCCGTATGCTGGCCAAGACCATTAACCTCCGCAATACACCGGAGCTGACCTTTGTCCTGGATGAGTCGATTGAATATGGCGTTACGATGTCGAAACTGATTGATGAAGTAACACACAAAGAAGACAAAAAGGATGAGGAAAATGAAGAAAATTGATGAAATTCTAAACGGAGTCTCCTGCATGGCCATCGCCGGACACGTTCGTCCGGACGGTGACTGCATCGGTTCCTGCCTGGGATTATACCAGTATCTTCGCGACAATCGGCCGGAGATTCAGGCAGATGTCTATCTTGAGGATCCACGGCCGGAATTTTCCTATCTTCCGGGCTTTTCTGAGGTAAAGACAAGCTGTGAAGAGAAAGCGTACGACCTTGTGGTCCTTCTGGATGTATCCAGCGAGGAACGCATCGGCGTTGCCGTACCGCTTCTTGCAAAAGCGGGAAAGACGATCTGCATCGATCACCATGTGACGAATACAGAATATTGCGAAATCAATCACGTAGAGCCGGATGCAAGCTCTGCCTGCGAGGTGCTGTTCGGACTTCTGGAGGAAGAAAAGATCTCCGAGCCGTGCGCCGAGGCGCTGTACACTGGTATTGTGACCGATTCCGGCGTATTCCAGTACAGCAGCACCTCTCCGCACACGATGCGGGTTGCGGCCGCTCTGATGGAAAAGGGAGTTCCGTTTACCAGAATCATCGAGGATGCATTCTTCAAGAAAACATACGTACAGAACCAGATTATGGGACGCACGCTGACAGAGAGCATCATGCTTCTCGACAAGCAGTGTATTGTCGGTATCGTGCGGAAGAAGGTCATGGACTTCTATGGCCTGACAACGGGAGATATGGACGGCATTGTCAGCCAGTTAAAAAATACAGAAGGCGTTCACGTAGCGATCTTCCTGTATGAGCTGGAGCCGCAGGTCTTCAAAGTAAGCCTCCGCTCCGACGAGCTGGTTGATGTGAGCAAAATCGCAGCCGTATTCGGCGGCGGCGGCCATATCCGTGCGGCTGGCTGCACGATGTCAGGTTCTCCGTATGATGTAATCAACAATCTGACTCTGTATATCGAAAAACAGCTTCTTGCAGAAGAGGAAGAAGAGACGACAGAGGAAGAAGCATAAACAGGAAACAGCCGGGCGCAGAAAATACATCCACGCCCGGTTTTCTTGTGAAAAAGAGGGAGACAAAACAACATGATAAACGGAGTTCTGAACGTATGGAAAGAGGCGGGATTTACGTCGCATGACGTGGTTGCGAAGCTGCGCGGCATCCTGCACCAGAAAAAAATCGGCCACACCGGAACCCTAGACCCGGATGCGACGGGCGTGCTTCCAGTCTGCCTTGGAAAGGGAACGCGTCTCTGCGATATGCTGACCGATGAAACGAAGACGTATGAAGCGCTGCTTCACCTTGGAATCGCAACGGATACGCAGGACATGAGCGGAACCGTGACAGCAGAAGCGCCAGTGACCGTGACGGAAGAAGAGGTGCGGGACTGCATCGCCTCGTTTGTCGGGGAGCATCAGCAGGTGCCGCCGATGTATTCCGCGCTGAAGGTTAATGGAAAGAAACTCTACGAGCTGGCGCGGGAAGGCATCGTGATCGAGAGGAAGGCCCGCACGGTGCACTTTTACGAGATCAGCATTCTGGAAGTGAAGCTTCCGCTGGTGCGCATGGAGGTAACGTGTTCGAAGGGAACGTATATCCGTACCCTGTGCCACGATATCGGCGAAAAACTGGGCTGCCACGGATGTATGGAGCAGCTGATCCGCATGAGAGTCGGCCAGTTTGACCGAAACGGAGCGCACACGCTTGACGAGATCGCAGCGATTGTCGGTGAGGGCCGCCTTTCGGAGATCCTCGTGCCGGTCGATGAAATGTTTGCCGCGCTGCGCAGCTTTGCGACAGCGGACGATCATGCGAAAAAGCTTGCGGAAAACGGAAATCCGCTGAAACCGGCGCAGATCCGCGAAATCGGGGAAACTGCTTCCGGCGGGGACTTCGCAGAAGACGAGGAGTTCCGCCTTTATCTCGATGACGGAACGTTTGTCGGTATTTATCAATACAGACCATCACAAAACTTAACCAGACCGGTCAAGTTATTTCTGGAGAGAACATGAGATATCTAACAAAAACACTGGATTTTGACAGCAGAGGGGACAGCGTTGTAACCCTGGGGAAATTTGACGGCCTCCACCGGGGGCATATGATTCTGATCCGCCGTGTCCTTGCAATCGGCAGAACGGAAGGACTGGAAACGGTTGTGTTTACGTTTGACGTGCCGCCGCAGTCGAAAGTGCAGCATGTCAAGCCGCATCAGCTGCTGACGAATGAGGAGAGAAGAGCCCGCCTCGAACAGCTTGGCATGGACTGCCTTGTGGAATGCCCGTTTGTGGATGAAGTGATGCACATGACGCCGGAAGCCTTTATCAAAGAGATTCTGGTGGATAAGCTGCACGCGAAAAAAGTTGTTGTGGGAAAGGATTTCGGTTTTGGCTACAAGAGAAGCGGCACAGCCGAAATGCTGAAAGAAATGGGCCCGTCCCTTGGTTTTGAAACCGAGATCATCGAAAAAGCAGAGGAAAACGGCCGCGAGATCAGCAGCACCTGGGCACGGGAAGAGCTGGAACAGGGCAATATGGAAGCCGTGAGCGGTCTGCTCGGCTACGATTACGCGGTTCACGGCGAGATTGTCCACGGTCATGCACTCGGCAGAACGATCGGCGTGCCGACCATCAATCAGATCCCGCCGGCAGAAAAGCTGCTTCCGCCGTTCGGCGTCTACGTTTCCGAGGTGAAAATCGAAGGAAAAATTTATTACGGTATCACAAACATCGGTGTTAAGCCGACGGTACAGGAAAAATTTACCGGCGTGGAGACGAATCTTTTTGACTGCAGCGAGGATCTCTATGGAAAACAGGCGGAGGTTTCTCTGTTAAAATTCCTGCGCCCGGAGCAGAAATTTGTTTCGATCGAGGCGCTGAAAAACCAGCTCGATCATGATGTTGCGGCAGGAAAAAAATATGTAGAAAAAAAGTTCGCTCAGCAGTGAAACACTCGCTGTTTCGCTGCGTAAGAAAGTGATTCAGGTGTGAGCAGCTCTCCTTTTGCGAAGCAAAACTTAAAATGAGAGCTGCGAAAGTTACAGTTCGGAGAACTGTAACTACGTGAAAATTCATCGCGAAAACATCTGATTTTAGTATTTACAATTCGAAAAGCGTATGCTATACTAATCGAGTATGCGGGACAAAAAAGATCCCCGGACCCTGATTCAGAGGCAGGACACTCCGACCACTTCTTAGTCAGCGGTGCAATCAAAATAACAGGAGGAATTTAAAATGATTTCGAAAGAAAAAAAACAGGCAATCATCAAAGAGTATGCAAGAACTGAGGGAGATACAGGATCACCGGAAGTACAGGTAGCTGTTCTTACCGCAAGAATCGAGGAGCTCACTGAGCATCTGAAAGTTCACCACAAAGATCATCACTCCAGAAGAGGTCTTCTGAAAATGGTTGGTCAGAGACGTGGTCTGCTTGACTACTTAAAGAAAACTGATATTGAAAGATACCGTGCTTTAATCGAGAAGTTAGGAATCAGAAAATAATCAGCTTGGAACAACGGGCGGGATACATTTTCCGCCCGTTTCTTTGCTTGTAAGATCAAAGACGCAAACGACATGGAGCCATTCTGAGCTGCATTGCATCCGTAAGAAGCTGCCAGTGGCAGGTTCTGGAGGTGCAGGAATTTTATCCGAGACCACTGAAAAACACATTGAAAAGCTGCATCCTGTCCGTATTCCGGTGTGCTTTTCAGTTGTTTCGGAAATTCTGCTCAGAAGAAAAAAAGGAGATTATTTATGTACAAGAGTTTTTCTATGGAACTGGCAGGCAGAACCCTGACCGTAGACGTAGGCCGTGTAGCAAAACAGGCAAACGGCGCAGCATTTATGCATTATGGCGATACTGTAGTTCTTTCTACAGCAACTGCATCTGAGAAACCGCGTGACGGCATCGACTTCTTCCCATTAAGCGTTGAGTACGAAGAGAAGATGTACGCCGTTGGAAAAATCCCGGGAGGATTCAACAAAAGAGAAGGAAAAGCAAGCGAGCACGCAATTCTGACCAGCCGTGTCATTGACCGTCCGATGCGTCCGCTGTTCCCAAAAGATTACCGCAACGATGTTACATTAAACAACATGGTAATGTCCGTAGATCCGGAGTGTGATCCGGAAGTAGTCGCAATGCTGGGTTCCGCAATCGCAACCTGCATTTCCGACATCCCGTTTGACGGTCCGTGTGCCATGACTCAGATCGGCATGATCGACGGCGAGTTCATTGTAAACCCGACTCTCGCACAGAAAGCCGTATCCGACCTGAAACTGACCGTAGCTTCCACCAGAGAGAAAGTCATCATGATCGAAGCCGGAGCAAAAGAGATTCCGGAAGCAAAAATGATCGACGCCATCTACAAAGCACACGAAGTAAACCAGGAAATCATCAAATTCATCGACAGCATCGTAGCAGAGGTTGGAAAACCGAAACACGCTTATGAGAGCTGCGCTATTCCGGAAGAGCTGTTTGCAGCAATCAAAGAGATCGTTCCTCCGGCAGAGATGGAAGAGGCTGTTTTCAGCGATGACAAACAGACAAGAGAAGAAAACATCCGCGTCATCACCGAGAAACTCGAGGAGGCATTTGCCGACAACGAAGAGTGGCTGGCAGTATTAGGCGAGGCTGTTTACCAGTATCAGAAAAAGACCGTTCGTAAGATGATCTTAAAAGACCACAAACGTCCGGACGGCCGTGCGATCACAGAAATCCGTCCTCTGGCAGCAGAGGTTGACATTATCCCGCGTGTTCATGGTTCCGCTATGTTCACCCGTGGACAGACTCAGATCTGCAACGTAACAACACTGGCTCCGCTTTCCGAAGCACAGAAACTGGACGGACTGGACGAGTTCGAGACATCCAAACGTTACATGCATCAGTACAACTTCCCGTCCTACTCTGTAGGTGAGACAAAACCGTCCCGCGGACCGGGACGCCGTGAGATCGGCCATGGAGCTCTGGCAGAACGTGCCTTGGTTCCGGTGCTTCCGACCGAGGAGGAGTTCCCGTACGCAATCCGTACCGTATCCGAGACTTTCGAGTCCAACGGTTCTACTTCTCAGGCAAGTATCTGTGCATCTACTTTATCTTTAATGGCAGCAGGTGTACCTATTAAGAAACCAGTTGCAGGTATTTCTACAGGTCTTGTAACAGGAGAAAGCGATGATGATTACATCGTATTAACAGATATTCAGGGCCTTGAGGATTTCTTCGGAGACATGGACTTTAAGGTTGCCGGTACACATGATGGTATTACAGCAATTCAGATGGATATCAAGATTCACGGTTTAACACCAGATATTATCCGTGAGGCAATTTCTCGTACAAAAGAAGCTCGTGAACATATCCTTACTGATGTTATGGAACCAGTAATCTCTACACCGAGAGACCACGTTGGAGAATATGCTCCAAAGATTATGCAGATGCATGTGGATCCAGATAAGATCAGCGAGATTATCGGAAAACAGGGAAAGACAATCAACGCAATCATTGATGAGACAGGCGTTAAGATTGATATTAATGATGAGGGAAGAGTAGATATCTGTGGTGTAGATCAGGTAATGATCGACAGAGCAATGGAAATCATTCGTCTTATCGTAGAACCTGTAGAAGCAGGCAAGATTTATGAGGGAGAAGTTGTTCGTATTATGAACTTCGGTGCATTTGTACAGTTGGCTCCAAATAAGGATGGCCTGATTCACATTTCTAAACTTTCTAAAGAAAGAGTAGAGAAAGTAGAAGATGTTGTTAATATCGGTGATAAAGTAAAAGTAAAAGTTCTTGAAATTGATAAGATGGGAAGAATTAATCTGGCACTTCGCGAGATTATCAAATAAATTATTTTTACGAGGGGGCAGTGAGGTTGGAGTTCCTTTTAGAACAAATCAGCCAGATTACGCATGGTGTTGTACTGAATAGGATAAAGCCAAAGATATTAAGTGAGGGAGCAGAGTATCCCATTCTTACGATCAGTCAGTTAATTGACGAGGAAAATGGAGTGTGGGATTATGAAGTTCCTACGGCTTTGGTTGATAAAAAAAAGGTGAAGAATTTAAATCTGGCAAAAGAGCATAGCATCGTAATCGGACTGACCTCCTTCCATCGTGCTGCCGTACTGGAGAAACAGCATGAGGGCAAGATTATCCCATCCAATTTTGTTTCGATAGAATTTCAGAATGGGATAATGGATCCCTACTACTTTGCATGGTATTTTAATGAACATCCAGAGATAAAAAGGCAACGGATGATTGCCATTCAGGGAAACTCTTCAGTTAAGGTATTATCTGTACACATGATTCGTCAATTGATGATTGAGTGTCCGAATTTATCAACGCAGATGTCAATTGGTAAGCTGTACTATTATCAGAAGCGGAAAAAAGTACTTCTTATGGAAAAGATGCGTTTAGAAGAGGCAGTTCTGACAGAAGAAATGATGCACCATTTAGAAAAATTATAAAAGGGGAAACGGATGGACGAAAAACAGTTACAATATGAATTTTTGTCAATTTTAAGTGAGAGTCATCCGGGTCTGACATTTGAGGAATACAGAGATAGTTGTGTGTTCCTCTTATTTTATCAGTATCTTTGTTTAAAACATGGTGACTCACTAGAAGAGGCTTATAAGCCGGGTGAATTAGTGAAGATGGCAATACGTGGAAAGCTTCAGGTAGCTTCCTTTTTAAAATTTATGGAATCCGCTTCCTCTTTTTTACATCTTTTGAATAAAGATTTTCAACTTACAGAATTTTCATTTTATAAAAGCCTTGAAAGAGTACATTCTTTAGAAAAACAAAAAAGTTATGCAAGATTTTTTCGTAAATTTCTAAAAAAAATTGATGGCTGGGATTGTAAAGAAGAATTACTCAGGCAGTATCCAAAACTATTTGTTTTGCTGATCGCAGAATTTGCAAAGTTAAAAAAAGATACCTATATATCGGAAGAACTAAGCGAACTATATCATCAGTTTTTTTGCAGGCGATTTCATAAGAAAAAAGGAAAATGTAAAGTTTTATTTCCAGAATTTCAGTATGGTATTTTGGCATCTTCCATTATAAGTACAGAAAAAAATATAGAGATTTATGGCTATACAAAGGAACAGGAATATATTGATATTTTTACGATTGTATGTTATATGAGAGGAATTCCATTAGATTCCCTACATCTTTTCATGAAAAAGGACTGGAGAGCAATCAGAGATTTGCCAGATGGAGCAGATAATATCCTTATTTTTATGCCAGAAGGTGTAGAAGCAGGAGAATATATAGCTTCACCAAAACTTTCTCTTGGAAAAGAACAGTTTTATGCTGGAACGAAGGGGGAATTTCCATTTTTACTGACAGCAATTTCTTGTTTAAAAGAGAATGGATTTTTGGCGGCAGTTTTTCCTGGTGCGATGCTTTACCGGGAAGGAAGAGAAGCGCAAATTCGTAAGTATCTTGTGGAAGAATTGAATTGTCTTGATACAATAATGCTGCTTCCGGATTCCATATTTCACTCTATAGGGCAGGCCGAGGCAATTTTATTTTTCCAGATGAATCGAGAACGAAAAGATATCTTGTTTTTTGACTGCTCGGAGATAGAAAGTCTTGATAAGGAACAGATAGATACTATAGATCAGCTTTGGAGTGAGAGAAAGACAATTCCTGGATTGTGTGCCTGTGTGGAGAGGGATGAGATAGAAAAAAATGAATATAATCTTAATCTTCCCCGTTACATTACAAAAGTTGTGAAGGAAACAGCAATTGATATGGAAAAAGGTAAGGCACGGATCAGGGAAATTGAGCAGGAATTGCAGGAAATTGAAAACCGCATCGCAATTTATCGTAGAGAGTTAGGATTGTAAATCGGAAAGCAGACAGGGAGGAACACCATGCGAAAAAAGAAGAGGATACCTGTTAGTATCATGCTGTTAGTATTCTTATTTCTTCTGACAGGATGCACATTAGGGGGCACTAAGCAAGAGGCAGAGACAAAGGTAGATTATTATATCGGCGTGATAGATGATAATGCACCATATTATTACGAAGAAGATGGACTGCCAAAAGGATACTATGCAGATTTTGTTGCAGCAATGGCAAAAGGAGAACCATTTACTTATAAATTTGTTCCTGTAGATGCATCTTCTTATAATGAAAATCTTTCTAAGAAGTCTATAGATGGCTTTATCGGAGCGACAAATGCATCCTCAGGTAAGAATATTTTGGCAAGTAAGTCATTCTACACATCTAATATTTGTGTTTTAGCGCCAAAAAGTTCTAACAATTCGACTTTAAAACAAATAAAAGATAACAGTATTGCAGCACCTGCCGATACAGAAGAGGAAGTATTTGCGAAATATCTTGCAAATCGTTATAAGGGGCGGGCAGTTCCATTTTTGTCTGTAAAAGAAGCACTTTCAGATATTGAGGCTGGTAATACACAGATACTCGTTGCAGATAAGGAATATTATAAGCAGCACAAAGAAACATTTAAAAGTTGGAAGGTTCTTAAAACAAGCCATCGTTTTCAAAATGAACATCGGCTTTTTATGCAAAAAGATGGAAAGCTGCAGGAGATTTATTCTAAAGGAATAAAAGCTTTAGAGACAAACGGAAGTCTAGAGCATTTTTCAAACACGCTCTAAAGAATATTTTCACACAGGATTAAAAATAGATAAAACACCCAGGAATTATTAAAAAAGGATATAATTCTTAGGTGTTTTTTCTTTCAAAATGAGCATGCTAAAGGGAAAGCTGCTTTCGGAAAAATCGTTTTATAAGATTAGAGCGTGTTTGAAACATGCTACAGGTGTAAAAGATTTCGGAAGCACATGAAAATATAAAGGAGGATACTCATGAATACGCAATTAGAAAGTTTACTAGAACTTGGAGAAGTATTACTGGAGAATAACGGGACGGGGCATCATATTTTATTTTTATCTGTTATCGGTGAGATAGAAGGGCATCATTTATCATCAGACAGAATAAAGACGACAAAATATGAACATTTATTACCGCTTCTTACCCAAGTACAGGATAATCAGGAGATAGATGGATTATTTCTCCTGATTAATACGGTGGGAGGCGATTGTTCCTGTGGCCTTGCGGCAGCAGAAATGATTGCATCTATCAAAAAACCGACGGTTTCTCTTGTGATTGGAGATAGTCATTCTATTGGAGTACCTCTTTCAGTAGCGGCAGATCGAACATTTATTGCACCGACGGCAACGATGATTCTGCATCCAGTACGACTGAATGGTACGATTATTGGTGCGCCGCAGACATTTGAATACTTTCGGCTGATACAGGATAGGATTGTTACATTTGTAGAAGCACATACAGGAGTTGCGAAAAGCAGGCTGGAAAGAATGATGATACGTCAGGGGATGATGGTAAAAGATTTAGGAACAATTCTTGTAGGAAAAATGGCGGTGGAAGAAGGAATTATTGATGAAGTTGGTGGTGTTTCTGAAGCGCTTTTCTGGCTGCATCAGGAGATTGAAAGAAGCAGGAAGAAAAGACAGGAGAAAAAATGATAGAAGAAAAAATGTGTTATTTATTTTAAGAACGCATCTTTTTTTCTGACGGTATTTGTGATATGATGATAAAGATATCAAACTTAGAAAATAAAGGTGTTATGTATGGCAAGTAATAAAACAAACGAGAATAAGATAAAACGAAAAACAACAAAGAAAGTCACAACAAAGAATAATGTGACCAGAAAAACTACAGCGAAAAATCATACTTCGGGAACCAGAAAAAACGCATCCCAAAAGGCAGAAGGAATTCCGATGAGCAGTGAGATTACGTTGGTTGTTGCTTTTGGTCTGGTCGTTCTTATGATGTTTAGTAATTTTGGACATTGTGGATTGATTGGAAAATGGCTGGCCAGCTTCTTTTTTGGTATTTTTGGCTGTGCCCAGTTTGTTATGCCGGTATTTTTCTTCCTTGGTATAACAATTTTGGTTGCCAATGATTACAGTACGTTGGCAATGAAGAAGTGTGGTGCGGGATTTGTCATTTTGATGGAAGTATCGGCCGTATCGCAGTTGTTATATAAAGATACGACAGTGACAGTGCATGATTTATTTTCTGTGGCGATTAATAATCATGCAACAGGAGGAATTATCGGGGGCGGAGTTGCGCTTTTATTAAGAGAGGGATTTGGAACAGCAGGAGCGATGGTTGTTCTTATCTGTGTATTTTTGCTCGCATGTATTTTGCTGACACAAAGATCTTTTGTTTCTTTCTTTAAAAAGATGGTTAAGAATGTGCGGGCTTCAAAAGAAGAGTGGGAAAAGTCTGCCGAGAAACGGCGTTTAGAAAGAGAAGCGGCAGCAGCAGAAGACAGATTGATCAATTTAGAAGAGGAAGAGGAATCTTCAGATAAGGCGACTTCATTTTTGAAGATGAAGAGTGGCTATAAGAAGACTTCGGATAAGAAAAGAGCAAAACAATGCGAAGAAAAGGTGAAAGAACTAGAAGAAAAGAAGGAGAAAAAGAACCCGAAAAAGCAGCCATCTACGTCAGCAGAACAAGAGAAAACAATAAAAAATATAAAGGTGAATGTTCCGGTGTTTACTTCCTCTGATGAGGTGAAAAGAAAGGATTGTGTAAGGGAACTTCATCCGCAGATTTATCCATTCACAGAAGAGGATGGGAAGACAGAACCATTTAAAGGTAAGTTAGATTTCAGTGCGTTTACATTCCCAGAGGAAAATACCTCATTAATTTCAGAACAGGCACAAGAGAGTACTTTAGAAGTGCAAGAAGAAAGCTATGCCCCACCATATAAAGAAAAGGGAGCATTCCATACTTCACTGCCAGAAGAAATCCGAATCAATGAAGATTTGGGTAGTTTGATAGAAGAAGTTTCTGAAAGTATTGTATCTGAGGCAGAAGCCATTTCGGAAGAAAATGTTTATCCGGATGCGGCTGATCAGGCGATTGAACAGAAAGAAGTCCCTGAGATAGAAGCAGTAAAGGATATGAAGGAAAAACAGGAAGAAAATGAGGAGAGCAGAATCTGGAAAAATGGGGCTGAGATAAAGCAAAGAGATACAGAAGCAAAAGATAATGCTTCGGAAGTTAACGATAGGGATATTGCCATTCAAGAAAAGCAAATGGCAAGGCAAGATACCATTAAGAAAGAAACAGCTCAGAAAGTATCATCTGTAGAAAGCAAAGAAGTAGTTCCAGATAGAAAGAAAGCAGAAGGAAAAGATTACCTGTTTCCTCCCGCAAGTCTTCTTATAAAAGAAGAACAGGGACACTCCTCTGGCCAGCAGCAGTATTTACAGGAAACAGCGCAGAAACTGTATGAGACATTAACAGGAATCCAGATGGGACATATTGAAGCTCCGGAAGGATGGATTTGCAAGATCTGCTAATACCAGATACCAGAAAAAGTATCAGGGCGGACATCCGGTGAAACGGATATAAAATGAAGATATTATAGAAGAGGCAGGGAACTGAGAATTTTCTCAGAACCTTGCCTCTTTTTGAAAATGCGTGTAAAGTATAGAAAGAATAATCAGGTGAAAGGGTTTGATGTATGAAGGATTTATTATTTTCAACACTGAAAGGTTATAAAAAGGAATATCTTCCCAAGGATATCTTTTCGGGGATTATTATGGCTGCGGTGTCCATTCCTATTTCAATGGGATATGCACAGATTGCGGGACTTCCTGCAGTATATGGACTATATGGTTCGGTGTTCCCGATTCTGTTCTTTGCATTATTTTCAACGTCCAGGCAGTTTATCTTTGGGGTGGATGCGGCACCGGCAGCGATTGTTGGGGCAGCACTTGTGTCGCTTGGAATAGAAAACGGAAGTAAAGAGGCAATACAGTATGTGCCTGTGATCGCACTTCTTACGGGAATATGGTTATTGTTGTTTTACTTTTTGAAAGCAGGAAGAATCGTGGACTTTATATCAACACCGGTTATGGGCGGATTTATCAGTGGGATTGCGCTTACGATCATTTTAATGCAGATCCCGAAGATATTAGGCGGGAAAGCCGGATCCGGGGAACTTCCGGAACTTATCAGACATATTGCACAGACCGGTAAAGAGATTAACTGGTTGTCAGTGATACTTGGTGCAGGTGCGCTGATATTGCTTCGTGTGGCAGGAAAAATGATACCGAAATTTCCAATGGCAATTGTTATCATGGCAGCCGGAGTGGCGGCAACCAGAATATTCCATGTAGATGAATATGGTGTGGTCCTTCTTGATGCGGTGGGAAAAGGACTTCCGAAACTGGTCCATTTCCGTTTTGTGGGAATTGATCTGAGACAGGCTTTGGGAAGAAGTTTGATGATCGCGGCAGTTGTAATGGCGGAGACACTTTTGTCAGAGAATAATTTCGCAATGAAGAACGGATATAAGATCGATGAGAATCAGGAAATCCTTGCCTGCGCGATGGGAAATATCGCGGCGGCATGTGTAGGGTGCTGTCCGGTGAACGGAAGTATATCCAGAACATCTATGAATGAGCAGTATGAAGGAAAGACACAGGCAGTGTCTGTTGTAGCAGCAATTACAATGGCCCTGGTTCTTCTTGGCGCAACCGGGTTTATCGGCTATCTGCCGGTTCCGGTCCTTACAGCCATTGTAATTTCTGCACTGATGAATGTAGTAGAACTGCATCTGGCAGTACGCCTGTTCAGAGTGAGCCGTAATGAATTTTATATCTTTGTGGCGGCATGTGTAAGCGTGCTGGTTTTTGGAACTATCTATGGTGTGGTAATCGGACTTTTGCTGTCCTTTGTGGCGGTAGTGCTTCGAGCGACAAATCCACCGAGATCATTCAGAGGAATGATTCCCGGAAAAGAAGCCTATTATGATCTGAAGAGAAACCGCAATGCATATCCGATCCGGCATACAGTGATATACCGTTTCAGCGAGAATCTGTTCTTTGCAAATATAAAAGTCTTCCAGACAGATATTGAGAACAGTATTAAGGAAGATACTAAGGTTGTGATCGTAGATGCGGCAGCAATCAACAGCATTGATATTACGGCGGCAGATCGCCTGGAGATGATGGCAGAGAATTTTGAAAGGAAAGGAATAAAGTTCTACATTACAGAACATTCCGAAAATGTGAATGAACAGATGAGAAAACTTGGGATCGGGCATCTGATTGAAGAAGGAAAGGTTAGAAGAACGATTCTTGCAGCGCTACAGGATGCCGGCATTCCGTCAATGGGAACAACCGCCGGTGCAGATAAAGCGCGGGACCCTTTGGTCTGGATGCCTTGTCAGCTGGAGATACCGGCGGCTGTTCATGCGGTTCATGAGGCGATGGTTCCGGCAGAAGAGGAAAATACGCTGGAAGAATTTGCCTGGGCATTTGGAGATGATGCGGTTGAAGAAATGGAGAAGAAAGTACACCAGGTCATGGAACAGATTCACAAACTTCCGGATCTGGAAAGACTTGCAGACGTAGGGTTCGAAGAGAAACTCAAAAACTGGCATTCGCTGGGCGTTTTGGATGAAGATGAGATTTTAAGACGAATGGAAATGCATTTGGATGAACTTCCGGAGAATTTAAGAGGAGACAGAAAAATGATCCTTCAGTTGATTGAAAAGAGAAGACGAAAGATCGAACAACAGCTGTTATTACATCATCCGGAAATTGTAGAACATTTGAAGAAGAGCCGGGAAAGACTGGAAAAGCGCCTGGAAAAACAGAATCCGGAGGCAGCCAGAAAACTGCATGAGTGGGAAGTGCAGATCAGGGAGAAGGAAGAGGAGTAACGGTAGAAAAAAGTAATCACTGATTGAAAAATGTGTTGACATAAATGATTTACAGTGGTACAGTGATAGTGTTGTAAAAGATAATTAAATAGATAGACATAGAGAATTTGCCAATGGCAACTTTTCTTGCATACTTTGGGATATAGAAAGCGAAGAGGCTTACAGGATAGTGAGTCACTTCGCTTTTTTGCTCCCATACATTCGCAAGGAGCTGTCGATGGCAGGTTCTAGGTATGTTATACATATGAAAAATGACAAAATGTGATCTTTTACAGGATAGTATCAGATATATGGAAGAAGGGATGAGACAATGTCACATTTGGTAATTACAATTGGATGCGAATATGGAGCAAAGGGAAATCAGATTGGAAGGAAAATAGCAGAAGACCTGGGATTTCAGTTTTATGACAGAAATATAGTAGATGCAATTATTCATGAAGTTGGAATCCCCGGAGAAATCATGGAAAAGGTCGAAGAAGGCGTAACAATTGTTGGAAAAGGTGCAGAAGGAGAGGAACGAGGAGAGTTTTCACAATACGCAGATCTTACAAAACGTGCGATTCATGTACAGAAAACGATTATCCGCAAGTTGTCGGACAGAGAATCCTGTGTGATTATCGGTCGTTCCGCAGATTATATTCTAAAAGAACATAAGCCGATTTTAAGAGTCTTTATCTATTCGCCGGATGAAGTAAGGATAAAAAATGTAATGGAAAGTCATAAGGTTTCAGAGAAAGAAGCAAAACAGATTATTCTTGAAACGGATAAAAGGTACCATAAGCGTCACATGGCATTAACCGGAAGTAACCGAGGAGACCGACATAACAGAGATATCTTAATTGACAGTAGTCTGCTGGGAGTAGATGGAACAGCCCGATTAATTGAGACACTTGCAAAACAAGTAGAAAAACAGTAAGGAGTTGATTATATGAATAAGAAAAAATCAGATTTTGACAAGGTATTCAGTGCCTGGGACATTCTTGTGATTGCATTTGGTGCAATGATCGGATGGGGCTGGGTTGTATCGACCGGAGGATGGATTGAAAAAGGTGGTGTCGTTGGCGCGGCACTTGGATTTGCAATCGGTGGTGTTATGATATTTTTCGTAGGTCTTACTTATGCAGAGCTTACGGCGGCTATGCCACAGTGTGGAGGGGAACATGTCTTCAGTCACAGGGCAATGGGTCCGGTTGGTTCATTCGTGTGTACATGGGCGATCATTCTTGGATATGTCGGTGTTACATGTTTTGAAGCATGTGCATTTCCAACGATCATTACATATCTGTGGCCTGGATTCTTAAAGGGATACCTTTATACAGTAGCAGGGTTTGATATCTATGCATCCTGGCTGATCGTTGCGATCGTAGTAGCATTTCTGATCATGGTCATTAATATTATGGGAGCGAAGACAGCTGCGATCTTACAGACAATCTTAACGGTAATTATAGGTGGCGCAGGAATCCTGCTGATCATTGCATCTGTACTCAACGGAACAGTTGATAATCTGGACGGTCAGATATTTGCCGGAACAACCGGAGTATCGAATGTAAAAGCTGTTCTTGGTGTAGCAGTGCTTTCGCCATTTTATTTCATCGGATTTGACGTAATTCCGCAGGCATCGGAAGAAATCAAT
>OJAG01000256.1_pt1 | contig 44674 bp, 32 predicted proteins | sample 1589021 | NCBI WGS metagenome assembly OJAG01 (sample SAMN03283264) | human gut metagenome | biome: human-associated habitat; material: feces | host: Homo sapiens | place: USA | collected 2013 | reverse complement strand
ATCTGCCGAAAAATCTGACTACGCATCTTACGCACAAGCTTTATTCAGTGTTTCCTTAACGATATTATATCACACTTCTGCGAAAAAGTCAATCGTGCAAAATGGGAGAAAATTCTCCCCTGCAATTCCACAAAAACAGGGCAGGTTTCCCTGCCCGTGTGTCTTATGTCGTACTGGTTCTCAGCTTCAGCAACAGCATAGACGGTGTGCCGTTGTCGTTCTTTTCATCGGCATAGTCCAGCGTGGACAGCATGACCCAGTGGTCTTCTTCGGACACTGTAACATCGTCCTTTTTCACCGCCGCCATTTCCAGCAGCTGCTCCAGTAGCTGCGGCTGCTCTGCGGCATCTGCCGTCATGATCTGGTCTATCAGTTCCTGTGCAGGGCAGGTTGCCGCAATGCTGGCAGTCACCTCCAGACGATACCGTTCATCAGGCAGCAACAGTACGCCGTCTGACAAGTCCGCAAATGCCGACTCCTGCAAAAAATCGTCCAGACTCCCGAACATGGCACTATTGTTCATATCATGTCCGAACACCAGCGAAAAAAAGTCGCTGAAATCCACCGCATTCCGGCTGTCCAGAAACGGGGTGCCGTACAAGTCGTAGCCGCCTTCATAGTTGTGGTCGGTGTATCTATCGCTGTCTGTGCCGCCCATGAGCGGATAGTCGATCATCGTCTGCGGCAGCACCAGCCAGCCGATCATGTCCGGATTGTCGGCACAGCCTTTTTGCAGCAGCGTTTCCCGCCGTTTTAGATTCTGGTCATCGTCCCACGACCGCACCTCGCTCTTGCCGTCCATTCCGCGGAGCACTTCCAGTACATGGCTCTCGCTGGAGTTGAAATAATGGCTTTCATGCAGAAAAACAGCAGACGAAATCACCGCCGCCGACAAAAGCAGGCTCACTGCGATCCCAAAAATCTGACTGTAAATTTTTTTCTTGGATTTTACACTTCTTTGTTTCATCAGATGCCCCCGTTTCCCACATATTCATGTATATATTGTAACAAATTCGTACAAAAATATAAACACGTTTCTGAGAAGAATTCGGGAAATTCTGGAATTTTCTATAATTTGTCCATACTCGGAATGAGATCACCCTCATTGATGCTGAATCAGATGATCCAGCAGAATCTTCACGCCGATCAGGATCAGCACCACGCCGCCGGCGATCTCCGCCTTTTTCTCAAAGCGGTTGCCAAAGCGATTGCCGATCCAGACACCGCAGAACGACAGCACCAGCGTGACACAGCCAATGATGGAAACGGAACTCCAGATCTGCACGTCCAGACAGGCAAACGCGATCCCCACCGCCAGAGCATCGATAGAGGTGGCAATTGCCAGCATGAACAGTTCCTTGTGATCCAGCCTGGCATCACTTTTTTCAGCAGCCGATTCTTCCTTTTCGTGGAACACGTCCCAGAGCATTTTTCCGCCGATGAATGCCAGCAGCACAAATGCGATCCAGTGGTCAAACGCCTGAATATAACGGGAAAATGATGTACCCAGCAGCCAGCCCAACAACGGCATCAGTGCCTGAAACACACCGAAATACAACCCGATGACCAACGCCTGATCGTACCGCATCTTCCGCATGCCCAGCCCCTTACAGACCGACACTGCAAATGCGTCCATTGACAGTCCGATCGCTGTCAGCAGCAGTTCTACAATTCCCATAAAACAGTTCTCCTTTTTACGCCTGAGGCATGGCTTTTTACAATAATTTATGCAATTACAAATCAGTATAGCACACGCCATTTCAGTTTGTCAAGGCAAATCATACTAATACAAAAAACCCGACACGGGATCGCTCCCGCATCGGGTTTTTCTTATGCTGTCATAGCCTTGTTGTCAGAAACGCTTACGCGTTCGAAATCAGAGAACTGGATTATTCAGCCCACATAGAGCCCTTCAGGTTCTTCAGATCCGGGCAAACCGGATTGTCCCAAGTAGTGCTCTTGTGACCAGCACCCATCAGAGCAATGTAGTATGCCTGATAGTACAGGTCAGTAGCCTCGATCTTGCCGCTTGCAGAATTCTCTCCTGCCTTGCTTTCAGTATCGATATCGGTCAGGAAGTAAGACAGCTTCTCCAGATTTGCATCCTTTGCATAATCGGTGCCATCCAGCAGCTTTGCACTCTTGGTACCAGCACCCTGTCTTGCAATGTAGTAGCTGCTGTAGTACATATCGGTAGCCTCTACCTTACCGGACAGGTCGGTGTCGCCCTTAATACCGATGTAAACCTTTGCAGTAGCAACCTTCTCGCCCTTATACAGGATATCGAGTTCGGTATCTACATATGCCTTGCCTTCCTTGTCGAACAGTGCCTTCGGGCTTTCTGCACCAAAGGTCAGATCGTCCATAACGCTTTCGCCGTTTACAGTTGCAGACTTCACGAGATCAGCAGCCTTGAACGCACGACCGTCAACAGACAGGTAGAAGTTTGCGTCCGGATTTGCTTCGATCTTCAGCTCAGCTTCAGCAGTTGTTGTTACGGTAGTAGCTGCAGTAGTTGCTGCGGTTGTAGCTGCAGTGGTTGCTGCGGTTGTAGCTGCAGTAGTTGCTGCGGTTGTAGCTGCAGTAGTTGCTGCGGTAGTCGCTGCAGTAGTTGGTTCGGTTGTAGCTACTGCTGCGGTTGTAGCTGCAGTAGTTGCTGCGGTAGTAACCTCAGTAGTTGTTGTAGTGGTTGCTTCTGTAGTAGTGGTAGTAGTTGCCTTCGGAACCTTTACACAGATGTAACCATCCTGCAGGTCAACAGTTTCAGCGAAGTCATACTTCACGTTGCTGCTGTTTGTCAGAGCGAAACGATCGATAGAAACCGGAACAACGTTGCCGTTGCCATCCTTGGAGTAAGAGATGTCGGTGCCCAGTTCAGCCCAGTTTACAGGGAATACATAGCCGCCCAGTGTTTCATCATATTCGATGCCATACTTAGTAGCCAGTGCCTGTACGGTTGCTTCGTCCGGAATTGCGATCGGCATGCTGTACAGTGTGCCGTTTGCAGAAGCCGGTTCTACGAAATCGGTGTTTGCATCACACATCAGACCGAAGTGGATCTTGGTGTTTGCTTCTTCCTTCCAGAAGTTCATCAGGTCGATCTGGAATGTCGGCATCGTTGCATATACCGTATTTCTCAGATCCTTGTAGTAACGGTTGAATACCTTGACCTGCATGTCGGTTGTACCATACGGCCACTGGAGCAGTTCCTTGGTTGCTTCCGGCAGATCAATTGTACCCTGCAGGGCACCGGTCTTCAGAGCGTTCTGAACAGTAATTGCATAGCTCAGGTTGTCACCATCGGTGGAGCCCTGACCCGGAGTTACTGTCAGCTTATCCAGAGCCCAAACCATCTTCTGGGTTACAGGTTCTTCTGTTTTGGTAGTGGTTGCAGCTGTGGTTGCAGCTGTTGTAGCAACTGTAGTTGCAGCAGTTGTAGCAACTGTGGTTGCAGCTGTTGTAGCAGCTGTAGTTGCAGCAGTTGTAGCAACTGTGGTTGCAGCAGTTGTAGCAACTGTGGTTGCTGCGGTGGTAGCTTCTGTAGTTGTGGTAGTAGTGGTTGTGGTTTCTTCGGTAGTGGTAGTTGCGTCAGTTGTAGTGGTTTCTGCATCAACGTATACCTTGTATGCACCTGCTACGTAATCTACGCTGGTGTGGATATCGTTGTTTTCAGTATCACGATAGTCAAAACGCTTAACCTCAACCGGTGTCAGGTTGCCCTTACCATCATCGCTGTAGCCGATGTCTACGCCGTCTTCCATCCAGTTTACCGGGAACTCGTAGTAAGAACCGTTTTCATCAGACTTCAGTTCCAGATTGTTTGCTTCTGCAACAGACTTTACAGTTGCCAGATCAGCAATGTCCATGGTGAATGTTGCCAGTGTTTCGCCGGAAACAACGCCCATGCTGCCGTTGGAGCTCATGGAGAATACCAGACGGCCAGTTTCGCTGTATTCCTGTGTATTCAGCATAGTCTGGCTCAGTGCCGGATATACATTACCAACCTTGAAGCAGTTGGAGATCTTCTTGTAAGAACTCGGGATAGACAGGATCTGACGAGTTACTTCCGGAACGAGCAGAGAACCAACAACACCCGGAGTGTCGATACCGTTGGTCTGTGTTACGTTCAGCTTTACCTTAGAATCGCTCGGCTTGCAGTTAACCTTGTCGATTTCCCACTTGATGGTCTTTTCAACCGGATCAGTGCTCTTGTCAACATAAACCTTGAAGCCGCCGTCGATGTACTTCACCTGTGTATGAACATCGTTATCTTCGGTGTCACGATAGTCAAAACGCTTAACTTCAACCGGTGTCAGGTTGCCCTTACCGTCATCGCTGTAGCCGATGTCTACGCCGTCTTCCATCCAGGTTACCGGGAACAGATAGTACTTACCGTTCTTGTCGCTCTTCAGTTCCAGACCAGCTTCCTTAGCTGCTGCTGTAACGGTGTCCTTATCAGCAACGTCCATGGTGAACGCAGCCAGAGTGTTACCAGAAACAACGCCCATGCTGCCGTTGGAGCTCATGGAGAATACCAGACGGCCAGTTTCGCTGTATTCCTGTGTATTCATCATGGTCTGGCTCAGTGCCGGATATGCATCGCCGATCTTGAAGCAGTTGGAGATCTTCTTGTAAGAGCTCGGAACAGACAGGATCTTGCGGGTTGCTTCCGGAACGATCATAGAACCAACGATACCAGTGGTGCTGATACCATTTGTCTGTGTTACTTCCAGCTTAACCTTCTTGTCGCCCGGTTCGCAAGCTACTTCGCCGATCTTCCAAGCGAATTCATCGCTCTTGTCATCGGTGGTAACAGTAGTTGCAGCGGTTGTTGCAGCAGTAGTGCTGTTTTCAGTGGTTGTAGTTTCTGCGGCAGTGGTGGTGGTATCTGTTACAGTACCGTCGCCAACTACGATCTTTACGATTGCCTTGGAAGGATCCTGCGGCAGAGCGTAAGTAGATGCATCCTTCTTACCCTGAATTGCAGTGGACATATCTTCCAGCGGACCTACTGTTGCACGATAGTTTTCCTGATCTGCCTTTACGCTGTCGAAATCAGCAGCGGACGGCATCGGGATCAGATCCTTGTTTGCATTGCGGCTGCAGATCTGTACATAATAGGTGCCTTCTGCGGTATCCTTCGGAACAACAACATCGAAGGAAGTGAAACGCAGGTCAGTAGACTTTCCACCAACAAAGTATGTACGGTCATCCGGAGAAGCAGCAATGAAGCCCCAGGAATAGTAGTTGTTGATGTCCGGAACGCAGTCATTTCCCTTATCGTCCTTTACGAAACGAGTGGTGGAATAGCACGGCAGATCTACTGTAACAGTCTTTTCAACATAGTTTGCAGCAACTTCCCCGCCCGGATTGATGTAGGAATATTCGATGTACGGTGTACCGTCTTCCTTCTGCTTGACATCGCATTCCTGTACCTTATGGGACTTGTGAGTAGCCTTATCTGCATCCTTGTCTGCCAGATAATCGTCTGCATTTGCATAGTAGTCGTATTCGAACTTGACCTTGTTGTCGCCGTTGGCGATCAGATTGGCACCAAAGATCTTGTCACAAGCAATTTCTCTGACTACGCCGTTACTCTGAGCGTCGTTGTAGCTCCAGGTGTGCAGGTCTTCATCCTCTTCGAACATCGGGGACATGCAGAATGCACCGCTATACGGAGTGCCTACGATTGTGCCCAGACCGTTCGGCATAGTGACATCATGCTGGTTGACCTTGGTAGATGCGTTGAAAACGTTCTGATAGTAGATACTGTTTGCAATTGCACCGCCATCTGCGAAGGTAGCGTCCTTGGTTGCAACCCAGTTCAGCTTTACAGAGCTCAGGTAGTTGTCATCAGGCCATTCTTCAGAATCGATGAAAACGTCCAGAGTCTTGGTAACATCACCAGCAGCGATCTCGTCCTTAGAGATGCTGATGGTCTGTACGCCGCTTCCCTGCTCCTCGAGGAGGAAATTGTACGGTGTGCCGCCATTTTCGGTCTGTTTTGTGGGAATCGAAGCCGAAACCGACAGTGCACTGAACGGCAGTGCAGAAACTGCCATCAGAGCTGCAACGCCGAAGGACAGAACCTTCTTTGTTCGTTTCTTCATGTTTTCCTTTCCTTTCCTTGCCGGTATTGCCGACAAATACGTAAATGAAATATTGCCTATATCAGGAGCCGCATTCCCCCTCGGAACACTTCTCCTAAATATACGAAAAATTTGTGGTTGCCGTGAAACAGATTAGTCTGAATACGGCAGGGTCTTAATGATGTTTACGAGGAACATCAGCAGTGTGGTTGCGTCCTGCGAGCCAACTTCTTCATCACCGTTGCAGTCTGCGTTCTTCCGCTGTGTGTCGTTCAGAGTAACCACGCCGGCTGCTGCCTTGTTCAGCATAACGGCATCGGTAATGTCCACGCGGGCATCACAGTTGACATCACCGTACAGCACGCTGCCCGGTGCTACCGTACCGGTAACAATGTTGCCGGAGATCGTGGTAGTTGCCTTTGTGACATCTGTTTTGCTCTCAGTAGCGGTAGTAGTCGCTTCTGTAGCGGTGGTATCCTTGCCGCCTTCAGTAGTGGTCACAGTGGTTTCAGTGGTGGTCTGCTTGCTGCCGATGGTCACGGAGCCAGCTTCTGCGTTGATCGTATAGGTAGCGGAATCGCCGCCGTATACATAGCCGATCACCATGCTGGAATTGTTCTTGCCGGAGCCGTCATAAGTTTCACGGGTAACCGGTGCGAAGTCGATCGGAGTTACGGTGCCGTCTGCCACGCCGTCCTTTACAGTACCGGTAATGGTCAGGATCACACCGTCCTCAGAGATCCAGGAATTGGAGTCCAGTGCGGTCGTCCAGCTGACAGTGATCTCGCCGTTCTTGATGTTGGTGGCAAATACCGGAGCATCGCTGGCAGTACTGTCGCCGGAAACATCAACATCAGCGGACTTGCCGATCTTCACGCTGTCTACGTTCAGAACAGTCTGATCATAGGTCACTGCGAAGTCCATGACGTTTACCTTCGTAGACGGAATGTCTTCCAGAGAAACGTCTACAGAAAATTCTCCGCCAGCCTCTGCCTCTACCTTTGCACCCTTCAGGGTCACCGCTGTGTCAGCAGCCGAAACCTGAAACGAAACAGCAGTAGAAGCAAGCATTGCAAGTGCCAGAGCACCAGCAAGTGTGTGTTTTGCTTTCATGTGTTATCCTCCTCTGATTGTCCGCACGCCCTGCCGGTGTTCCAAGCCGGCGGCATGCAGTCGAAAAAATCTTGGTCGAAATCTCCGCAGGAATCGCTTCTCTGATTCATGCTGTTCCAATTATTCTTATTATAGAATATCCCAACAGAAAAGTCAATAGATACGCAAAGTTTTTGTGTAAACTCGACGAATCAGGAAACCTATAATTGTATAATATCCCAATACGCCAGACCAGCCGGCTCGCATTTTGCCATGCGTCCGGCAGTTTCGCACAAAAATGGCACGTTTCAGGCTGGCAGAACCTGCCGGATACGGGCAAGGGGACACCGAAAAATCAAGGCGGTGTTCCCGCATCCTGGCGGCTTTTCTGCTTATATGTTCCTGCACTGCAGGGCAGGCAGAAACCTTCATTCAAATTATACTCTAAAACTCGCAAAATGTAAAGAGAGATACGCATTTTTTAGTAGAATTGTACAAAATATAGACTTCATTTTTAGAGTATTCCACAAGAAACGCAGTGCGTTTTCGACAAAAACCGGCGGTTTTTTGGAATCAGCACCGGCAGACCACCGGAAACGGGAATTTTTTGCGAAAAAACGTTTTCCACAAGTTTTCCTCTTTGGTGGATTTTTTGTGGAAAACACCTCCGCCGTCATCCGAAATGGTTTTCCACAATGTTGAAAACTGTGCCGGATTGCCGCGGCGTGCCTTTTCCACAAAGCTGTGGGAGAAGTTTTCCACTTTGGGGAATGCGGACACTGCTTAATAGCCTCTCCTGAAAGGAGAGGGGGACCGCCGTTAGGCGGTGGAGAGGTTTTTTCGTAAAATCTTTTTATAGTGTTTTCGGCATAAGTGGAAACCCCTCAGTCAGTGCTACGCACTGCCAGCTCAGCACAAGGCACGCCCTACGGGTGCCCTTTCAGGGGAGCCTTACTTGTCAAACCTCATAATTTGGCACAATTTAAATCAACATATTTTTGAAAATTGATTTCCATGTGGAAACATCTCGCGGAAAAAGAAAAGGCACTCCGTGATCTCTCACAGAGTGCCTTGTGATTTCAAAAAACCACCCAGCCGTCTTGCAGCGAATAAAACCAAGCTATATCTAGCAAGGTGGGTATCTTCCCTTCTGCTTCACGCTCCCTTCGTCCGTTACGGTCATTGCCGCAAGCAGGAGGTCTGCAATCCACAGACGGAGTCAGATTCCCTATAAAGGAGTGTTGGATTATAAAAACCGCAATGTCTCGCACTGGGCAGTAATGCCAACCGGAATGCTTCTTCCGGTTTCGTTCTATGTTTATTATAGCACTATCTTTCCCAAAAATCAATAGGAAATTTGTGAAAATTTTTCTACCGTCAACCGGAAGTGCTTACGCTTCCTCTTCGTCCTCCTCGTCGAACATGTCGTTCAGATACTGGAGGAACATGTTGCCTACTGCATCATATTCGTCATCGTCCTCAATGGTGCAGAGCATTTCTTCTCCGTCAATGGTTTCCCGCTTCAGAATGACAAATTCGCCGTCGTCTTTCAGCATGTCTTCTTCATTTTCATGGTACGGAACCAGTGCACAGTATGTTGCATCTTCATATTCCAGTTCGCCCAGAACCTCGAATTCCTGCTCGTTTCCTTCTTCGTCTTCCAGAGTATACAGCATGCCCTGCATATCCATATCCATCATGTTTTCATCTGCCATGGGTAAAACTCCAATCTGCCATAGCGGCGTTTGTTTCGGGAACAATTCCCTGCTTCTATTATACACGATTTTCCACGGCGTGTCAATAGACGAACCGGACAATTTCACCAGGGCAATACCGCACAAAGAGCGTCTGGCGACTTTACACGCCATCTGCTTGCAAATTTCCCTTCAGAGCCTGTTTCGTATCTTCTCGCACAATCTTTGTGCGGTATTGCCCAAGAGAATGTTCAAAGCCCCATGATCGCCGCCGCGATCTGCCGGAGCACCGGTGCGGCAGTCTGGTTGCCATAGCCGCCGTCCTCCGCCAGTACCGTCACGGCATACTGCGGGCAGTCCGCCGGAAAAAACGCCGTCACCCAGCCATGGCAGTATTCGTCGCCGGATTCGTCCACCCTGCCGGTCTGTGCCGTAGAGGTTTTCGCTCCCATGGAAACATGGGCAGGCATGCCCTGAAAGTCCTCGTCCGCCGCCGTGTAGCACATGAGCCGCCGCAGAAACTGTGCCGTGTCCGCAGAAATGCCGGTTTCGGAAAGTCCCGTTTCCTCCCGCAGCACTGTCCGCCCGTTTTCCGTCACGCCACGCACCAGCCGCACAGCCGGCAGGGTACCGTTTCCGGCAATGGCACAGGTCATACGGGTGATTTGCAGGGGTGTTGCCGTGAGAACGCCCTGTCCGAACGAAAAGTTCGCCTGCTCCGCCGGCAGTTTCAGCTGCTGCAATGTCGGCAGTGTCCCGCTGGAGCCGATCATGTTGGAGGTCAGCACCGTTTCCGTCCCGAAGCCCAGAGCCTTTGCCGTTTCCAGCAGTTCCTTTCCGGAAAACGTCTGCCCCAGTGCAATAAAATAGGGGTTGCAGGAATTCCGCATGGCATCTGCCAGATTTTGCAGTCCGTGCCCCTGCGAGTCGTGGCAGCGGAACCGCTGGGAGCCAATGGAAATCGCCCCGTTGCAGTTCCACTGAAATGCCGTTTCCGCACCGTTTTCATAGGCACAGGCTGCCGTCACCAGCTTGAAGATCGACCCCACCGGATAGGCGTACAGGGCACGCAGGATCATGGGGCTGTCCGGATCCTGCATGGCTTCTCCCAGTGCATCGGGCGTGTAGCCGGGAAAGCTGGCAAGCCCCAGAATGTCCCCGCTTTCCACGTCCATGACTACCACACAGCCCTTTTGCAGTGATGCACCAGCAGTTTCACAGATTCGCTGCATCCGAATGTCCAGCGTTGTCATCACGCCCTGCACCGGATTGGCACCGTAACGAACCTGAGCTGCTTCGCCGGCAAGCGGCTTTCCTTTGCCGTCCACGGAAAAAGTCACGCTCCACTGGGAGTCCACGCCGCGTAAGACCGCATCATAGGCGGATTCCAGTCCGGTAACGCCTTTTCCCTCCTGCGTATAGCCAATGACATGCTGTGCCGGCTGGGGCGTGGTGTACCGCTGGGGAATCTCCAGCACAGTCACGTCCGGACAGGCAATGTCCGCTGTGTCCACTGTGCAGGTAAAGGGCTTCCCCTGTGCCAGCTTTTCGTAAAACGCTTCCGCGTCCAGCACATGGGGCAGCAGAGCCTCCGCCGCCTCCGGCGTAGGGCTGACGACTGCGGTGCAGACCGACCTGGTATTGACCAGCGGCACACCGTTCCGGTCGTAGATCGTGCCGGCAGCTGTTCCGGCGGTACAGGTGTAGCTGCCCTGTCCGGCGGCAGCCTGCAAGAGTTCCGGCTTCTGCATCAGCCATGCCAGATATACGGCAACCGCACAAAACAACAGCACCAACAGTAGCCGCAGCACTGCCAGACGATTTTTCAGTTTTCGCATCGCACTTTCCTCCCAAGGAAAGTATGCCCCGCTTTGCCGCGTTCATGCCAAAAAAATACACCATACAGCATATCTGCATGGTGTACTGTAGATATAGAAGCCAGCGATTATTCTGCTTCCGGCTGGTAAGAGAAACGGGTAAAGGTCGCAGTGGTCGTCATCGGCTTGCCGTTTCCGGAAGCGTACAGGACAATGTAATTGCCGGTAAAACAGCCGCCTGCCTCTGTGGTCAGATACTGGGTTTCGCCGGAGCCTACAGGCTGCACTGTGCCGTCCGCCGTGCGGAACGAGAACCGGTAGCGATCCCGATCGCATTCCAGCCGCAGGGTCATGGTTTCATCGCTGTACGGCAGCACCTGCTCTACGGCACACAGTCCGCCGATCCGCCGCCGCAAAATCACACAGTCCCTGCCGTCCCGCATGGTGCGGGCAATCTCATAGTGATGTGCCGGATTCATGTACACAGTCAGACCGGCTTCTTCCCCCTCCTGCTGCGGTATAAAATGCAGGTCTGCTTCGACAGTACAGCAGAAGTGTTCCTGCCGCCGTCCCAGCCACGCCTTGGGAGCATCTTCCCAGAGGGAAACCTCGTTGCCGTGCATCTGTAAGCCAGATGCGGTCTGCTGTATCAAGCCCTCCACCGGATTATAGATATAATTCCACATCAGGTGCAGACTGTCACCGCGGAAATCATCTGTCACCGCACTGCATGCCGCATAGCCTGCGGGAATCTCCTCTGCGGGAGCGTGCTCTACTGTGAATTCCGGCAGCACTGCACGATCTTCACCCAGATAGAACCAGCCGTTTTCCAGACGAGCCGGCACCAGCATGGTTTCCCGTCCCAGATTGTGGCGGAACGGATACGCCAGCGGACGATTGCCCAGACAAACTGCCCACCAGTTCCCATCGGCATCGTCCACCAGATCGGCGTGACCGGCTGCCTTAATGGGCAGGTTTTTGCCGATATTGGTCAGGATCGGATTGTGCGGGCACGGCTCATACGGCCCCAGAATGGACTTGCTCCGTGCCAGAACTGCCATGTGGCAAAGCTCCGTGCCGCCCTGTGCCAGCAGCAAGTAGTACATGCCGTTGATCTTATACAGATGCGGTCCCTCCGGATTGTTGGCGGTGCCCTGCCAGAGGGCGTGGGTTTCGCCAATGGCTTCTCCGGTGGCAATGTCCAGCCGGCTTAGATAAATGCCGCCGTCTGTACCCAGATAGTACGCCTTGCCGTCATCGTCAAAGAACAGGGACGGGTCGATTCCAGCAAAGGGCAGCGGAATCGGTTCAGACCATTCGCCTGCGGGATCGGTTGCCGTAACGATAAAGTTGCCGTGATTGTCGCCGGTGACATTGGTCACCACAACATAGAACGTCCCCTCGTGATACCGGATCGTCGGAGCGTAGATGTTCAGACAGTTGGGTGCTCCTGTCACCAGATGCACCTGCGAGTTCCGCGTCAGGCAATGTCCGATCTGCTCCCAGTGCACCAGATCCCGACTGTGAAAAATCGGAATCCCGGGGAAATACTCGAAAGAACTGGTCACCAGATAGAAATCTTTTCCCACGCGGCAAATGCTGGGGTCTGGGTGAAATCCGGATAAAATCGGATTTTGATACTGCATGTTTTTTCTCCATTCCGAGAAAATGCCGCATGAAGCTGATACTTTATGCGGCGTTTCTCTTGTTTCCTTTGGAATATCCTATTTTAGCCTGTATAAATGGTGTTGTTTTCCCAATCGAAATCGTCCAGCGACGTGGGGTGTTTTCCCACGGACTCCAGTCCGCAGTACAGCAGCACCGCATATGCATCGTCTGCCGCAATGGTACCGTCACCGTTTACGTCCATGCTTTCGATCTCCCAATCGCTCAGCGTGCCGTCCGTCAGGATCGGATAGCCGGCACCGATGCGGGCACTGGCGTACAGGATCAGGAACAGGTCGGTGCTGTCGATGCTGGCGTTTCTGTCCACGTCACCCTTGATATACCGCACCGGTACCGGAGCAGTAGACACCGTGGTTGTCGTGGTAACATTTTCTGTGGTGGTATTTACAGAAGCTGCTGCGGTCGTGCCGGTGGGAATCGGTATGGTTTTCCATTCCGTAGTGCTGCTTTCCGTTGTCGTGGTCGGCAGCGTGGTGGGCACCGTGATATACGGCGGCAGGGTCACTGTGGTCACAGGCGTTGTCTTTGTGGTGGCTTCGGTAGTTGTTACGATTTTGCTGGTGCTTCTCTTGGTGGTGTGTTCTACTATTGTTGTCGTTGTCTTGGCTGTCGTGGTCGAAGCGGGAGTTTCATCCGGGAGTGCCTGAAATTCCAGACTGTACTTTTCCGCATAGTTCTGTGCCGGAGAGTTCTTCTGCCCTCTCAGAATCGTATCCCGCGGAAAGATACCTGCTTCATCAGGCAGCGTGCAGGCATTGCCGGAGAATGTCACCGTTCTCTGCTTGTGCACATACGCGTAAAACGCATTCGCCGAAAGGGTGGTGAAGCATGCCGGAAATGTCAGGTTGTCCAGATTCTCACAGCCGCCAAATGCATCACCGCCAACGATTTGCAGGGACGAATTCGACAGATCCATGCTGCCGTTTTCCGTGCTGAGTGCAACGCATTTATAGAACACCGCCTCCGGCAGTTCCGTCAGATTTGCCGGAAATTTCACAGCAGTCAGACCGGAGCAGCTGCGAAACGCTGCCACGCCCAACTTTGTCAGCGTATCCGGCAACACCACATTCACCAGACTGGTGCAGCCCTCAAAGGCATTGTCGCCGATCGTCTGTATGGCGTTCATGTCCACTAGGTTTTTCAACGAGGTGCAGTCCTGAAATGCGGCATTGCCGATCTCTGTCACGCTGTCTGAGAAGATCACCCTTTCTATGGTTTCACAGCCCTGAAACGCTCTGTCTGCCACTCTTATCATGCCATAGGGCAGCGTGACCGAAACCGGAGCCGCATCACTGCACAAAAATCCTGTAGCGATCAGCCGCACCGTAGGCGGAATGACGATCTCGCTGGCTTCTCCGCAGTATTCCAGAAGTACACCGTCACAGATCTTCCAGCTGCTGGACTGCTGCAAACTCCAGCCTGAATTGAAAAAGGCATCTTTTCCCACAGTTTCCACCGTTTCCGGTATGGTCAGATTTTTCAGACTGGTACACATGGAAAATGCATATTCCCCGATCTCAGTCAGTGCAGGGGAAAACGTCATGCTCCGCAGATTGATGCAGTTGCTGAACGCACTTGCCCCGATCTTTTTGACAGAATTGCTCATTGTGACATATTCCAGCATGGAACAGCCGCTGAACGCATTTTCCGGAATTTCCGGCAACGTACTGCCGGCAAGCACCGCCATGCTCAAAGAAGTACAGCCCTGAAATGCACTGTTTTCCAGCAGCTGCAACGATTCCGGCAAAACTGCCAGCCGCAGAGCCGTGCAGTCCTGAAAGGCACTCTGGGAGATCACCTGTAATTTTTCGTTGAACTGTACGGTTTCCAGTGCAGAACAGCTCTGAAATGCACCGGAGCCAACAAAGAGCAGCTCATCCGGCAGCTGAATGCTTTTCAGACTGGTGCAGTGGCGAAATGCCGAAGCCCCAACAGACTGCACCTGATTTGGCAAAAAGATCTTTTCCAAAGCGTTACAACCGATAAATGCACCTTTGCCGATATGCGTCAGACTGGCGGGAAGCTGTACTTCCGTCAGAGCTGTCTGATCGCTGAACAGCGTATTGCAGAGCACTGCCACACCGTCCGGCACCACTGCGGTTTTCAGTCCGATTTTTGCAGAAACTGCCACTCTGTCGGAGAGCACTGCCACATCATCTGTCTGGTCTTGCAGCCACGCGGTTTCCTCCAGGATACAGGAGCCGGCACTGGTGATCCCGCTGCCGCCCTTTATCGTTTTCAAAGCCGTACAGCCACGAAATGCACTGCTGCCTATGGTGGTCACGCTGTCCGGTATCGTCACGCTTTTCAGGGCGGTTTTCTGTTGAAATGCCGATTCGGAAATTGCAGTCACCGGATACCCGTCGATACTGGACGGAATGTCCAGCACAGAAAAATTCCCTTCCATGCCGGTAATCACAGCGTTTCCCGCATCATCTGTCTGATAATAGATACCGTTGAATAATTGTTCCTGCGATTGGCTGGATTCTGCGGCAGCACCTATCCCCTGTGCTGTCCCGAGTACCAGAGAAATGCTTATGCACACTGCCAGCAGGAACGCGGTCCACCTTCTCCAACGATTTTTCCGCATTGCGGAACACTTCCTTTCTTTTCAACCTGTTTGCCCCCAACATTCGCAAGGGGGCGATCCATTCTTTTTCATAAAAATCATTTTTCCGCCAATCCCGCACCAACCTTTGCCAGATGCATCATCAGGTCGTAGACATCAAGATTGTCAATTTTGCCGTCTGCATTATAATCCGCACAGTACAGCTCCACACTGGTGGGATTTGTCTGCACACCGGCTCCGCGACAGGCACAGAGATACAGCAGCAAAAACAGATCCGATGTGTCCAGACTGCCGTCACCGTCCATATCGCCACGCTGCCGGTCGATCGGCCGGAACTGCCGGCTGTATTTCCGGGCGTAGATCTCCGCAGTGGAATTCGCAAAGCCATTGATACAGGTGCTGGAACTTACCGTTTGTTCCGTGTCATAGATACGGCACGCCGGATTGAGGATCACCAGCTGTTCCAGACTGCCGCAGCCGGAAAAGGCACTGGCTCCGATCTCCTCCACTGCTGCCGGCAGCACGATCTTTTGCAGTGCGGCACAGCCGTCGAAGGCATAGTTGTAGATCGTTTTGATGTTTTCGGGAAGCTCGATCTCCGTCAGACTGCTGCACCCCTGAAACAGGGTGTTGCTGATCTGTGTCATTGCCTGCGAAAGACGCACTTTCCGCAGCGACCGGCAATAGCTGAATCCATGACCGCCGACGTTTTTCACGCTGTCCGGCAGTTCGATCTGTTCCAGAGAAACGCACCAGTGAAACGCATATTCGCCGATGGATTCCAGCCCGTCCGCGATCTGCACCTGCCGCAGGTTGATGCAATTGGAAAATGCAAACGCATCGATCGAACGCAGCGAAGACGGCAGCTGTACCGTTTCCACCGTGGTGCAGCCGTCAAAGGCATAGCCGCCGACCGCACGCACGGTATCCGGAACAGTCACATCTTTTTCCGTGCCGGTGTATGCCAGCAGGATACCTTGTCCGGCTGATACGAAATCGCTGGTCTGGTTTTCCAGCCACGAAGTACCCTGCACAATACCCCAGCCGATCTCGGAAACCGTATCCGGAATGGACAGTTCTGTCAGGCGGGAACAGTCCTTAAAGGCAAATTCCCCGATCCGGCGAATCGTGTCCGGCAAAGCCACCCGTTTCAGCCGTGTGCAGTCTTTAAACGCGTACTCGCCGATCTCTGTCACCGGACAGCCGTCCAGTTCCGCCGGTATCACCGCTTCGGTCACTGCTGAACGGGCACTTTTGATCGTCACCTCTTGCATCGCAGAAACCGTGTAATAAATGGTGTCCTGATAGATCTTCAGATCCGCACTTCCCGCGGCTGAAACCGGACACATACCGGAAAAGCAGCCGATCACCAGCAGCAACGCCAGCAAAACGGACAAACTTTTCCGTCCGATCTTTCGCAAGGATCCCTCACCTGCCTTTCTGTCCCAATGCTTTGTCAACGCTGTGAAAAACCTGTCAGCAGGCTTTCGGCAACACCGCACAAGCTTTGTGCGGTGTTACCTTTACACAGTGCTTCATTTTCTCATTTTTATTATACCATATTGGAAACAGATACGTCAACTATTTTTCGCAGATTTTTTCAGGGAACACCGACAGGGCATATAAAAAGCGGCATGACGAAACCGCCATGCCGCTTCTTTTGCAATGTGGTAACGAACAGAAACCTGTCCGTTCAGAACGCTACGCGAACTTATGCCAGTTCAGCGAAGAACTTGATGGTGCGAACCATCTGGCTGGTGTAGCTGTTCTCGTTGTCGTACCAAGAAACAACCTGTACTTCATACAGATCATCAGCGATCTTGGAAACCATGGTCTGAGTTGCATCGAACAGAGAACCGTACTTCATGCCGATAACGTCAGAAGAAACGATCGGTTCTTCGTTGTAGCCATAGGACTCAGTAGCAGCAGCCTTCATAGCAGCGTTGATGCCGTCAACAGTTACGTCTGCACCCTTGACAACAGCAGTCAGGATAGTGGTGGAACCAGTCGGAACCGGTACACGCTGTGCAGAACCGATCAGCTTGCCGTTCAGTTCCGGAATAACCAGACCGATTGCCTTAGCAGCACCGGTGGAGTTCGGAACGATGTTTGCAGCACCAGCTCTTGCTCTTCTCAGGTCACCCTTTCTGTGCGGGCCGTCCAGGATCATCTGGTCGCCGGTGTAAGCGTGAATGGTGCTCATGATACCGCTCTGGATCGGAGCATAGTCATTCAGAGCCTTAGCCATCGGAGCCAGGCAGTTGGTGGTGCAGGAAGCTGCGGAGATGATCTTGTCATCAGCAGTCAGAGTGTTGTGGTTTACATTGTAAACGATAGTCGGCAGATCGTTACCAGCCGGAGCAGAGATAACAACCTTCTTTGCACCAGCATCGATATGAGCCTGTGCCTTAGCCTTAGAAGTGTAGAAACCAGTGCATTCCAGAACAACGTCAACACCGATCTCGCCCCACGGCAGCTCTGCAGCGTTAGCCTTTGCATAGATCTTCAGGGTCTTGCCGTCTACAGTGATAGTACCAGCTTCGTCATCAGCAGAAACAGTGTGCTTGTTCTCGCCGATCTTGCCTGCATAACCGCCCTGTGCGGTATCATACTTCAGCAGGTGAGCCAGCATGGACGGCTTAGTCAGGTCGTTGATTGCAACAACCTCATAGCCTTCTGCACCAAACATCTGGCGGAATGCGAGACGACCGATACGGCCAAAACCATTAATAGCAACTTTAACTGACATTGGAAATTACCTCCTAGTTTTTAGGAAAACACCGGCGGAATTGCCGGACCGAAGCCCGATTTTCTCCCAGCGGATTCCTTGATACTCTTATTTTACACCATTTCGGAGAAGAATTCAAGCACTTTCGCAAAAAAAGCAGGGGCAAGGATAGCAAGTTCTCTTATTTTCCACGTTTTCCGCAAAAAAGGAAAGCATGTTTTGTGAAAACTGCACAAAAATTAAAAAGTGGACAAAATTATCATTTTTTTTATTTGCCTATTCTGAAATATGTAGTATAATAATAGCATAGAATAATGACAAAAGCATCATGCAGTGAGGAGGAGAGAACGCCCATGCAGCAAGAGGAACTACAGCAGATCCAGAAATGGTGTCAGCAGTCTGAAGACGCCATTCTTTTTTATGCCCCGGACGGCACGCTGCTCTGGCAGAACGATGCCGCGGCAGTCCGGCAGAAACCGCAGAACAGCTCTTTGCCCCGCTATCATAAAAACGGTGCACCGGAGGACGGCATGTTTCTGCTCCGGCAGGGCGGCAGTCTGTACTGCGTCCGGCAGGAGCCGCGGCAGTACGGCGAAAAGCCGGCAATACTGGTGCAGATCCACAGCCAGCCGGCAGACGATCTTCTCTGGAGCGATGCCGACAAGCAGCATGAAACGGAAAACCGGATCGCTGCCATGCGGCAGAAGATCTTCGGCATTTCCAACGCCGTCAGCGGGCTGTATCAGACGCTGGAGGAAAACGGCGACCAGATCCCCCGCATGGTGCTGGAAGAACAAATGGAACAGCTGAACATCATTCAGGGCAACTGCTGCCGGCTGATGCGTCCTTCTGTGCTCTGGCTGGAACAGCTGAAATATGTGCAAAAAAACGAGCTTTCGGGCGAAGCTCTTTTTCTGGACCGCGAATTGTCGAATTTTGTCGAATCGTGTCGTATGGTACTGGGAAAAGCACTAAAAATGACAGCCGATGCCGAAAAACCACTCTGCATTTTCGCCAATCGGCGGCGGTTACAGATCTGTCTGCTCTGCATGGTGCTGTATCTGCGGGATCACTGTCCGGAGATCTCCCGCCTGACGTGGCAGACGGAACAGCAGGGCGATCAGGTGGTGCTGCGGTGCACGGCAGTTTCTGACGGCACCGAGCCGCCGGCACACCGGCACAGCCAGACGGAACATCTCTATGACACACACTTTCCCTCTCCGGAGGAACAGATCGTGCAAAAATTCTGCCGCACGTATCATGCCGCCGTTCTGTTTTCCGCCGCGGAGGAAATGTGGCAGTACACCCTGCGGTTTCCGCTGTATGAACATACATCGTTCCTGTCCCTGGAGAGCAGCCGCACCACACTGGACGACGGAATGTTCTCCTTATACCAGATCTTTTTGTCAGATATTTCCGAGTACCGGTTCTACTAAAATAGGCTTTTCAATTCAGGCGTTGCTGCTTTTTGCAGTGATTCCTGAATTTTTTGTTAAAACAACAAAATACCATTTCACATTTCACAAAGATTATGCTATAATAGGAAAGGATAGGCAGCACCGCACAAAACTTGTGCGATGTTGCCGCTGTAGCAAACTGGGGAAAGGAACGGATTCCGGAATGGCAGAACGACTGATCTCAATACAAGACACAAACCAATTTCAGACATTATGCGGCAGCTTTGACGAAAACCTCAAGCTGCTGGAGCAGCGGTATCACGTTCGTATGATCTGCCGCGGAGAAGAACTGCGGGTACAGGGGGACGGTGCACAGGTGGAACTTGCCGCCGGTGCAGTCACGGCTCTGCTGCAAATGATCTCCAACGGACAGGCGATCACGCCCCAGTCCATTCACTATGTTTCCGATATGGTCGATGCCGGTTCTGCCGGACAGCTGGCGGAACTGGCAGATGATGACACCGTCTGTCTGACTGCCGCCGGAAAACCGGTGCACACACGCACCGTGGGACAGCGGAGTTATGTCCGTGCCATTGCCGAAAATACAATCGTATTCGGGCTGGGGCCTGCCGGCACCGGCAAGACCTATCTGGCAGTGGCTATGGCAGTGCGGGCATTCCGCCGGCACGAGGTCAACCGGATCATTCTCACCCGCCCTGCGGTGGAAGCCGGCGAAAAACTGGGGTTTCTCCCCGGCGATCTACAGGACAAGGTAGACCCCTATCTGCGTCCGCTGTACGACGGCTTGTTTGAAATGCTGGGAGCAGAAGCGTTCCAGCGGCATCTGGAACGGGGCTCTATTGAAGTTGCCCCGCTGGCGTACATGCGTGGCAGAACGCTGGACAACGCCTTTATCATTCTGGACGAGGCACAGAACACCACCGGCGAACAGATGAAGATGTTCCTCACCCGTCTGGGCGACGGCAGCCGCATGGTGATCACCGGCGACACCACGCAGATCGACCTGCCGGACAAGCAGAAAAGCGGTCTGGTCATCGCCTCCCGCATTCTGCGAAAGGTCAATGACATTGCGATCTGCGAGTTCACCAACCGCGATGTTGTCCGCCACAAGCTGGTGCAGGACATTATCCGTGCCTACGAAGCGGCAGAACAAAAGCAAGCCCACCGGAAGCCGGAACACACCGACCGGAAAGATGCCGGAAAACACTGAATTTGAAAATTGAAGGCAGCGTATGCTTCTGTGGCAAAGGACAGGGCACGGACAAGTAGGGGGCGATGCCCACATCGCCCCGCGGATTATTCCTACTATATTGTAACTTTTAAAATTTTATAAATGCAAAATCCCTCCACCAGCTTCGCTGGTCCCCCTCCCTTTTCAAGGGAGGCTTATCCTAGTTGCTGCTAATGATAGCGTTTTAAATGTTGCAATGTAGGCAACAAATTGTACAGCCTGTCCCCTGCTTTGCAGAAACACCTGCCGTATAGAAAAGATCTGATTTACATTGCTATAAATGGGCATCCCTAAAAAATGCACAAAAAGATAGGACAACAGTCCCAAAAAGAGTTATAATGTACTTGTAACCTACATTAACTCAAAGGAGTGTTGCCCTATGAGAACAAGTATACACTATTCTGAGAGCTTGTGTTCATCGGTTCAGCACACGTCTTTTCGGCAAATTTTCCTGCTGAACTTCGTCAAATATCCTTGCAATACGACAGTATTCCTGCGGATATTTTCCTTGTCAGCATAAAAATTATGCTCGAAAGTCCGCATACTTTACCGATGAACACAAGCTCTTAATTTGCTTGTATTATCTGACATATTGAACTGTGAGACTGAAAACATTTATGGTATTCTCTAAAATTCTCTGCTTTTGTTGGAATATTTTCAAGATATCCGCAATGTCATGATGCTTGTTATTTTCCTTGGAAGCAAGTTTTTTTTGATTACCTTTAAGAGCTTGTGTTCATAGCAAAAAAGTGATATAATAAGAGATATGAAAAAAGAGTATCAAGCAACAAATTACGAAAGTGATTTGACAGACAAACAATGGGAAGCAATCAAAGAATTCTTTCCATCCGGAAATAAAAGCAAATATCATAAACGATCATTAGTAGAAGCAGTGTTGTATATCGTAAAGACAGGCTGCCAGTGGAGAATGCTACCACATGACTATCCGCCACATGATACTGTATGGAGTTTTTATCGCCGAGCAAGAGAGAACGGTGTATGGGACAAAATGATGAAGCATCTTGTCAAAATAACACGAAAACAAGCAGGAAGGAATGAAGAACCAAGTTGCGCACTGATCGATTCACAGAGCGTAAAAACAACGTGTTATGGAGAAAATCATGGATATGACGGGGGAAAAAAACGAAAGGAAGAAAACGGCACATCGTAACAGATACGATGGGAAATCTCCTGTGTATTCACGTTCATGCGGCAAATATTCACGATACAAAGGGCGGCGTATACACGTTTGAAAAAGCACTTTATCGGTATCCGACCATTCAGGCGGGATGTGCAGATGGCGGTTATAGAGGAACATTCCGGAATACTTTTGATGAATTTCACAATATCAGAATTGATATTTCTATGCAAATAAAAGAACAGAAAGGATTTCAGGTTTTACCAAAACGTTGGGTTGTTGAACGTACTTTCGCATGGCTAAACTGTTCACGCAGATTATCAAAAGATTATGAAACTTCTTGTTGCTCTGCTGAAACGATGATTATGATTTCTCATGCTGCTACACTTTTAAAACGCCTATGAACACAGGCTCTGATAGAAATTTATGGATAAGGAGTGGATTCATCATGTGATTTTGGTTATGTAAAAAAACGTGCATATTAAACAAGAAGATGTGGAGGTATCAAAATTTGATGAAGTTAAAGAAAGTTGTAGCTGCCGGATTGTCTGTTTTATTGCTGCAAACACTGATGGAACCATCTATGCAATTTGTTGCGTTTGGAATGGACGAATCTGTAGCAATAGACAATGATGGAATCTCTTCCGATATAATGGAAGCGGATGACGAAAATTTAAATTTGGATGCACTTCCAGATGATTTAAGAAATAGGTTTTCAGAAGAACTACAAAATGCTGTGAAGTTAGATGAATCGACCTATGCTGATTTGTATAATGTCGTTACCATCAACGATGATGGCACAAAATCACTTATTGCATTTGAGGAACCCATTAAATATTTTGATGAGGATTCTAACAGTGTGCGTTTTATTGAAAACACGATTGTTCCTGCTGCGGAAGACAGAGCGGCTTATGTGAATTATGGAAATGATTATAGTGTATCTTTTCCGAAGAATATTAGTGATGGTGTTTCCCTTTCAGTAGAAGATTACTCTATTTGTATGACTCCTCTAAACGTTTCTAATAGTGGTGAGCCACAGGCTTCTAGCAACGAAGTTGTTTATAATAGCATTTTTGATGACAGTACTGATGTACACTATTCTCTTGAGAATTCTGGAATAAAAGAAAGCATCATTGTTGATGAAATGACAGGTTGCACTTGTTATGATTTTATTCTTTCGGTGAATGGAGTAATTCCTGAAACTACAAGCGGAACGTCTATCTCTTTCTTGGATGAAGTAAGCGGTGATTCAGTTTTCACAATTCAGCCTACGTTTATCGTAGATTCCTACAGTGGTGAATATACTGATGGAGAAAATCACATCACATATAATAATTACTATACTATGGAAGAGCAGGAAAATGGAACGTACTTACTTCATATGAATCTTGATGAAGATTTTCTCAATGCTGAGACAACTGTCTATCCATGCGTAATTGATCCTTCAGTTTGGGCTGTCAATTTTTTTAGTGACAGTAGCTCCTATGTGCTTCAATCAGGTGGATCAGGGTATAGCGGCAGTCAATTGAGTGCAGGTGGTTTTAATGGATCTGGGGAGCACCTTTCCTATATAAAAGCTACTTCTGTAGAAAAATTTCGCTGGATTGAACCAGATAGGTTAAAATCAGCAAATTTTAATGTGAAAGCAAGTTCAAGTGGCTATAGCAATTCTTGTACGATAAATTGCTATGACTCTACCACGAATTCAGATGTTTCTGAGGTAACATATTCCGAATTAACTTCCTCTTTAGGAGCATTGCAGAGCTCTACTACTTTTACTACGCTTGGAGCAACGTATTCATTTGATGTCACTGAGCTTTTTAGAAACTGGCTTAAATTTGAACTTGGAGAAGGAGGAAAAGATCCAGCGTATGGATTCATTTTACGTGGTGCAGACAATGCGTCAACACCAGGACGTTATTTTAGTTCTACTAATTCCTCGAATACTTATTTTTATCTTGTTTATGAGGAAGGCGAAGAAATTGATGACGGCTTTTACAATATTAAAAATGTATCTACTGGAAAATATTTGAGATACAACAGTGGTGGGCGGTTAAGTTTGTCTTCTTATTCTTCGAATAGTTGTAAATGGCAGATAATCTTGAGTAAGAGCGAAGATGGAGCAACAACTTATGGTACGTATACATTAAGACCATATAGCAATTTGAATGTTTCAATGAAAGGTGTTACGACAGGAGAATCTGTTATAACAAGTTCTACAGGAAATACTTTTAGAATTATACGTAATGAAGATGATACATTTCGGATAATGCCGGCAGGAGATAGCTATGCTTGGGTAAGTAATGCAATTGGTATTAGTTCGAATTATGCTACCATTCAAGAATACTTGAATGACGATACGATGAAATGGACATTCGAACCGGTAGTAAACAAATATTTTTCTGAGTATTCTCCTGATGATTACAATGTAACTTCTGGAGACTATCCGACACAGTATCGAATGAATTGTTATGGATACGCATTTTGTAATATGTTATATTATGCTGATTATTCAAAGTATACATATTATAAACAGCAACCTGGTGAATTTGCGTCAACATCAAATAAAGCAAATCGAAAAATAAATATTATTTCGAATAACCCAACTGAAAGCATGGACAATATTGTATATAACATGAAACTGGATGCATCACGGCTTGGATATACACTGACGGAATATACACCTTCTGGATCTACTGTAAATCAATATGGATCAGATTCTAGATTAATTGCCATTGTTACAGGAAATGAAGATTATCATTATTATATGCAGCATAATGATGGTACTTGGTCTCATAAACCAGGAGAAGGCAAAGTGACAAATTGCTCTATTTCATCAACAAGTAGTGCACCGGTCTATTTAACGAATGAGAATATTCAGTCATTAGCAAATCAAGGAATGTATGCTGGCGGAGATTTAAAGTTTTTCGTAATCACAAGAGATGCTATAGCAGATCATCCGCACGGTATAGAAAACAGTTCAACGCAGAGCACGCTTTACTATAAGGATATTGCTGGAAGCTTTATGTTTACCGCATCAACATTGTCGTTGTCTACCAAGAATGCTTGCTTTGATTATTATGATGATGTCGATTTTTACACATTTGTTCCAACCTCAACGAAAACCTACACATTGTCTACAACTTGTGATTCTGGGGATGATATAGATGGCATTATTTATGATTGTAATGGTAATATCATCGCTACAGCAAAGAATGTAGGACAAATCAATCGAACATTTAATGCAACAAGTGGGAAACGATATTTTATAAAGATATACAACTATGCCCACAATCCGGGTGAGTATACTGTTACAATATCGTGATGTAAGGAGGAATTATGTTGAAAGTGAAAAAATCAAAGCCCATATTAATATGTGCGATTTCGTTAGCCTTATGTGCCATGGGTTCCTTGACAGCAGTTGCTGTCAATCACATCGGGAATGATCAAAATCAGTCTGCCACAGTGATCGCAGCAAATGAAGTATGTGCTATGGACAATGTTCAAGAAGTGGAAGATGAGGGAGACATGATGTTTGGGACATATGAGCGAAAGGAAGCAGAACTAAATGGGGAATGCTCGACAGATGCTGATCGAGTAACTGTGGAAGAAGTCGAAGAAATGATTCATAATGGAATGGATTATAGTATGATCGAAAGCAAACTTGCAGAGATTCATCCTTTTGCAGATTTTACAGGCGGTAGTGGTGTCACGATAATCGAGTATTGGCTTGACGAGACCGGCAATGACAAAATTCTTTTGATACGGGAGCAGGAAAATATTATTCATGTGGTTGATTCCTCAAATGATTCAGAGGATCTCTATGATGTGTTGATGTGAGGTGCGTTAATATGAAAAAAGTTAGTATGAAAAAAATTGCTTTTGTAATGACAATTGCCGTGGCGGTTGCGTGGAATTTTCCTACTGCGTTGATTGCAGGTGCATCAGAGCGTGTAGGTGCTGTGGATGTTTTAGATACGACTGAAACAGCAACAACAGAGTGTGCTGTCTTAACAACAGAATCAGAATTGGAAGAAAACGAAAAGTTTTCTGGCATTTCAACAAGTACCAATGTTTCAGTTCCTGTGGAAACTACTACGGAGTGTGTTGTTACGACAAGTAATGTCGAATTTGGAGAGGATACGAAATACACAGATTCCTCTACGGAGCAACAAGAACAACTTTCCGAATTGAAAGCAAAAGGAAAGTTGTTATTCGGGGAATTTCCTCGGAAAGAGAAAGAAATTCTTGGGGAGATTGAGCAGGACTCAGCAAGAGTTACTATGGAGGATGTCAGCAACCTTCTTGCATCAGAGAATGATTTTCAGCAGGTGTATAATGGAATGCTTGCGATTGCGGGATGCCCGGATTTCATTGGTGGAAGTGGTGTGACAGACGTTGAATTTTGGTTGAATGAAACAGGAACGGAAAAAATCTTGTTGATTTTGGAGCAGAAAGACATCATTTATGTGGATTGTTCTGAGGATGGCACAGTTGCAAATTCAGAATTGCTATATTCGGGAAAACAAGGTCCAAGCTCGATTGTCGATAAAGCACTATTAGTTGGGAGTTATAAGGTATATAATGACATTGCAGGATTATCTACAACAACGACAGAAAATACCTCTGTAACTACAACATCCACAACAGTTGTCAGTGTAGAAACTACTTCCACTTCATCCGAGGAAACAGCAACTACAACGCAGACAGAAGTTACAAGTGAAGAGCCTATGGAAACATCTGCTTCGGACATTACAACAACTGCTACATTTGTTACTACGTCAACAACAGAATCCAGCGGATTACCACAAACAGGTTATCGAGTTTCTTCAAAAGATGCAGCAATGCTAGGAACTGCGTTAATTTTGATTGGTTCTGCATTGGTAAGTTATGTAAGTCGGAAACACGAATGATAGAGATTTCATTTTATGTATAAAGCGAAAAAGCCATGTGTGTTGAACCTTGGCTTTTTCGCTAATTCAAGGAAACGTTGCTATGAAATCAAAGAAAAAGGTATTATTTTTCGGGCTACTTTTCATAACCGTTGGCATATTTATTTTATGCTTTTTTGGTTACAAGCATATCAGCCGTGAAATTCAAAAACAACAGCTTCTAAAAACCAGCATCGTCTTGGACATTCCAAGTGCTGATATCTATGTTCCGGTAGTCGAAGGAACAGATGGCGATAATCTGCACATTGCTGCTGGGCATTTTGAAAATACTGGTGCAGTTGGTTCTGGAAACTTCTGTATCGCCGGTCACAACAGTACGATTTATGCGGAGATTTTCAATACGTTATCAGAGGTAGAAGTGGGGGATAAGATCTATCTTATCAATAACGATGCAAATCATACAACGTACACCTACACCGTATCGAAAATTGATATCGTAGAGCCGGAAGATACTTGGATTTTACAGGATTACGGCGACGACCGTATCACAATTGTTACCTGTACAGATGATGGGGAAAGAAGAATGGTTGTAACGGGAATGAAAGCGGAAGAATGAGCTGTGTTTATTGATACCAAGATTAAAGTAGCCAAAAAATAAAATAGAAATGCAGTAAGATATTTACTGCATTATATACGAGGTGATGCAAAAAACAGATAAAAAACAGAGGTTGCACATAAGAGATCTGATTTCGATGGTTCACATCAAAAATTAGCCATTTTATGATGCAGGAAGAAAAAGATCGATTCATTTCGATCAGGTGAAAAAATGATGGGAGGCTTATATGTCAAAGTTTAAAAGAGTAACTTCTGGACTGGTTGGGGTAGCTATGGCTGCAAGTATGTTTACCAGTATGCCATTTTCTGCTTTTGCAGAAGATGAAGCAGAAACAAATAACCAAACCTATGTGTATGATGATTATGAAGTCTCATACCAAGTAACCAACTCGTGGGGCGATACGGAAGTGGTATCCATCACTTTGTCCAATACGGGTGACAGTACAATTGAGGATTGGATGCTGTATTTCGATCCAAATGGAGAAGTGCAGTATACGACCGATTGCCAGCAGCTGACAACATCTGATGGAATCTCGTATTTCAAAAACAGTGGTTACAATGCCGATGTCGCACCGGATTCCTCTGTGACTTTCGGCTATGCGGTGAATGATTGCGAAGCAGTTCCGGAATCCTTTACACTCTGCCAGAAAAGAGGAACCAAGACGGATGGGTATACGGTTTCATTGAATGTAAACCAGTCTTGGGGCGATTCATTCAGCGGCGAAATCGTCATCCAAAATAACACAGACACTGCGATTGAGGCATGGGAACTGACCATTGATACAAACTTCACTATTACGGAAATCACCAACAGCTGGGCGGCAACGGTTACAGAATTGGAGCCATACAGCTATCTGTTGAAAGGGACGTATACCGGAACAGTTGCAGCAAACTCCAGCGTTTCCCTTGGCTTTATTGGTGTGAAGGATGGCGAACCGGAGATTTCAAGTTATTCCTTGACAGAAGTACAAGTAGATGCGGATTATGTAACCCTGCTGCATTGTTATGAAGATTGGGAAAATCTTCCTGATACCGATGGAGATGGTTTACCGGATCTTTATGAACAACTAATTGGTACAGATGCTGCAGTTGCTGATACCGATCAAGATCAATTACCAGATGGATATGAAGTAAAAACACTGAATTCGGATCCAACCAATGCAAATTCTTTAGATGTTACACAAAATGATGGTGTATACGACAGCGACAAAGATGGGTTGTCCAACTATGAAGAGTACACACTGGGAACAGATCCACTTACAGCAGATTCCGATCATGATGGGCTGTCCGATGGTGACGAAGTAAATACTTATGGTACAGATCCACTGAAATCAGATACCGATGGGGATGGTTTGTCTGACGGTGATGAAATTGCTCTTGGTTTGAATCCATTGGTGGTAGACACGAATGGAGACGGTATTCCGGATAATGAAGAGAAATTTTCTCAAAGTAAAACTTTTGATGCTGCTGACGAAGATACAGTGGTTCAGAAAATAGATGTGGCATTTGAAGGAACAGGCTACATCAATTCAAATACCACAGTGGAAAGTGTTATGGATACCGATTGGATGTGCTCTAATGTGGTTGGTTTGATTGGCGAACCTTACGACATTTCATCGGATTCAACAATCACAGAAGGAACTATTACATTCCATGTTGATGCAGAAGCACTTGGGGAAAGCTCATTTGACGATTTGACTGTTCTGTGGTATAATGAGGAAGAACAGCGATTTGAAGAGATGGAAACGACCCGAAATAGTGAGAATTCTACACTTTCTATTGCAATTACGCATTTTAGCAAGTATCTGATTGTGGATTGTGAGAAGTGGTATGCTGCATGGAAAGAAAATTATTATCCGGAGAGCGATGTTGACTTGCACACAGCAATTACCATAGATTGCTCCTCAAGTATGAGTTGGAATGACCCAGATAGATGCAGAGTTGATGCTGCAAAAGGGTTTGTAAATGTCATGGCAGACAATGATTTAGCTTCTGTTACATTATTTGCAAGTAATGTAAATGACAAGCAATCTCTTAGTACTTTAACAAAGGACAAAGAATTATTGAAAGAGACGATTGATAATGTAACATCTATTGGTACAACGAACTATGAAGAAGCTCTCCAATACTCCATCAATAGCTTGGATGTGGATAATAACACATCTTCTGAAAATATTATAATTTTCCTATCTGATGGATACCCAACTAATGATAGTGGATATAACATAGATCCAGATGATTTTGATTATTCCATTATAAATGAAGCAAAAGCTGCAGGAATTAAAATTTATACAATTGGTTTGACAGATAACGTTTGCGAAACCATTTTGGAAGAAATGGCAGAAAGAACCGGCGGCGAATATTTCTACGCCAATACCGCCAAGGAATTAGTACCATATTTCTTGAACATTAATGTTACAGAAAAGTATGATACCGAGACGGACATAGATAACGATGGAATTCCGGATTTGTTTGAAATATACGGTATGCCAGTTGCAAATGGTCAAGTGCTGTTCAGCGATACTGAGTCGAAGGATACGAATAACGATGGAACTCTCGATAGCAATCCTAAAGATAGTGATGGTGATGGATTGAAAGATAGCGAAGAAGTCAATGTTATGTATGTGAACGATGACACAGATGCAAAACTGGCAGCGGAATATGTTTCGGAGTACTATCCCAACATAGAAGTTAATGCGTGTGGCGGTATTTATTTTAAGATGAATTCTGATCCGAAGAATGATGATACTGATGGAGACCTTGATTTTGATAATGCCGACCCAGATCCACTGAATTATCAGTTGAATGGATACTTTGCTCAGAAAATGGGCGAGCTGCAGAAAGCAGCACAAGAGTATCTTGAAAATTCATATACATCATCAGAAAATGATGATTATTATGGAAGAAAAGATATATGGCTTGCTTTTACATTTTTGCGTTGCTTCAATTCAGATTATAACTGGAATCATTCTAATTGGAATAACGCAGCTGGAACTCTCTCTGAAAGTGAATTTAATTCATTTAAAAATTTTTTGAACTCCTCGTATGAGAGTGTGTATAAATATTTTGTGAACACAACCGAGATAAATGCTGGCGACTTAGGAGAGCATATTGATTTATATCATATGTGTGCAACATTAAGTGCGTATTCATATAATAGTTTTGCTAAGGTATTAGTAGACAAAGAGTATATAGATAATTTGTGCGGATGGGCTGGAGATTTTCAGACATTGATGAATTCTGCATATAATAAAACGTACAACACCAATCAATATACAACGATATATGATGCATTTTATAATCAGATGGGTCGCTCTGACGATTATTTCAGTAAAGACGATTTATATGCAGATGTTGCATCACTTGGAGTAAATGATATTTTTTTAGTAAGTAGAAACGAATCTCTTCGAGATGTGTTTAATTCATACTTTATTTACTCAAGTACAAGCGCCTATGTAAAAGATATAGCAACTGTTCTTTCTTTATCTGATATGCAAACATTCACAGAAAAATTCACCTTTAGTTTCTTTATTACAAAGAAGATAGATCAATATGATTCAAGCTATAACATTTCTGATTCGGATATACAAAATGGTTTAAGTGCATTTGTTGCATATCTATATGATAACTATGACTGCAAGATTAAGTAGATGCCCTTGGAGGAATTGAATCATATGAATAAGATAGAAAAACGATTTAAGAGTTTCTTAGCATCTGTGTGTGTATTTGCTTTTTTATGCTTTGGTTCTACATCTGTGGTTGCACTTGAATCATCGGGATCTATTAAGAATATTGGCTGGTCTATTTCATCCGACACATTACTGCTCGAGGACGAAAATGGAAATTGGAATGCAATATTCGAAGGCAACATATGTACTGTTAACGGGTTAATATTGAGTGCTTCATGTGTGACATTTGAAGAGCTGTTCTCAGAAGAAAATGGTGACTTATTTGAATGGCTTTCTGAACATCCTATAGATACTCTTAGCATCAATGTTGAAGTTCTTGATTCCATTGCAAGTGAAGATCATTTAATCGGAAATGTTGATACTCTTATTATTGGAAAAAATGTGCAATCAATTCGAAATGATTCCTTCTTAGATGTGAAGTATTTGAAGAATGTCTACATTTACTCAAGTAATATTGATCTAACAAATACCGGTATAGGTTTTTCTTATGAAGGAGAACTGAGCGATATTGTTATGTATGGTTACATCGGCTCTACAACCGAAACTTACGCAAATGAAAACGGCTTTACTTTCATTGCTTTAGATGCTGATCCGAATACGACAACAACTACCACTGATGTAATCATCACGACCACTGATACAACAACTGTTACAACCGCCAATAGCACGGAGACAATTACAGAAACCACCACAATCTCCAATGTGGAATCAACTGTTACAACAACAGAAACAAATTTCACAACTATTGGTGATATGACCACGGAGACAGTTGAGACAACAGATTCAACTAGCAATACCACAACAGTTGCCAATATTGTCGAAGTAGATGAAACAAAAGCTTTGACAGACAGTTCCACTACGACCGAATTAACTTCCGATATTGCAAAAGTCGATGAAACCGCAAAAGCAGCCTCAACAGAAACCAGCACTAATACAACAGAAACAACCTCTACAACTACCACAACAACGGATGACACTACGCTTCCACAAACCGGATATTCCAAATGGTATCATGTAGTGGTTATACTGGCAGCTTGCATGACTGGAACTGGTGCTGTAATGGTAATTGGTTCCGGTGCATTGAAGAGAAAACAAAAGTAAGACTTGCAATTGTAAAATCAGAAAAAGTACCATGCCTCGAAATAGGTTCAAAGCATGGTGCTTTTCTGCAATAAGGAGGAACGGTACATGAAATTTTTGAAAAAAGCCGTAAGTATGCTTGCCGCTTGCGGAATTGCCATAGCAGCAATTCCATTTTCTGCGATTCCGGCGGATGCGGCGATTCTTTACTCTCTCGATGATGGCGTTCTGACTATTAAATCGCCGGAAGTTATCGAAAAAGATGGAACAAAAGTACCATGGTATGATGAGCGTGACCAGATTACATCTCTTGTATTGCGAGATGGCATTACGAAAATTGGCGATGCTCTTTTTACAGATCTCACTGCACTAGAAACCATTGATTTTCCGGATACGCTAACAACAATTGGTACAAACAGCTTTCGGAATTGCACTTCCTTGAAAAGCATTGAATTGCCATCTTCTTTAACCACGATTGGCATTGGAGCTTTTGGAGATTGTACACAGTTGCAATCGGTGCAGTTTTCTGAAGGATTGAAGAGCATCGAAACTGGAGCGTTTCACGATTGTTCGGAGTTGACAGAAATCACGCTGCCTGGAACATTGTCTGAACTTGGTGATTCTGCATTCTATAATTGTTCTTCATTGGCTAGTATATCAATTCCAGCAGGGGTTACAGAATTGAACGAACTCACTTTTGTTGGCTGTACTGAATTGGAAGACATTACAATTGAAGGAGAGTTGACTTACCTTGGAGGCAATGTGTTCAGTGCAACAAAGTGGCTTGCGAACCAGCCGGATTGGGTGATTGTACAGGACAAATTTCTGCAAGCCTATCAAGGAACGGAAACAGATTTGGTGATTCCGGAAGGGGTAACCTATATTTGTGACAGAGCTTTTTCCGGAGGAGAAATCAAATCAGTGAAGCTTTCTGATTCCGTAAAAACAATTGGGAATAGCGTATTCTTATCGTCCACATTGGAGACGATTGATTTGAATCAAGTCGAATCCATTGGGAACAGTGCGTTTTATGATTGTGAATCATTGACATCTTTGAACATTCCCAATACCGTTACTTCTATTGGCAGTTCACTGGCAAGCGGATGCACAGCTCTTACAAATATAACGCTTGGAGGTTCGATTACTACGATTCCAAGCAATTCGTTTTATGATTGTTCTGCATTGGAGAAAGTAATTATTCCTGACTCCGTTACAACGATTGAGAGATATGCCTTTTATCGATGCGATTCTTTGGAGAAAATTTGGATTCCAGAAAGTGTTGTTACGATGGAAAGCGGTTCTGTTGGAAATCTAGGTGGCTCTATTTCTGAGATTTTGACAATCTATGGAAAAGCTGGAAGCACAGCAGAAACCTACGCAACAGAAAATGGGATTGCCTTTGTAGATATATCCGATACGACCATCATGGGTGATGTCAACAATGACGGAAACATTACCATTGCCGATGCAGTTCTCCTGCAAAAGTGGCTGCTCTCTGTACCGGATACCACTCTTCCAAACTGGAAAGCAGCAGATCTCTACGAAGATGAGAGATTGAATGTGTTTGACCTGTGTTTGTTGAAACGAATGCTGATAGAGCTATAAATTTGCTTTATCAATAGATTCTAGCACTTTCCCTAAATTGCGGAGCAGCTTCGGTTGCTCCGCATTTTTATATCAGGCAAAGATAATCCGGTGATTTGCACAAACTCGCCCTTGCATTTCACGTGGAAGTATGGTATACTATATGTAGCACCAACGGAAGGAGGCAATTCCAATGCACGACACAGACAGTATTACAAAAGACTATATGAAAGACGCAGCGACTTTTGCTGACGCATTTAATTTCCTATTGTATAATGGCGAACCGGTAATTCAACCGGAACAGCTTCGAGAAATGGACACTACCATGCTGGCTCTGCCTTTTGGCGAAGACGGAGCAACTGTTCCGGAACAGAAGAGTCGAGATGTATTGAAGCTTTTAACTGCAAAAGCTGATGATAACGCAGCATACTGCATTCTTGGCATCGAGAACCAAACCGATGTGCATTATGCCATGCCGGTTCGGAATATGCTGTATGATTCCATGCAATATTCCAATCAAGTGGAGACGGCAAGGAAATCACACAAGCAGGCGAAAAAGTATGGGACACATGAGGAGTTTCTATCCGGCTTTCATAAAGACGATTATTTGCTGCCGGTGATTACGCTTGTGATTTATTTTGGAGCGGATAAATGGGACGCACCGAGAAGTATACACAAGATGATGCTCGTTCGAGACGAACGAATTTTACAGTACACACCGGATTACAAAATCAATCTCATTGCACCGGAAGAATTGTCAGATACGGAACTGGAGAAGTTTCAGACGGAATTGTGTGAGCTGCTGAAATTCATCAAGTACTCTAAAGACAAGAAACGCTTAGAAGAAATCGTTACAGAAGATGCAGCATTCAAGAGCATTTCCAAACGAACGGCAGACGCCATCAACACGATTACGCATTCAGAAATGAAATTTCCGGAGGGAAAGGAGACGGTCGATATGTGTAAAGCCATTCAAGATATCCGAAAGGATGCAATTGCTGAAGGCAAGGCTGAAGGTGAAGCAATCGGTGAGGCTAAGGGCAGAGCTGAAGGCGAAGCAATCGGTGAAGCTAGAGGAGAAGTTAAAGGTCTCATGAAAGCCCTTGCAAACCTCATCGCCAGCGGCATGGAAGAATCCCAAGCAAGAAAAATTTTAGGGCTTTAGAAAATAAGTCGATAGCCACTGAATTTCTCGCAAAATCAGAAATTAAACTTAATTTTTGAAACCAATTTTCAAATACCAAACGATATCCCAAAATCGAGTGCCTCGCAAACGATAGCTCTATATATGTACAAACAATGTCCGGAAACAGCCTCCAGAAATCAAACGATACCTTTGCTTATCGTTTGCGATTAAGCTCTCAATTTTCGCTTTTCTAGACGATAGCAAATCTCTTGATTTTCAGCCGAAAAACAAAAAGCCTCGCAGAATTGCGGGATTTTCGGGCTTGATTTGTATCAAAATGAGAGCCCTTAGGCATACCTGCACCCTTATTTTGATACAAAATAAGGGTGCATTTTCATTGTCAAAAAGCCTGAAAACTTCGTTGTTTTCAGGCTTTTATCGTTTTTTTATGTAAGATTTTCGGTGAAAAATACGCTTTGATTTCGCACTTTGGGGTGTTTTGAGAAAAGTAATCGTTTTCTTGTGGGCAAAAAATGCACCCTCCCAAAGTAAAAATGCACCCTTTTTCAGTTATCGTTTTCCAGTATGCACCCACCTATCGTTTTCTTGTGAAAAGCAAAAAAAGCACCCACTACAGCTTAATGCCATAGTGGGTTTCCTGCTTTATGCTTCAATCTCCGTCCCATCAACAAACTGGAAAACCATTCTGCCATCATGGAATACGGTTACTTTCTCGATGGTCGTTCGCCAGATACTGTCATCAAAGTAGTCGATGGGTTCGTTGGTTTTCTCAAGAGTTCTCAGAAATGATGCCATTGATTCAATTCTACTCTGGTGCTCAATACGTTTCTGCTGCATTTTTTGGAGCAATCCTTTCTTTCTCTCGTATTGTTCTGTCAGCTCATCGTAGCGAAGGTTGTAAGAATCCTGATTTTGTACGGATTCCGCATTTTTCTGAATATGCTCACGAATCAGAGTACCAATGTCGTTCAGTTCCATGGTCAGCATTTCTATTTTAGTATCCAGAGCAGAAGTATCGGACAAATCCTCCAACAGCATCCTGCAAGTTTCCAGCACCATTTCTCTGTTCTGAAAAAATGCAGCAAAGGCGGAGATAAACCGTATTTTAATTTCATCCTCATAAAGATGCGGCGTGGAACAGAAATGCTCTCCCTTGAATTTGTTGTTGCATTGCCAAATTACACGGCGGTATTTACTGGTTGAGTGCCAGACCTTTGAACCGAAAAAGTGCCCGCAGTCACCGCAGACCAGTTTTGCAGAAAACATCGTACTGCCGCTGTATTTTCTGCCAAGTTTCTTGCGTCTTGTAAATTCAGCCTGCACTTCTTCAAAATCTTCCGGAGAAATTATCGGTTCGTGAGATTCCTCTATGTAATACTGCGGAACTTCTCCTTCATTGATTTTGGTCTTTTTGGTTAAAAAATCCGTTGTGAATTTCTTTTGCAGAAGCGCACTGCCCTTGTATTTTTCATTTGTCAGAATGCTTTCAATGGTGGACTGCCGCCAGTTTTCCTTGCCTGCCGGAGTTGGAATATGGCGTTCTGTCAAAGTTTTTGCAATGGCGTAAGATGTCTGACCGTTCATGTAGCTTCTGTAGATAAAGCGGACAATTTCAGCTTCTTCCGGTACAATTTCCGGCAAGCCGTCCTCTCCCTTTTTGTAGCCAAGAAAATGGCTGTATGGCAGACTGACTTTACCGTCTGCAAAGCGTTTTCTCTGTCCCCATGTAACGTTTTCGGAAATGGAGCGTGATTCTTCCTGTGCAAGGCTTGACATTATTGTAATGAGCAATTCCCCTTTAGAGTCCAGCGTATAAATACCTTCTTTTTCAAAGTAAACCTCAATTCCTTTTTCTTTCAGTTTACGTACAGTAGTAAGAGAATCCACGGTATTTCGTGCAAAACGGCTCACACTCTTTGTTATGATAAGGTCGATTTTTCCGGCAAGTGCATCTTCCACCATTTGATTGAAACCCTCACGATGCCGTGTGTTTGTCGCACTTATGCCTGCGTCTGTATAGACCTTGACAAACTCCCAGTCATCACGACTTTGAATGTAATTTGTGTAATAATCAACCTGTGCCTCGTAGGAAGTAATCTGTTCCTCATAATCCGTTGAAACACGGGCGTAACCTGCTACTTTTCGTTTTGTTCTCGTATCCATTGCCGTTCGTGTCTGCGGATTAATGGTCTGCGGAATCATTGTGATTTTTCGTGCCATTGTAAACTCCTTTCCTTTGCTTTTTGTTTCATTTCTTCCGTCCAGCTTTCAGAACGTGACGGATTTTCCCAATGTTTCTGAACCTGTTTACCATTATAAAAGATAAAAATCAGTTCGTTTGGTTCGGGAACAATAATTTGCCGAATATATTTCAGAACTGCGTCGTCGTCATACTTCTCCAACTCTAAAACCTCGCAAAGAACGGATTGCAGAATGTTTTCAGGTATCTGTTTTGCAGCAGGACAGTATTTTTTTCCACGCCTTGCAAATGTGGCACAAATCCATGCAGAACCTTGCTTGAATACTTTTCGCTGATAATTTTTTCCGCAGCATCCGCACTGTATCATTCCTGATAATGGATAGCGGTTTTTTGAACCTGTATGAGAAAATTTTGACTGTCTTTGTGCAATCAACTCCTGCACTTTTTGGAATGTATCACGGTCAATAATCGCTTCATGTGCGTCCTCTACCAGATATTTGGGAAGTTCACCGTTGTTTTGCATTTTTCTCTTTTCTATATGATTATTGCGAAAATATTTCTGTAAAAGCATATCGCCGACATATTTTTCATTGGACAGCAATTCCTTAATTCTTGGAGATGTCCAGAGATTCCCTTGTGCTGTTCTGATACCCATTTCGTTCAGTTTCTTTGCAATTTTCAGACCGCCCATTCCGGAAAGATAGTCCGAAAAAATCATCTTAACGATTTCTGCTTCCGTGGGTTCAATTTCCAGAATACCGTCAGCATTTCTCCGATACCCGAAAATTGTAATGCTCCCGATTTTGCCTTCTTTAAAGTCTTTTCGGATTTGCCACTTGCGATTTTCGCTTGCTGAACGGCTTTCTTCCTGTGCATAGCTTGCAAGAATCGTCAGCATCAGTTCGCCGTCTGCTGAAAGACTGTGAATATTCTGCTCTTCAAAATAAACATCCACACCTAAATCTTTCAATTCACGTACAGTTTCAAGTAATGTGACGGTATTTCGTGCAAATCTGCTGATGGATTTCGTAAGAATCAAGTCCACGCTGCCAGCACGGCATTTTTCAAGAAGTTTCTGAAACTGTTCTCTGTTGTCTTTCGTACCTGTTGCTGCCTCATCTGCATACACACCGCAATATTTCCATCCGGTGTGTTTCTGAATTTTTTCACTGTAATAGCTTACCTGTGCGGAAAGAGAATGCAGCATGGCATCCTTGCCGCTGGACACTCTGGCATAAGCGGCAACGTTCAGCAGTTTTGGCATTTTAGGCAGAAATTCGACCTTTTTTATGGTGCGTGCCATATAGTATCCCTCCTCAGTGTTACATATTAAATCAGAAGCGACCTAAAGTCAAGCAGTTTCACGATATATACTGCACAAAGATATATCGAATTTTTCGGCAATTTTTAACTCGCATTTACGAAATTCATGTTCCGAAATAATGCCGTCTTTCCGCCACTTTTTCAGAACAGCAAGTGTGACCTTATAGGTGCTGATTTTTTGTAATTTTTCACTGTCCATCCGCAATACCTCCGTGATAGCAGAGAAGTGAGCAGTATTTACGCTGTTTGCTTTCATAGGCATAGAATTTCTTTCCACATCCTGCACAGACGACTTCTTTCATTGCGGAGGTTCTTCCTGCATTCTTTCTCCAATATTTCTGTCGACAGTGGTCGGAGCAGAATTTTTTCTTCTTTCTATGCGGTGTCTGTGTAATGGTAATGCCACACATCAGGCAAGAGTTATCACTTCTTTTCTTGCGTTTCAGATAGGACTTAATAGTGTTGGGCGATATATGCAAATGCTCTGCAATTTCTGCATTGCTTTTTCCGTTTTGCCGCAAAAGCTCAACGGTTCTTTTTTCTTCTGTTGTCACAAGCAGCACCTCCTACCATACAGTCCGCTAAAAGCTCCAGAAAATTAGCCCCTAAAAGAAAAAATCCCTGAGCAGTTCCGAAAAACTACTCAGGGACATATTTGACATATTATTTCATCAGTTCATTCACACGCTTCTGCACGGCATTGTAATCATATCCGGCATTTGTAAGTCTTTTTTTGCGGTCAGTGCCATTACCCCATTTACCCTGAATGACTTCACGGGCAATTTCGTCAACGGACTTTTTGGTTGGATAGACAACATTGCCGTTTGCATCAAACACATAATATCCTGGTTTACATGCCTTTTTTGCATTGTCCAAAGAAGAAAATGCACCAATCTGAGACTTTGCGTCACTCCAGCTTTTGCGAACTCTGTAGAGCAGCTTTGTTGTCGGATTTTTCGATACAGAAGTACCTGATTTCATGTAAGACTGCACCTTTGCCTTGAATGCGAACCAGTGCGGCAAAATATACAGCGGACAGGTCTTGTACGGATTTTTTGCGGTATTGAGATAATCCACAGTACCCGATTTTCCGTCCCTGACATTGAGCCAGTGCGTGTGGGTAAAGAGGTGGTTAATATCAAGATTGTATTTCTTCAACAAAGCTGCCGCCAATCTTGCACAATTGTCCTCAGACTTCTTATCTGTCACATTATACGCAGATGACATAATGCACTCGATTGCAATTGTTCTACGATTGCCATTGCCACTACCATCAGCGGCGTGCCAGCCGCTCAGACTGTGGGGCAGATTCTGCCATGCACAGGTATTATCAACGTAGTAATGCACCCTGACATCTTTCATATTGCCATTAACAGTTGCTCTTGTATACTGCTCCGCAGGTGTCGTTCCGCTTGCCACAGAAATCCAGTCGGTATTGTGAACTGTTACACCGATGATTTTACCCTCCATAGAAGCGGAGGGCATTGCGATACGATTTGGATTGTGCTTTGTGAGTAAGTATTCATTTACGGTTACACCGTTCATTGTTGTGGTTGTATCAGGTTTCAGAATTGCCATTCTTATCATCCTCACTTTCTTTCAGTTGTTCCTCAGCTCTGCCTACCTTTGTTTGCAGAACGTCAATTGCTTTCTTGATTACCGGCGGATACGGAATTCCCATGAGTGTGGTATTCTCCACAATGGAGAGCAGCTCATTCAGACAGAAGCTGATGCACACGGTATCACGGATATAATTTGTGCCAACGAGAATATCAATTCTGACACCAACCACCACCATAAGCAGAATACAAAACTTCTTTGCAAGTCCGACCCAGCCTGCCTTACTGCTGAGAGAACCGCTGCTGCTGTGCTTGGATTTGCCCATGACAGCTGTTACGACACCTGTCACAAAGTCAATGCCCATAAAAACTACAAGTGTTGCCAATGCGGAATCCCAGCCGCCGAGCAGTGTGGTAATCACTCCGCCCACCACGCCTGCAATCATACAGATTGTTTCTTTCATAAACATCACCCTTTCATAAATTTGATAGATTTCACCATCGGATGGGAATTATCCGATGTGCCTTGGAAGGCAAGGTAATATTCTCCATCCGACACATTTTCCAGTGACTGCATCACTGAAATGGACGTATCGGAATAAAGCCATTGAAATGATAATTTCAAAGCAATTTCTGCTTTGATTTCTTCATAGATATGCTGAGCCAATTCCGACCCTGTTTTATCTGTCTTCGGAATAAGATAAAATTCAGCGTCCTGTGATGCACCGACCATATAGCTTAAAAGCAGCTTCATTTTTGAAGTAATTGCGACAGGTGTCAGAAACATCACAAAAACACTTCCTGCCCAACTGAAATCGTTCTGATTGAAATACAGGGCATAATCATTTTCAGCAGAGCAGAAATGCGGATAACTCTCCGCAAAACCTGCAAGAGAACGATAACCATCGTTGTAATAGGTGTAAATGCTGTCACCGTATTTCTGCAAAGTATCAGAACCGCTTTCAAATACAGAAATATAACTGATTCCGGAAATGCTTTCAATTTGTTTTTGCAGCTCCGCAATATCTGTTTTTGTTGCATAGCTTGACATATCAGGTGTTATTCCGTCTTTGCCATCTACACCATTTTTACCGTCTTTTCCAGGCAAGCCATCTTTACCGTCAGCCCCTCTGAGGCTTTCCAGCCATTCTGTTGCAGTGCCAACAAAGCCGTTCTCCACAGCAAGTTCATATGCAGATAAGCCGTCTTTTCCATCCTTGCCGTCTGCACCATCTTTCCCATGCTGCGCTTCACCGATTTTCTGTAAAAGCTGCGTATACAAATCAGGCGTCGGCGGAATGGGGGAATCGGCATCCTCTCCCACAAATCCGGATGCACGAATATACAGTGTCACCGGAACCGTTGTGGCACGCAGTCCGGATGTATTGTCAGCGTCATATCCGAATACGGATAGCTTTACCGCACCTGCATGAAGCTCCGCAGGCAGCAAACAGGACAGTCCGTCAGTGCAGAGCACACGGTTGTATGTTTCATCACATTGGGTAAACTGCACCACCTTGTGAAACTTCTTCCAGTCGCCGTCAAATACAAATTTCAGTGTTACAAATGCAATCTGGTCGGAGGCAATCACTTCACGTTCCAGAATCTCAATTTTCTGTCCCTTTACAAGGAATTTCAGCATTATTCCTTCACCTCTTTCCATGTTTTCGTGCTTGTGACATATTCCATATATCCGTCAAGGCACTGGATTTTTGCAAGCGGAGATTCGATATCAATTGCATGGCTGTCCCAGTTTGTATTTTTCTTCACAGCATTCCAGTCAGCAAGAGAACCCTCATAGGTAATTTGATTCAGGGATTCACAATAGTTAAAGCAGCCGCCCACAATCTCTTTGACGTTTTTTGTAAGAGTAAGATTTTTCAGTTTTGTGCATCGTACAAACATTCTGTCACTAATGACTTTGCCGCCGTATCGTACCGTTTCAAGATACTGGCACTCGCTGAATGCCATTGCACCTACGGTTACCACAGAGGACGGAACGGTTACAGACTTGATTGCCGTTCCTGCAAATGCGTTTACGCCAAGTTCAGTAACACGTTCCGGAATCTTCAATTCTGTCAAACCATTAAGACTTTGATGATAAATGTAACCGTCAATATGCGGCAGAAATGCAGCCTTTTTGATTGCTGTAAGTGTTGTCGGAAGTGATACTGTTTTCAGATTGTCGCAATACTGAAAAAGTCGTTCTCCAATGCCGGTTACACCTTCTGAAACAATAACCGACTTGATATTTGCATTGTTTTGCAATGGTGACGGATTGCTGTCAGTAGAATAGTTAAACGTTGCCCCAGTACCTTTGAGGAGCAGTCTGCCGTCTGAATAAAGCACAAAATCCACGTTCTGCCCACATTTCCCGATGGAAACCACATCACCTGTCATCTCATCAATTTTCAGCGTTAATTCGTTTATCTTTGTTGTCAGCTGACCGATTGTAATGTTGTAATCTTTTATCTGCGTCTGAATTTCAGAAAGCTGAGAGAGCATATCCGTAACCTTGCATTTGCCTAAAATACAGCGAACATATCCGCAGAAATTATTGTTTTCTCTGTAGTCTGTGATGCTAAGTTCTGAGGTGCCTGCATCAAGTCTGATAATGCAAAGGGTGAGATATTTCTTGTAATCTGTATTCTGAAATCTCGGTATTGCAGGATTTGTGGCAGGTGTTCCTGCGAGAATTTCAAAGCTGACATTGCGGACGTTTTCAGAAGTGTTACAGCAAATTCCAACCGCCATATATCTTGGCAGGGATTCGTCCACATAGCGTGATAAGTCGTAAGTGTAAGCCGTATCTGAGATGAAATAATGCCCCTGAATCCATGCCTTTCCGCTGCCGATCGTCAGCTTCAACTTATTTGCAGTCAGCTTGAAACACTGCCCGAAATTATCCTGAATGCCGTCACAGATAATACTGCCGAGATAGTCGTTGAAGTTTTCAGCGGTATAGGTTCTGTCAAGGTTCTTTGCATTAAAAAATCCATATGAAAATGCCATATGATCACTCCATTTCTTTAAATGTCGGTGTGAGATTTCTGCCGTTGTGGTCGAAACTCTCGATCATGCCGACAAGCTGTATTTTATTCTGTCTGATGCCGAATCTCTGATGCTCTACGGTGACGAAATCCCCAACAAAATAGTCCACACCGTATTGAAACTGTGTGGACTGCACTGCGATCTGAGATTCGGATTTTGTTTTTGTGGGAATGAGATTCTGATTGCCTTTTTCTCGCAAAAGTTCGATGTATTCAGCATCAGAAATCGGCTTTGTTACGCCGTTTTCCTGTTCTTCATCTGAGATGTCTTTTGCATCAACATACACTTCATATCTGTCAAGCAAGACAGGTTCAGAATCCGCAAAATAAGTTGTCCGCTTACGCTGCTGACCCTCGCCTTTTCCCAGAACATAGGCAAAATTTTTCTTTACGGAAGTGTCTGTGAAGTAAGTGAATGAAAGCAGATTGTTGTAGCTGTCAGAAAATACAATATGCGGATTTTCATCCTGCATCATGCTTCTGTCAGAACCCTGTGAAAGTTCAAAAATCATCTCGTACTGTTCCTCTGCAATTTTGGAAAGCCTGATATTTGCTGTTCCGCCGATCTTCTCACAAATGGTGTATATCCATTCCATCAGATTTTCATAGCTGACCTGTAATTTTGTGGTCTGCGACCAGCAAGCACCTTGAATTTCTCCCAGCTTCAAGCCCGGAATCAGCCTGTTTCCGCTTGCTAAAGCGTTGTTTTCTACAGCTTTCTGAATGATTATTCCATATGCTGTCATCGTTGTAAAATTTAGTGTCGGATAGATAATTCTTCTTTCAAGCAGACACATCAGAAATCTGCCCTTGACAATGAGATAGTCGCCGTCTTCTGAATCGGTTTCCAGTTCCACGGATTCAATCAGTCCGAAATGCTCCTTATCGTCATCACGCCCGACAATTCTATCTGTCTGAAAAATCTCGATATTTCGGGGACTTGCGGCAATATACACCTCAAATTCTCCACATTTGTAGTATTCAATATCCCACAAAAGCGAAGAAAAGCTGTCGCAGACAGCCTCAAGAGATATGGATATATTTTCGCCAACAGGAATCATATTGTAAATTTCAATCTGCATTTCTCACACCCCTAAGTATGCATTTCGATGTATCAAACGGACTTTGATGTTGTTCAGCCCATCTGATGCACGGACATAGAATTTATTTTCGCCTGCTTTCAGATTCAGCCATGTAGAACCTGAAACAAGTCTGTTGATGATGTTTGTCACAACGCCCTCACGCTCCAGAAGAACGGTTTTGTTGCCTGTTTTGGTAGTTATAGTGATAACATCTCCCTTTTGAATATCGCCCGAAATCTGCATATATTCGTCTGTCAGGGCGTTGTAAATGGTCGGATTCTTTGCAGGTCCTCCGCTGATTTCAAGGGTGAATCCGACCTCATCACCGCTGTTATTGATGGTCATCATATCCTGCGTATTATATGCACCAATCGGAAATGGTTCATCATTATCAGGACAGACAAAATGAAATGCACCTCTGACACGGGAATATTCTGCAATCTGCGTTTCTGTGGAGTACCAATAAATATCAGGGCAGAGAATGGAGATCTGCCCATTGGTCAGCTTTTCAAAGTTCTCCACCTCGCAGGTTTCCACAATACCCTCGGCATACACAGAAATATTTTTTGTGGAGTAGTAAATTTTGATATATCTGGACGGCTTGACCACACGATATAGTTCGTGTCTGCGGAGTTCCACATCAAAGCCACGCATTTCAAAGGGAATGACCACATTTCGCTTTTCAATAAAGGCATTGTTGAGGTAACTGCCGTTCATTCCTGCATAATTTGATGTGCTGACTGTTCCTGTTGGGGGATCAAGCCCTTTGATTTTGGAGAACATGAACCTGTTTGCTGTTTTGGATAGATCGATTTGCTGACCTGTTTCGTTTTCGAGAATTAAAGTGTAGAACAAAGTTTCACCTGCTTTTCATTGACTTTGGGTATATGGGTGTGGTATACTATTAATAAATTAAATGTAGGGCATCTGCCTTACAAATCGGAATTTAGGTGGTAAATAATGAAGAAAAGATATTGTATAATACCCCAAA
>OJAG01000238.1_pt1 | contig 46241 bp, 43 predicted proteins | sample 1589021 | NCBI WGS metagenome assembly OJAG01 (sample SAMN03283264) | human gut metagenome | biome: human-associated habitat; material: feces | host: Homo sapiens | place: USA | collected 2013 | reverse complement strand
TTGACCGGCGCATCATCGTGGACCGGCCCAACCTGGCCGGCCGTCTGGCCACCCTCCAGGTCCACACCCGGATGTTCCGGGTGGCAGAGGATGTGGACCTGAACAAGATCGCTCAGGCCACTGCCGGCTGCGTGGGCGCAGACCTGGCCAACCTGGTCAACGAGGCCGCCCTCCGGGCGGTCCGCCTGGGCCGCCGGGCGGTGAATCAGCAGGACCTTCTGTCTGCCTTTGAGCTGGTCATTGCCGGCACCGAGAAGAAGGGCAGCGTGCTGACGGAGTTTGAGAAAAAACTGGTGGCCTACCACGAGGTGGGCCACGCCATGGTGGCCTATAAGCAGAAGAACACCGAGCCGGTGCAGAAGATCACCATCGTCCCCCACACCCAGGGCTCCCTGGGCTATACCCTGCTCATGCCCGAGGAAGATAAAACTGAGCTTCGCACCCGGGACGAGCTGCTGGCCCGAATCGCCGTGTCCATGGGCGGCCGGGCCGCGGAGGAAGTGGTGCTGAACACCATGACCAACGGTGCGGCCCAGGACATCCAGGACGCCACCGCCGTGGCCCGGAACATGGTGGCCATGTACGGCATGAGCGACCGCTTCGGCATGATGGCTCTGGCTTCTAAGCGCAGCCAGTACTTGGACGGGGGCTACGGCATGGACTGCGCCCAGGACACCGCTGCCGCCCTGGACGAGGCGGTCCGGGACATCCTGGACCAGTGCTACGCCACAGCGGTGGAGATCATCCGGGAGAGCCGGGCGGAGATGGACCAGGTGGTGGCCTACCTGCTGGAGAAGGAGACCATCACCGGCGAGGAATTCATGCACATTCTGGGGGAGTGAGCAGCTGATTTTCCGCCGAAAAACATTTAAGACTTTTGTAATAATTACCCCCGAATTTTTGTAACATCCCTTGGGTATCCTATACTTGCAAGAGGCAAATAACTTTTTTCATCAATCTTCCTACCATGAAGGCGGAGAACCGAGAGGTTCTCCGCCTTGTGGTTTTAGAAGGTCTATTTTCCACCGCCGGTGCATACCATGGAGGGACAAAGCCCTATAGACGGTACAGAGGAGAGGGAGGTATGCCCCATGCGTTCCTGTGCGGCGGTGACACTTGTGCTGATGCTTTTGCTGTTTGGCATTCCGTGGCTGGCGGAGGCCCCGGAGGGGGGACAGGCTCCGTCGAAGCCGCTCGCCGCTGAGGAGCAGCGGGCGGATGCGGACATTGCCCTCACCGTGTGGGACGGGCAGGAGCTGCGGCAGATGACCATGGCGGAGTATCTGCCGGGGGTGGTGCGGGGGGAGATGCCCGCCGCCTTCTCCCAGCAGGCGCTGGACGCTCAGGCTGTGGCGGAGCGCACCTTCATCTGCTACCACATGGCGGGCGGACGTAAGGATGCCCATCCGGAGGCGGATGTCTGTACCTCCCCGGCCTGCTGCAGCGCCTACGTATCGCAGGAGGACGCAGCGGCCCGGTGGGGGGACAAGGCGGAGGAGTACGAGACCAAGGTGCAGCAGGCAGTGCGGGATACCGACGGGCAGATCATCCTCTATGACGGCTCGCCCATTCTGGCGGCCTTCCACTCCTCCTCCGCCGGGGTCACGGCAGATTCCGGGGACGTGTGGTCCTCCTCGCTGCCGTATCTGCACAGCGTGGAGACCCCGGAGGGGGAGGACAGCGTCCCCAACTATTACAGCGTCAGCACCTTCTCCCCGGAGGAGTTCCGGGAGATCTTTCTGGCGGCCCATGGGGATGCCGACCTCTCCGGCGACCCGGCGGAGTGGTTCCGGGATCGGACGGTCAACGACTCCGGCCGGGTGGAGCATATGACCATCGGCGGCGTCAGCGTGAAGGGGACGGAGGTGCGGCAGCTGTTCTCCCTGCGCTCGGCGTGCTTCACCGTGGATACGGATGGAGAGGGCGTTGCCTTTCGGGTCACGGGCTTCGGTCACGGCGTGGGCATGAGCCAGTACGGAGCTGAGCTGCTGGCCCGTCAGGGCAAGACGTGGCAGGAGATCATACACTGGTACTATGCCGACGTTACCATTGGGGCGTATAAGGAGTAGGGAAATTTCCGGGGCTTGACCCGTTGAAATAGCGGCGGCTGCATGGTATAATCGCCCATGACAAGCCATAAAACGGAGGCGACCGCTATGGGACAGGACGTGTTCATCAGCTATAAATCCGAGGAATTTCAAGAGGCGGATTGGGTCCGGCAGCAGCTGGAGAGCGGCGGTATCAGCTGCTGGATGGCACCGAACAGCATCACCGGCGGTGCCAGCTATGCCACGGAGATCCCACAGGCCATCCGGAGCTGCCGGGCTGCACTCTGACGGAGGCACAGGCGGAGAGCCTTGACCTGACAGGCTTCCCCAAGCTGCGGTCGCTGGATATCAGCGGCATCGCCGCATGGCAGCAGTTGCCGGAGCTGCCGGAGGGCGTAACGCAGCTGAATATCAGCCATACGGCGGTGACGGATATCCGCACCCTGACAGAGGCAAGCTATCACGATCTCATCCTGAGCTATCAGGCGACCATGGATTGGGAGACGCTGGGGGCCTGCAATACCTATCAATTCACGGTGCTGGACTGCCCGCTGGATCGGCAGGTAGCCGTGCGCACGGCACTTGAGAATCGGGTGGAGTACGCCACGGAGCTGCCGGTGCAGAGCGATGAGCTGTTGTCAAAGACTATGCGGGGAGAGATCAGCTTTAGCTGATACCTACATCAACAAAAAGGGATGCTGATACTCTGTATCAGCATCCCTTTTTGTTGTCGGAAGAAAAAGACCCCTGCGGCCCCAAGGGGGGAGCAGGGGTCTTCATGATACGCTTTTGGGATGCCCTCACGCCTGGGGCTTTTCAAACTCCTTGGCCACGTCCGCCAACAGCTGCCGGATGGGCAGGTGCTGGGGACAGATGCGCTCACACTGGCCGCAGCGGATGCAGTCCGATGCCTTGCGGCCCGGCCCAGTGTGGACGTCCTCATAGTAAAAGTCGGCGTTCCAGTCGTGGTAGAGTTGCTTGGTGTTCATCAGGGCGAACAAATTGGGGATGGCGATGTGCTGGGGACATCCATCCACGCAGTAGCGGCAGGAGGTGCAGGGGATCAGGTGCATCCCATGGAAGATCGCCTGTACCCGATCCACGGCGGCCCGCTCCTGCGGATCCAGCGGCCGGAAGTCCTTCATAAAGGCGATGTTGTCCTGCATCTGCTCCGGTGTGCTCATACCGGAGAGCACCATCAGGATGCCCTCGAAGCCGGCGGCGAAGCGGATGGCATAGCTGGCGGGGCTGCCGCCGTGGAGCTCATCCAGCACAGCCTTGGCCTGGGGCGGCAGGTTGGACAGGTGCCCGCCCTTCACCGGCTCCATCACCAGCACGGGCTTGTTGTGGCGGCGGCACACCTCGTAGCACAGGCGGCTCTGGACGCCGGGATCGTCATAGTCGGCGTAGTTGAACTGGATCTGCACCACCTCGATTTGGGGATAGGTGGTGAGGATCTCCTCCAACACCTCCGCCCGGTCATGGAAGGAGATACCCACATGGCGGACCTTGCCCTCGGCCTTCAGGGCGAAGGCCGTCTCATAGGCCCGGCACTCCCGGAAGTGGCCGAAGTTCCCGGCATGCTGAGAGTGCATCAGGTAGAAATCGAAGTACTCCACGCCGCAGGCCTCCAGCTGGCGCTGAAAGAAGGGACGGATGTCTGCCTCGGTCTTGAAGCAGCTGCCGGTGAGCTTATCCGTCAGCACATAGCGGTCTCTGGGGTAGCGGCTGGTGAGACAGTCCCGCAGGGCCGTCTCGCTCTTGCCCTGCAGATAGCCGTGGGCGGTGTCGAAGTAGTTAAAGCCCGCCTCCAGAAATGCGTCCACCATCTGACACATCTGGACCTTGTCTACCTCGTCGCCTGACATGGGCAGGCGCATACAGCCGAAGCCGAAATTTTTCTTGATACGGTCCATAAATATCCCTCCTCAACGGCGTTTTGCGGTATTTTTTCGCCTTTATTTTACGCAAAAGCGGAGGGACTGTCAAGCGGCCGGCGGACAGGGGGATGTCAGGGCTTGGACGGACCCATGCGGTAGCCCTTACCCCACACGGTGCAGATGGCACCGCTGCCTACCTTCTGGCGGATGTTGCGGATGTGGACCATGACGGTGTTCTTACAGCTGTAAAAGTACGGCTCCTCCCAGATGCTCTCGTAGAGGTTCTCCGCCGAGAAGATTTTGTTGGGATAGGAGGCCAGCAGCAGGACGATGCGATACTCCAGCTCCGTCAGCGGTACCTCCCGACCCTCCTGCCACACGGTGCCGGCGGCGGTATCCACCTCCAGCCCGCCGCACCGCAGCCGACGCTCCAGCCCGGCGGGCCGGGCGCCGTAGACGCAATAGCGCCGCAGCAGCGCCTTCACCCGCACCGCCAGCTCATGGCAGGAGACGGGCTTTTCCAGGCAGTCATCCCCTCCCACGGAGAAGGACAGGGTCCTGGCGCTCTCGTCCGCCTTCTCCAGCAAGAACAGCACCGGCGCAGCGGACTGCCGCCGCAGGGCGGTGCAGGCGTCGAAGCCGCTCATATCCGGCAGCTGCTGGGGCAGGATGACAAGGTCCGTGCTCCGCCGCAGCTGAGTCAGCAGAGTGGCTCCACCGGCGGTCTCCTCCAGCACGCAGTTCTCCCCTGCCAGCAGGAACCCCAGATTGGAGCGCAGCTCCGGATCCGGATCGGCACACAGAATACATCGCTTCTGCATGATATCTCCTCCTTGACAAATAGTGCAGAAAATTCGACAAAACTTGATAAAAACCATATATACAAAAGAACATAGTGCTGAAAATAATCTGTGACCTTATGATAGCGATTCTGCCGCCGCCGTCAATCCCCTGAGGGCTTTTTTAGCAGAGCCTTAAGAAACCTTCATACTTTTTGCTATGAAATATTAAGGAGGCACCGGTAGAATAGGATCATCCTTCCGGAAGGAGAGACGGGGATAGACCCCTCAAATTTGGTGAGCGCAGCCGCCGGACAACATCCGGCGGCTGCGCTTTATCCGGTGAAGAACGGCACACGGCGGGAGGTGCTGACGGGAGAGAGGGTTTTCCGTCTTCAGAAAACTTAAGAAACACCCTGTCGGTTTATTAAGCTTCCGGGCCCATAATCGGTGCCGTTAGGAGCCACGGAATATCCTATAAGGAGGTCGAATCACGCAATGGAAAAGAAACGCACAAAAATCGCATACTTTACAGCCGTCGGTGTATTCCTCGTTTTGCTGGTGGTGCTGGGCCTTACATACCGGGAGACGCCCCTGCCCACGCTGGAGGTAGAGGGGGAGCCGGTGCTGGCCGACACGCCCTTTGCCGGTACCTTCTGGTCCCTGCTGCCGCCCATCGTGGCCATCGTGCTGGCCCTGATCAGTAAGGAGGTCTACTCGTCCCTGTTTCTGGGGTGTTTGGTGGGCGCTCTGCTGTACGCCCAGTTTGCCCCATGGGACACCATTGTGGCGCTGGTAGGCGCAGACTACGGCATCGTCTCCGTACTGGCCGACAGCGGCAACATGGGCATCATCGTCTTTCTGGTGACGCTGGGCATCATGGTGGATCTGATGAACAAGGGCGGCGGATCGGAGGCCTTCGGACGCTGGGCCTCCAAGACCGTAAAGACCCGGTGCGCCGCACAGCTGCTGACCATGCTGCTGGGCGTGCTGATCTTCATCGACGACTACTTCAACTGCCTGACGGTGGGCGCTGTGATGCGGCCCGTCACCGAGAGTCACAAAATTTCCCGTGCCAAGCTGGCCTACCTCATCGACGCCACGGCGGCCCCGGTGTGCATGATCGCCCCGGTGTCCTCGTGGGCGGCGGCGGTATCCGGCTATGTGCAGTCCGACGCCGTCAACGGCATCGAGATGTTCATCAAGCAGATCCCGTGGAACTACTACTGTCTGCTGACGTTGGTGATGATCGTGGTGCTGTCAGTGATGAACATCGACTACGGCTCCATGCTGACCCATGAGTATAACGCTCAGGTGAAGGACGATCTCTTTACCACGCCGGAGCGCCCCTTCGAGGGGGCCGACGACTATGAAAAGCCCGCCCGTGGCCGCTCCTCCGTGCTGGATCTGCTGCTGCCGGTGGTGGTGCTGATCGTGGTGTGCATCGTGTCCCTGATCTGGTCCGGCGGCTACTATGACGGCGAGAGCGAGTACTTCCACGACTTCGTGGGGGCCTTCTCCAACTCCTCTTCCGGCATGGCGCTGGCCTTGGGTGGCCTTATGGGGATGCTGTTCACGGTGGTGTACTTCTGGCTGCGGGGGGCCATCTCCTTTGAAAAGTCTATGGAGTCTGTGCCGCAGGGCTTTATCCAGATGATCGCCCCCATCCTCATTCTGACCTTTGCATGGACCCTGTGCTCTTTCACCCGCTTCGGGATGTACTCCGCCGTGTTCGTCAAGAACGCCATGGCAGGAGCCGGGGATCTGAAGGTGTTCCTGCCGGCGGTGATCTTCCTCATCGGCTGCGCCATCGGCTTTGCCACCGGCACCTCCTGGGGGACCATCGGCATCATGGCCCCTATCGTGGTGTCCGTGTTCAACTACGACGTGGAGCCGGTGCTGTGTACCATCGGTCTGGCGGCAGCCTGCTCCGGCGGCGTTATGGGCGACCACTGCTCCCCTATTTCCGACACCACCATCATGGCCTCGGCGGGCGCTCACTGCTTCCACCTGAACCATGTGTTCACCCAGTTGCCCTATGCCCTCACCGCCTCCGGTGTGGCCTTCGTCAGCTTCATCATCGCAGGACTCGTGCAGTCGGTGTGGCTGTGTCTGGCCATTGCCGTGGCGCTGATGATCGGCACACTGCTGGTGATCCGGGCCATTGTGTCCCGCCGTCACGCAGGTATCTTCCAGGAGATGGCACAGGCCAGCCAGCAGCTGCTGCACCGCTGACACCGTCTCGTCCGTGGCCGACAAAAAACAGGGAAGCGCACAGCGCTTCCCTGTTTTATTATGCTGTTGGGGAAAAATTACGGGCGGATGACCTTACCGGCGGAGGTCATGGTCTCCACGATGTCATACATATTGGTGACGGAGCCAACGGCCAGCTTGTCGGTGAGACCGTAGTAGTTCAGGCAGGTGCCGCAGGTGCGGATCTCCACACCCTGTGCCTCCATGTTCTTCAGGTCCTCGATGGAGACGGAACCCTCGGTGGTGACCTTGGCGCCGCCGTTATAGAACAGGATGGTGCGGGGCAGGTGTTCCTGCTGGCTCAGGGCGTAGAGAAAGCCCTTCATCAGCGTGGCGCCCAGCGTGTCGTCGCCGGAGCCGAGGCAGCTGGTACCGATGACCACCACGGTGTTGTCCCGGTTATCCGGGGTGCAGGCTGCCTCCTCCGGGGCGGTGCCGGACACGGCGGCGGGGTCGTCCACCGTCAGGGTCACCACGAACAGCTTCTCCTCCCGCTTCTCGGCGCTGAACTTCAGGCCCTTGCCGGTGGCCAGACGGTTCAGATTCTGCACGGCGGTCTCGTTGTCCACATGGACCTCCACCGTACCGGCCTCGGTCATGCCGGACAGGGCGTGGATAGTCTTCGTGACGGGAATGGGGCAGGCGTCGCCCACGGCGTTGACTAAAATTTTGCTCATGTGATGTTACCTCCTATCAGGCTGCCCGCTGGGGGCAGGATCCTTTGTTCTGGGATCATTATACCGCCCCGATAGGGGCAGGTAAAACGGCAAAAAACGATGATGGCCGGCATTTCATAGGGAAATGCGATACGACGGCCGTTACCGGCACAGATGGCAGGCTACCCGGTGGCCGCCGCCCATGTCGCAGAGCTCCGGCTTCTCCGCCCGGCAGCGGTCTGTGGCGTAGGGGCAGCGCCCGGCGAACCGGCAGCCGGGAGGCGGGTCCACGGGACTGGGGACCTGTCCCTGCAGCACGCTGCGGGGGCGGGCCCGTTCCACCTTGGGATCGGGAATGGGGATGGCGGCAATGAGGGCCTTGGTGTAGGGGTGCAGGGGGTGGGTATACAGCTCCTGCGCCGTACTCTCCTCCACCACCTCCCCCAGATACATCACCAGAATACGGTCCGACAGGTGCCGCACCATGGACAGATCATGGGAGATCAGCAGATAGGTCAGGGACTTCTGTTCCCGTAGGTCCAGCAGCAGATTGACGATCTGGGCCTGAATGGACACATCCAGCGCCGAAATGGGCTCGTCGCACAGCAGCAGCCGGGGCTCCACCGCCAGCGCACGTGCGATGCCGATGCGCTGGCGCATACCGCCGGAGAACTCGTAGGGATAGCGGTCGATGCCGGAGGGGTTCAGACCCACCTGCTCCATCAGGGCCTGCACCTTCTCCCGGCGCTCTGCCGGGCCGGTGTACAGGTGGTGGATGTCCATGCCCTCGGCAATGAGGTCGATGACCTTGTTTTTGGGGTCCAGTGAGGCGTAGGGGTCCTGAAAGACCGTCTGCACCTGACAGCAGAAGGCACGGCGCTTGGCACCACGCATCCGGTGGATGTCCTCCCCACGGTACAGAGAGACGCCGTCGGTTTTGCTGTACAGGCCGATGGCGGTGCGGCCGCAGGTGGTCTTGCCGCAGCCGGACTCACCCACGATGCCGAGAATTTCTCCCTCCTGCACAGAGAAGCTCACGTCATCTACCGCCCGCAGCACCTTGCGGCCCCCGGCGGGAAAGTATTTTTTCAGGTGCTCCACCTGAAGGATGGGCTGACTCATGCCGTCACCTCCTGTTCTGCGTGGTGGCAGGCCACCAGATGGCCACCGCCCAGATCCCGCAGATCCGGCATCTCCCGGCGGCACTGCTCCGTGGCGTGGGGGCAGCGGGGGGCGAAGGGGCAGCCCGGCTCCGGTGCGATCAGTTCCGGGGGCGTCCCCTCGATGGTGTAGAGCCGTCCGCCGCCCATTTCGTCCAGACGGGGAGAGGCCTTTTGCAGACCCTTGGTGTAGGGATGGGCGGGCTGATAGAAAATTTCATCGGTGGTGCCGGTCTCCATGACGCATCCGGCGTAGAGGATGACGATGCGCTGGGCCAGTCCCGCCACCACGCCCATGTCATGGGTGATGAGCAGCACCGTGGTGCCGCTGCGTTCCTTCATTTGGCGGATCAGGTCCAGGATCTGGGCCTGAATGGTCACGTCCAGCGCTGTGGTGGGCTCATCGGCAATGAGGAGCCCCGGCTGGCAGGCCAGCGCCGAGGCGATCATCACACGCTGGCGCATACCGCCGGAGAACTCGTGGGGATAGCGGCGCAGGGCCGTCTCCGGGTCGGAGATGCCTACCAGTGCCAGCATCTCTGCCGCCTTCTCCAGAGCCTCCTTGCGGCCGATCTTCTGATGGAAGCGGTAGCACTCAGCGATCTGATGGCCGATCTGCATGGTGGGGTTCAGGGAAGTCATGGCGTCCTGAAAGATCATGGCGGCCTCCCGGCCCCGATAGCTTTGCCACTGTTTTTTGCCGTAATCGAGGATGTTCTCCCCGTGGCAGAGGATCTGGCTGCCGGGCTGACAGCGCCCGCCGGTGACCTCCGTCAGGCCCATGAGGGAGCGGGCTGTCACGGATTTGCCGCAGCCGGATTCCCCCACCAGCGCCACGCACTCGCCCTGATCCATGTAGAAGCTGACGCCCCGCACTGCTTCCACAACACCACGGCGGGTGGGAAAGTGGATACGGAGGTCACGGATATCATATTGATGCATGGCTTACCTCCCAGAATTGGGGCTGAAGCGGCGGCGGAAGCCGTTGCCCAGCACATTGAAGCACAGAACGGTCAGCAGGATGCACACGCCCGGATAGACCGCCAGTGAGGGGTGGGTGAGAATGTAGGTCTGGGCGCCCTCCAGCATACCGCCCCAGGAAGGGTTGGGGATGGAGATGCCGAAGCCCAGATAGCTCAGGGATGACTCCGTCAAAATGGCGGAGGCAATGCTGTTGGTGGAGGCCACCAGCACCGGGGAAAAGACGTTGCGGGCAAAGTGTCGGGTGATGACCCAACTCTTCCGGGCGCCCAGCCCCTCGGAGGCCAGAATGAAGTCCCGCTCCCGCAGACTCAGCACCTCCGCCCGGACGATGCGGGCCACGCCCATCCACGAGAACAGGCCAATGGTCACCACCAGCGTCCGGATGCCGGCGTTCATATAGATGTTCAGGGTAATGATAATGAGGAAGCTGGGTACCGACATGAGGATGTCCACGATACGCATCATGAAGCCGTCCACCAGCTTGCCGGAGGAGCCGCTGACGATGCCGTACACCGTGCCAAACACAATGGAGATGAGCATGGACAGAAAGCCCACCAGCAGGGAGACCCGTCCGCCGTAGAGCAGGCGGGTGAAGGTATCCCGGCCGAAGTTATCTGTTCCCAGCAGGTGCTGGGCGGAGGGAGGCAGGAACTTCTGCCCGGTCTCCACGGCAATGGGATCGTAGGGGGACAGGGTGGCCAGCAGGGTGGCCAGAATAATGATCAGCAGCACGCCGCCGCTGAGGACCATAGAGAGGGGCAGCTTATGATTCTTTTTCATCGCTTGTCACCTCGCATGGCCTTGATGCGGGGATCGGCCAGACAGTAGCACAGATCCGCCAGCAGATTTCCGCCCACCAGCAGCAGGCACGAGAGCATGGTGGTTCCCATGATCATGTTGTAATCACGGGAGTAGATGGCGCTCATGCCAGTGGTACCCAGTCCCGGCCAGCCGAAGATGGTCTCCACGATGTAGGCACCGGACACCAGACTGCCCAGATTCATGCCCACCAGCGTAATGACCGGCAGCAGGCAGTTCTTCAGCACGTGGCGCAGCAGGATATAGACCCGGCTGGCACCCTTGGAGATGGCGAAGAGCACGTAGTCCTCCGACAGCTGCTGGATGGTGGCGGCCCGGACGTACCGGGCGTAGATGGAGATCTTTCCGATGCTCAGCACCAGCACCGGCATGATGGCGTGGCGGGACAGATCCCAGAAGGTGTGTACGCCGGTGGTCCGCATCCCGGAGCTGGGCAGCCAGCCCAGATTCAGGGAGAACAGGATGATGAGCATGATGGCAAACCAGAAGGAGGGAATGGAGATGGCCACATAGTGCAGGCCGTTGGTGATGCGGTCGAACCATGAGTTTTCAAAGTAGCCCGCCAGCATTCCCAGTGGGATAGATACCAGCAGGGAAAAGACGATGGAGGCGGCCATGAGCCCCACGGTAGCCGGGAGCTTGGCCTTGATGAGGGGCCACACGCCGGTGTGGCTGCTGGTGGAGACGCCGAAGTCCCCGTGGAGGACCTTCCCCATCCACCGGCCATACTGCACGATGACCGGATCGTTGTAGCCCAGCTCCGTTTTCAGCTGCTCGTACTCCTCGTCGGTCATCTCCAGCGTCCGGTACTGGGCGGCGGGGTCGCCGGGGGCCAGAAACACCAGCGCAAAGGAAAAGACGGATACCAGCAGGATCACCGGCAGGGCCAGCGCCAGTCTGGTCAGAAAGTATTTTTTCATGTGTTCTCCTCATACCGCCGTGAGAGTGCAATTGCGTGGAGACTTGCTCCACGCAATTGCACTCTCAGCGGCGGAGTTAGCCGATGAAGTAGATCTGGGTCAGGTCAGTGAGACGGTCGCTGGCCTCGAAGCCGCCGATGTTCTTCTGGGCGGCGCAGACATAGTTGGTATCCAGCACGGGCACGCAGGACCAGCAGTCCTTCAGGGCCTGCAGAGCCTGATTCATGATGTCCTGACGGACAGCGGGATCCATCTCACGGTCCAGCTGCTTCCACATGTTATCCACCTCGTCGGTGGTGTACATATTGGCACCGGAGCGGGTGTGGGCGAACAGACCCACGAAGCCGCTGGGGTCGTCCAGCATACCATTGCCCATGAGAGCAATGTCATAGGAATCGGTGGCATAGAAGTAGGACTTGAAGTAGGCGGCGGTCTCCATGGAATCGATCTGGGCGTTAAGACCCGCAGCGTCCAGCTGGCTCTTGATCATGGTGGCCAGCTCCTCCTGACCCACACGGGCGGAGTTGTAGATGATCTTGATGGTCTTGTCCTTCAGACCGGTTTGCTCGATGAGCTGGGCGGCCTTGTCCAGGTCCTGCTTGTAGTTGGTGATCTCAGGGTTATAGAACATGGAAACGGTGGACAGGATGCTGGTGGCGGTACGGCACAGGGCCTCGTCACCGTAGGTACCGTACACCAGAGCGTCCAGATCCAGCGCATAGATCACGGCCTGACGGGCCTCCATGGTGGACATGGCCTCACTGTTGGGGTTGATCTCCATGAAGGTGATGCGGCCGTCGGGATAGGACACCACCTGATACTCGTCGTTATCCTTATAGTTGGCCAGCGTCTCGGCATTGCTGATGGTGAAGATGGAGAGCTCCTTATTGCGGAAGGCGATCTCCTGGGTGCTGGCGTCAGAGACGCAACGGACCTCGAAGCCATCGATATGGGCAGCCGTGCGGTAGTAGTTGGGATTCTTCAGGCACACCAGCTTCTCGCCCACGTTGAAGCTATCTACCACGAAAGCGCCGCTGGTGGCAATGTTGGCGTTCTGCTCACAGGTCAGCACCTCGGTGGCGGGTACCCCCTCGAAGCAGTGGGCAGGCAGGACATACAGGGCGCCCAGAGCCTTCTTGAACAGGTTGGAGGCCCGGCCGACCTTGAACACGATGACGGTGTCGCTCTGCTTTTCATAGGTGCAGAACTCGCCGTCCACCTTGTAGGCGGTAGCGGTGCTGGGAGCCACCTCGGGAACAGTCAGCGTATCCAGAGTGAACACGATGTCATCGGTAGTGATCTTCTCACCGTCGCTCCAGAAGATATCGTCCCGCAGGGTCAGGGTGTAGGTGGTACCGTCCTCGCTGATGTCCACACTCTTCGCCAGACGATAGTCCAGAGAGCCATCGGTGTTGGACTTCCACATGGGATCGTACAGATTCTGGAACACTTGCTTGCCCAGGTCTGTGGAGCTGTTGTTGTACCAGTTCAGGGAGGTGATGGGCTCCTCGATGGCGTAGACGAAGGTGCCGCCCTCGATGGGCTTACCCTGGGCATCGTCCGCCCCGTCACCCTGCTTGCCACAGGCCGCAAGGCTCAGCAGCATCAGTGCGGAGAGAACGAGGCAAATGACTTTGGAAAGCTTCTTCATGTCTTTTCTCCTCTTGTGTTTTTAATGGTTATTTGGTATGTATAGAAGCCCGTTGCCGGGAGATCTATCAGATGAACACGTATTCCTTCAGACGATCCATGGCGATGATGACCTTCTCCATGGGCAGGGCCAGATTCATGCGGATGTGGTGCGCCCCGTGGAAGGGACGGCCGTCCTGCCACACAACACCCACCTCGTACCCGGCCTTTTTTACCTCATCCAGCGTGCGGCCGCTGCGGCGGCAGTACTCCTCGCAGTCCAGAAACAGCATATAGGTGCCCTCCGGCTGCTGCACGCTGACCCCCGGCAGATTCTTGCGGATAAACTTGCAGGCGTACTTGACGTTCTCCGTCAGTACCTCCCGCAGCTCATCCACCCACTGGCTGCCCTCGCCGCTGTAAGCGCCGATGAGGGCGTGCATGGACAGCACGTTCATACTGTTGTAGTGGCTGAGGCTGCTCTCCTTCTTCATCCGTTTGTGGAGAGCTTCGTTATACACGATGTGATAGCTGCCGATGAGCCCCGCCAAATTGAAGGTCTTGGAGGGGGCGTACAGGGCCACGGTGCGCTGTCGGGCGTCGTCGGACACGGATTGCAGGGGGATATGCTGATGGCCACGAAGGGTCAGGTCCGACCAGATCTCGTCGGAGATCACCGTTACGTTCAGTCGTCGGGCCATGTCCATGAAGTGCTCCAGCTCTTCCTGCTCCCACACACGTCCCGTGGGATTGTGGGGGGAGCAGAATACCACCGCACGGATGTCATTGCGCTTGATCTTAGTCTCCATGTCGAAGAAGTCCATGCGCTGCACGCCGTAGCGGTCCGGCTTCAGGGGGCTGGTGATGACGTGATAGCCGCCGTTTTCAATGGAACGGGTGAAGCCGATGTAGGTGGGGGAGTGGACCAGCACATTGTCGCCTCTGGCGCATACGGCGGCCAAGGCACTCATGAGCCCGCCCAGTACGCCGTTTTCGTAGCCGATGTGCTCCTTCTCCAGCCCGGTGACGCCGTTGCGGCGCTGCTGCCAGCGGATGATGGAGTCAAAGTACTCGTCGCTGGGCATAAAGTAGCCGAACAGGGGATGCTCCAGCCGTTTCCGGATGGTCTCCGTCACGGCGGGGGCCGTGGCGAAGTTCATATCCGCCACCCACATGGGGATGGCGTCGAAGCCCTCGTTGGGCTGGAACACCGGAATTTTCTCCACGGCGTCCACCGCCATGGCGTCTCTCCCACGGCGGTCATAGATGGTGGTAAAGTCGAATTTCATACGCCGCTCCGCCTCATAGCATTTCTACGAAGGCGGCCATGCGGGTCTGGATCTGGCCTACGTCAGACTGAGAGTAGTCGGTCTCCACCACGGTGTAGGGGATGCCCTTCTTCTCCTTCACCAGCTTGCCCACCAGCGCCGTCTCCACGTTGTAGGTGTGGCAGGCCTGCAGGATGATATCCACCACGCCGTCCACATGGAACTCGTCAATGAGCTTATCCAGCATGGCCAACCGGTTGGGGTTGGGGGACATGCAGGAGCAGCCGATGCCCAGATACCGCCGGGCCAGAGCGTCGTAGACGTCGGGATTTTCCTCGTCGGTGAGGAGCATGGATTTCAGGCCGCTGCAATTCTCAAAGGCCACCACCACGGCGCCGGCATCCTCGATGGCCCGGATGACCTTCAGGGCTGCGCCGCCGGAGGGGGAACCCGTCACCAGGATACGGGGCTTCTTGCCCTCGTTCTTGCCGGCGGCGTACTCCGCCTCGATCTGGTCCGCCAGATCGTTGATGCGGGCGGGCAGGGATTCCACATCCATGTTAAAGCCGCTGCCGTAGGCGGTGTTGACGATGTTCAGACCGCTGACGGGGGCGGGATCGTTGGCCATGAGGTACTGCAGCCGCAGCAGGGACTTGGTGATCTCGTTGTTCAGGTGGATCTCGTGGCGAATGGCCTCCTCGGTGATGGTGGTCTCGAAGCGCCGCTCCAGCTCCTCCTTGAACCGAATGATCTCCCGGCGGTACATGGCGATGCCCTCCTCGGACTGCCGGTTGGGCAGCTCGATGACGTAGACGGGCTTGAAATCCGCCAGCATCTCATACATCTTCTTCTTGCCGTCGCAGGTGGTCTCGCCCACCACCAGATCGGAGAAGTAGAAGAAGGGACACTTGTCCGTCTTGGCGAAGCCGTAGCTGGACTTGATGAGCGGACACAGATTTCGGGGCAGGTCCTTCTCGGCGTCGGGGATGGTCTCATCCGACACGGAACACAGGCCCACCACCGCAGCGCCCATGGCACGGGGCAGCTCCTTGGGGAGGTAGGTGCAGAAGGCACCCACCACAGGTACGCCCTGCTCCTTCAGCTTCTTGATGGCCAGAAAGGAGTTTCTCCGCTGATCGGCAAACTCTTCAAAAATTTCCGGCAGATCCTTTTTCAGTTCAACCATATGCTTGATCCTTTCTTTTCACATATATCCTGACCGGTTGGAGCCGGTCCTGTTCATTTACCGATTGATCCGCTTCCAGCCCAGCACCGCAGCGCCGATGGCGCCGTTATACTGGCACAGGGGATGGGCAGTGACGCTCTCTACGCCCAGATACCGGGCCAGCACCTCCCGCACCACCTGCGACTGGGCCAGTCCGCCGGAGAAGAACACCTTGGGGTGCTCCGGGGCCAGCTTCTGGGCAAAAATAGCGGTGCGGCGGCAGATGGAGTAGATGCACCCCAGAGCGATGCTGCCGGGAGGCGTCTCCTGTGCCAGCAGACCGATGATCTCGCTCTCGGCAAACACGGCGCACATACTGTTGATGGTCACCGGCTCCGCCCCCTCCACAAAGGTATCGATGGAGGCGATGTCGCTGCCCACCCGGCTCATGGTCATTTCCAGAAACCGGCCCGTTCCGGCGGCGCACTTGTCGTTCATCAGGAAGTCCTTTACCTGCCCGCCGGAGGGATCCAGCAGGATCACCTTGCTGTCCTGTCCGCCGATGTCGATGACCGTGTCGCAGCCGGGGCAGAGAAAAGCGGCCCCGGCCCCGTGGCAGGTGATCTCCGTGATGGACTTGTCCGCCTCCGGCAGCAGCGCCCGGCCATAGCCGGTGGCCACCACAAAGGCGGTATCGGGGGTCCTCAGTTCCTCATAGAGCCGATGGATGACCCGGCCGGGGGTGGAGCCGCTGGGCTCCATCCGAAAGTCCACGATCTCCTGTCCGTCAAACAGCACCGCCTTGGTCATGGCGGAGCCGGAATCGATTCCCATAGTGAGCAATTTTGCCTGCCTCCTGCTGTGCCTTGACGGCACGATATCTTCAAAGCTTCGGAATAGCCGTCCTGATCGCATGGTTCACCCACTGGCAGCGATCTGCCGAAGCACTTTGCAACAGAGATTCTACCATCAGCCTCCACGAGTGGCAAATAGCGATTTCAGGAAATAAGGCCGTGCTATCGGTGTTTTCGATTCAAATAATGTATACAAAATTGTATTACGATATGCTGGCGGCACACGGCGAATAAAAGGGGGAGTGAGACCCCCATGGCGGGCCGCCGCAAAAAAAAGAGCGCCCCATCGGGGCGCTCCTCTGTGCAACCTTATTTTTCTGCCTGCGTCTCGCAGTAGATGCAGCGATAGACCCGCTTTTCCCGGTCGGTGAGCACGAACTCCTGGGGCAGCTCCTGCTCCACGGAGGTGATGCACCGGGGATTCTTGCAGCGCAGCACGCCACGGATGCGCTCCGGCAGCTTCAGGGTGCGCTTTTCCACCAGCTGGCCGTCCCGGATACTGTTGACGGTGATGCTGGGGTCCACGTAGCCGATGAGATCCCAGTCCAGTTCCATCTCACGGTCGATCTTGATGATGTCCTTGCGGCCCAGCTTGCCACTGGTGACGTTTTTCAGGATGGCCACGGTGCAGTCCAGCTTGTCCAGCCCCAGAATGCGATACAGCTCCATGGCCTTTCCGGCGGAGATATGGTCGATGACGATGCCGTTCTGAATGGAATCAATAATCATGATGATGCCCTCCCTTTCAAGCGATGTTCAGCAGCTTCAGGATCAGCGCCATGCGGATGTACTTGCCGTACTGCACCTGCTTGAAGTAGCAGGCACGGGGGTCCTCATCCACCGCCACAGAGATCTCATTGACACGGGGCAGGGGATGCAGGATCCGCAGGTCCGGCTTGGCGTTTTTCAGCTTCTCCGGGGTGAGGATGTAGCTGTCCTTTAGGCGCAGATAGTCCTCCTCGTTGAAAAACCGCTCCCGCTGTACACGGGTCATGTAGAGGATGTCCAGCTCCGGCATCACCTCATCCAGAGAGGTAGACTGGATGTAGGGGATGTTCCTGCTCTTGATGTACTGCTCCTTGACGTAGCGGGGCAGCTTCAGCTCCTCCGGGGAGATGAGTACGAAGCGGATGCCGGTATAGCGGCTCATGGCGGCCACCAGAGAGTGGACGGTGCGGCCGAATTTCAGGTCGCCGCACAGGCCGATGGTCAGATCGTCGAAGCGGCCCTTCTCCCGGTGGATGGTCAGCAGATCCGTCAAGGTCTGGGTGGGGTGGTTGTGTCCACCGTCTCCGGCGTTGATGATGGGTACCAGCGAGTGGCGGGAGGCCACCAGCGGAGCGCCCTCCTTGGGGTGGCGCATGGCGATGATATCGCTGTAACAGCTGACGGTGCGGATGGTGTCGGACACGCTCTCGCCCTTGGCGGCGGAGGAGCTGCTGGCGGAGGAGAAGCCCAGCACCTGCCCGCCCAGACTCAGCATGGCGCTCTCGAAGCTGAGACGGGTGCGGGTGGAGGGCTCGAAGAACAGGGTGGCCAGTATTTTGCCGTCACACTTGTGGGCATAGGCGGCGGGATGGTCGATGATGTCGCAGGCGGTGCTCACCAGCTCCATGATCTCCTCCGGGGACAGCTGCAAAATGTCAATGAGATGGTTCATACGGTTCATTCTCCTTTTCTGATCCAGTTTTCGTCGGAAGGGTCATCCCGGAAGGCCAGCAGCCGGGCCACGTCTCCCTGCGTGATGTATCCCTGCTGGACGCCCACCTGAGCGATGGTGTCCAGATCGGTGAGGCTGACGCACTTGACACCGGCCTCTGCCAGCCGCTGGCGGCCCTTGGCCATGCCGTAGGTGAAGATGCTGATGACGCCCAGCACCTCCGCTCCGGCGGCCCGCAGGGCGGCCACGGTGTCCAGCACACTGCCGCCGGTGGAGATCAGGTCCTCGATGACCACCACCCTCTCGCCGGGGATCAGCTTGCCCTCGATCTGGTTCTTGCGGCCGTGATCCTTGCTGCCGGAGCGGACGTAGCCCATGGGCAGGCCCAGCAGATGGGCGGCGATGGCGGCGTGGGCGATACCGGCGGTGGCGGTGCCCATAAGCACCTGCGCCTCCGGGTACTCCCGGCGGACGGTGTCGGCAATGGCCTGCTCCACCTCGTTCCGGGCCTCCGGAGCGGTGAGGATCAGGCGGTTGTCGCAGTAGATGGGACTTTTGATGCCGCTGGCCCAGACAAAAGGCTCGTCGGGTCGCAGAAATACCGCTCCGATGGAGAGCAGATGCCGGGCAATGTGGGTGCGGATGTTGTCCATAAGTTCCTCCTATTCCTGCAGCAGAAGCTGCTTGAGCTCGTGAAGATCGGCGGCCAGATAGTCGGCTCCGGCGTTTTCCAGTTCCTCCCGGCCGCCGTAGCCGTAGAGAACGCCGATGGCGGGCAGACCGTTTTCATGGGCGCCGGCGACGTCGAAGCGGCGGTCGCCCACCATGACGGCGGTACCGTCCGTGCCGCTGCGGCGAAGGGCATCGGCTACCACGCTGCCCTTCCGGGCGCTGGCCCGGTTCTCCCCCTGCGCCCCACAGATGCGGTGGAAGTAAGCGGCCAGACCGAAGTGCTCCATGATGCGTCGGGCAAAGTCCTCCGGCTTGGAGGTGGCAATGACCAGCTTCTGCCCGGCCTTTTGCAGGCTTTCCAGAAATTCTGCCATGCCCTCGTAGGGGATGTTCTCCGCCCAGCCCTGCCGGGAGAAGTACACTCGGAAATCCCGGATGGCCCGGTCCGTCTGCGTCTCCGTCAGGCCGAACAGCTCCGGGAAGCTCTCGTGGAGGGGCGGGCCGATGAAAGGGGTGAGGGTATCGGGGTCAGCGATGATGCCCTGCTGCCGCAGGGCGTAGGCCACGGCGCAGGTGATGCCTTCTTTGGGATCTGTCACCGTGCCGTCTAAGTCGAAAAGTACCGTATTCCAGCGCATCAGCCCGCAAACTCCTTTACGCAGCGGCGATAGGCAGCCACGGGGTCCTCCGCCTGCGTGATGGGGCGGCCCACCACGATGTAATCAGAGCCCAGTTCACGGGCCTTGGCGGGGGTGGTGACCCGCTTCTGATCTCCGGCATCCCCTCCGGCGAACCGTACACCGGGGGTCACCGTCAGAAAGTTGGCCCCGCAGCGCCGATGGATGGCTCCGGCCTCCAGCGGAGAGCAGACCACACCGTCCAGCCCTGCCGCAGCGGCGTTGGCGGCGTAGCTGAGCACCACCTCCTCCAGCGGGGCGTGGATCAGCAGCTCCCGCTCCATGCGCTCCTGATCGGTGGAGGTCAACTGGGTGACGGCGATGAGCAGGGGTCGGGTGCCGTCGGGGCGGGTGAGACCCTCCAGAGCGGCGGTCATCATGGCGGCGGTACCGGCGGCGTGGAGGTTGATGATGTCCACATCCAGCGCCGACAGGGCGGCCATGGCCTTTCTCACCGTGTTGGGGATGTCGTGGAGCTTCAGATCCAGAAAGATGCGGTGGCCCCGGCGGCGGATCTCCCGGACGATGGCGGGACCCTCGGCGTAAAACAGCTCCATGCCCACCTTGACGAAGGGCTTCTCCTCTGTGAAGCGGTCCAGAAAAGCCAGCGTTTTCTCCCGGCTGTCGAAGTCCAGTGCAATGATAACGTCTTTACCCATGATGTGCTCCTCCTATGATATCCGTAAGCTGCTGAATGCCGTACCGCTCCATGGCGGCAGGCAGGTCCTGTATGATTTTCCGGCAGGCGCAGGGCTCCACCAGATTGGCAGCTCCCACGCCCACGGCGGTGGCCCCGGCCAGCATCAGCTCCAGCACGTCCTCGGCGGTGCTGACGCCGCCCATGCCCACGATGGGAATGTCCACGGCCTCGTAGACCTGATACACCATCCGCACCGCCAGCGGAAAGATGCCGGGGCCGGACATTCCGCCGGTGCCGTTGGCCAGCAGGGGACGGCGGCGCTTCAGATCGATCCGCATCCCCGGCAGAGTATTGATAAGGCTGACACCGTCGGCCCCGGCCTCCTGACAGGCCCGTGCCACGGCAGCGATATCCGCCGCAGCCGGGGAGAGCTTCATGATGACCGGCTTTTTCGTCACATCCCGGACGGCCCGTGTGACGGCAGCTGCCGTCCGGGGGTCTGCGCCGAAGGCGGCTCCGCCGCCGTGGACGTTGGGGCAGGAGATATTCACCTCCAGCCAGCCTACCTGCTCCGCCCCGTCCAGCTGGCGGCAGACCTGAGCGTATTCCTCTATGGAAAAGCCGCTGACGTTGGCCATCACCGGCTTGTGAAAGACCTCCCGCAGACGGGGCAGCTCCTCCCGGATGACGGCCTCTACACCGGGGTTTTGCAGTCCTACGGCGTTCAGCAGGCCTCCGGCGTATTCAGCGATGCGGGGGGTGGGGTTTCCGTACCGGGGGGTGAGCGTCGTCCCCTTGAAGGAGAAGGTCCCCAGATAGTTGATGTCGTAGATCTGTGCAAATTCATACCCATAGCCGAAGGTGCCGCTGGCGGGGATGACGGGGTTCTCCAGCGGCAGGCCGCAGAGGCTGACGGCGGTATTTACCATACGATCTCCTCCCTTCGCAGGACGGGGCCGTCCTTGCAGATGCGCTTGTGGCCGTACTTGGTGCGGCAGGTGCAGCCCATGCAGGCTCCGAAGCCGCAGCCCATGCGCTCCTCAAAGCTGAACTGTCCATCGGTACGGCAGCGCTGCCATACGGCGTGGAGCATGGCCTCCGGGCCACAGGTATAGAGATGGGTGTAATCCACGGTGTCCATGCCATCGGTGACGAGGCCGCAGGTCCCGGCGCTGCCGTCGGCGGTGAGGAGGCGGACGGTGACGCCCAGCGCATGCAGCTCCTCCGCCAGAAAAATATCTGACGCCCGGTTGTAGCCCAGCACCGCCGTGACCTGACGATGCTCCGCCGTCAGACGGCGGGCCAGTCCGTACAGGGGCGGGATGCCGACGCCGCCGCCCACCAGCAGGGGGCGCTCCCCGGCGAGAGATGTGTCGTAGCCGTTGCCCAGCCCTGTCAGCACATCCAGCTCCGTTCCGGCGGGGAGATGGGTCATGGCCGCTGTGCCGTGGCCCAGCACCTTATAGATAAGGGTGGCGGCACCGGGCTCCCAGTCGCAGACGGAGATGGGGCGGCGCAGGTAGAAGCCGGAGAGCTTCAGGTTTACGAACTGACCGGGGGCCGTGATGGCGTCCGTGTCGCCGGCAAGGCGCAGCCGGTAGGTGTCCGGCGTCAGCGGCATATTTTCGGTAATGGTCCATGTGACCTGCTTCATGTGCGGTCCTCCTTGGAAAAGAGATCACCGTCCTGCCAGACGAGGCGGCCGTTGCAGACCGTCAGCAGGCAGCGGGCCTGTACCGGCCAGCCGGTGAAGGGGGTGGCCTTCCCCTGAGAGAGGAAGTCCGCCGGGTCGATGGGATACGAAGCCGACAGGTCAAAGACCGTGAAATCGGCGTGGGGGCCGTCCAGCTCCCCCTGCGGGAGGCCGAAGCGGCGGCAGGGAGCATCATGGAGCAGCTCCATCAGGCGGGGGAAGGAGAGCAGGCCCGGCTTTACCAGATAGGTATACAGCAGGGGGAAGGCGGTCTCCAGTCCCACGATGCCCATGGCGCTCTTCTCCAGCCCGCGGGACTTCTCCTCGGCGCTGTGGGGGGCGTGATCGGTGGCGATCATGTCGATGGTGCCGTCGGCCAGCCCCTCCAGCAGGGCCTCCCGGTCGGCGGGACTGCGGAGAGGGGGATTCATCTTGAAGCGGCCGTCCTCCTGCAGCATGGTTTCGTCCATCAGCAGATAGTGGGGGGCCGTCTCGCAGGTAACGTCCAGCCCCTCCGCCTTGACCCGGCGGATCAGGGCTACGCTCTCCTTGGTGGAGATGTGGCAGACGTGGTAGCCGCAGCCGGTCTGGCGCACCAGCTCCAGATCCCGCCGGATCTGCCCCCACTCGCTTTCGGAGCAGATGCCCCGGTGGCCGTGGGTGCGGGCGTAAGCCCCGTCGTGGATGTAGCCCCCGTGGAGGAGGGAGTTGTCTTCGCAGTGGGCCACGATGAGCTTATGAAGCCCCTTGGCGGTTTCCATGGCAAGGCGCATCTGCGCCTCGCTCTGCACACCTCGCCCGTCGTCGGAGAAGGCCGCCACATAGGGGGCCATGGCCGCCATGTCCGACAGCTCCTCCCCCAGCTGGCCACGGGTGATGGAGCCATAGGGCAGCACCCGGATGGCGGCATCCCGGCGGATCAGGGCCAGCTGCTGCTCCAGATGGGGCAGGCTGTCCGGCACCGGGTCCAGATTTGGCATGGCACACACCGTGGTATATCCGCCGTGGGCGGCGGCTTGGGTGCCGCTGGACATGGTCTCCTTATAAGAAAAGCCCGGCTCACGAAGATGCACGTGTACATCAACGAAACCGGGACATATCACAAAAGAAGAGGCGGGAATATGAACGGGAGAAACACTGGTGCCGTGTTGGATCTCAAAAGAGAAAACAGCATCCCCACGGGTGAGAACACCTCGGCGGAATATCTGGGCATCCTGAAAAACGACGGTCACGGTCATCACCTCCGCATGGCAAATTTTTATTAGATTATCACACAGCGGGCCGCTTGTCAAGACGGGCCGCCACGATTTTTGTCACATTTTTCGTTGCGTTTTGACCGGGGATATGATACCATGCAGAAAAACCACAGCGGCGCAGTGCTGCGCCGGGAAGGAGCCTTTATGAAAAAAACGCCCAAACCCAGAGATACGGTCCAGCGGCTGAAGGAGGCCATTCACAAGCAGCCGGCGGTGTTCGCCGTATATGTGGCCCTGCGGTTGATCGTGCTGGCGGAGCTGGTAATGTCCATCATCCGGGGCGAATATGAAAGCGCCTTCATCTGCCTGCTGGTGCTGGCGCTGTTCATCCTGCCGTTTTTCATTCAGCAGAACTTCGGTATCCAACTGCCGTCGGTGCTGGAGATCATTATCCTGCTGTTCATTTTCGCAGCGGAGATACTGGGGGAGCTGGAGTGTTACTTCATCACCTACCCCAACTGGGACTCCATGCTCCACACCACCACGGGCTTCCTCTGTGCCGCCACGGGCTTTGCCCTTATCGACATCCTGAACCGCAACAGCCGCATCAAGTTCCAGCTGTCGCCGGTATATGTGGCGCTGGCGGCCTTCTGCTTCTCCATGACCGTGGGGGTGCTGTGGGAGTTTTTCGAGTTCGGCATGGACCGGGTGTTCCATCTGGATATGCAGAAGGACACCGTGGTGCAGAGCATTACCTCCGTGATGCTGGACCCCACCAACAGCAACACCCCCATCACCATCGACGGCATCCACTCGGTGGCCGTCAACGGCACGGATCTGGGCTTTGACGGGTATCTGGATATCGGGCTGTACGATACCATGGAGGATCTGTTCGTCAACTTCATCGGTGCCGTGACCTTCAGCGTCATCGGCTACTTCTACATCAAGCACCGGGGCAAGGGAAAGCTGGCGCAGGCATTTATCCCCACCCTGTCGGAGGACGAGGACAAGGAGGCATCGCTGCCGGAGGGAGACCCCGGAGCGCCGCCGGAATCGGAATAACGACAAAGAGGCAGGCACTTTTGTGCCTGCCTCTTTTGCTATAGGGGGTCAATCGTCCTGCTCCATATCGTATTCCAGCACAGCGCCGGTATAGGCATCGATGACATATTCATACTCCATGCCATCCGCCTTGAATTCCACCTCGTATACCCAGCGGCCATCCTCGTCATCCAGCTCCACATCCATGTCGTAGGCCCGACTCTCTGACACACCGGCGTGGGTCAGGGCAGCGGACTTGGCTGCGGCGTGGCCGATCTGCCCGGTGGGCTGGGCACTGCCGGTGGGCTGGGCATCATCGTCGTCATCGTCGTAGTCATCATCATGGTCATCGTGGTCATCCACATCGTCGTGACCGTCCGGCTCCACATAGGAGGTGAGCATAGCGCCGGTATAGGCATCGATGCGATACTCGTACTCCGTACCGCTGCGGTCCTCCAGCTCCACCTCGTAGTGGGCGGGAACCTCGTCCAGCTCAGCGTCCACCTCCTGCTTGGTCAGCTGGTCGGCGGACTGCCCGTAGGTGAGCAGGGCGATCTCCAGTGCGCGCTCCATGCCGATGGGCATGGCAGGAGCGCCGGTCTCGGCCAGATCCTTCAGCTCACCGATGGAGAGCCTGGACAGCTCCTCAAAGGACAGACTGTTGTTCAGGGCGAGGATACGGTTCACCAGCGCCGCCTTGCCGGTGGAGATGTGGTGGTCCTTGGCCTGCTTCTCCAGAGACGTGTCCTGCGTGACCGTCTGGGTCAATACGGAGGCCTGAGAGGCGCTGTCCCGCAGGATGCCGTCCACGGCGGCGGAGAGGTCCTGCTGCAGTCGGTGAGCCCGGCTCTGATCCCGATCCTCTACGGAGATCATGATGGCGGAGGAGATGCTCTCCAGATAGCCGTTGCGGACCAGACTGCCGACGATGGCGTTTACTGCCACATCCAGCTTGGCCCCCTTCAGATCCTCGCCGTCGCCCATATCCGCCAGAATGGCATGGGCGTCGTCGTTCATAGGCACGCAGGCCAGAACCTTTTCATTTTGGTTGACCCGCAGCTCGATGCTGGGGTTGACGTCGATGGAGACCACGGAGGCCACAGCATTGGCCTGCCGCAGAAACAGTCCGCCGCCGCACAGCAGCAGAAGGGCCAGACAGGCCGCCATCGCCATCCATTTTTTCAGGGAGTGAGGTTTTGTTTTCATGGGGATTTTCGTTCCTTTCCGCTTCTCACAGCGGGAGAGAACGCCGTCCACGTCATGGGGGGCTGTTTTTTCCAGCGCTTGTGCAAGGCACTGTTCCAGCTTTTCATTTGTCATGGGCGTTATCTCCTTCCAGATCAGCACGCATTTTTCGGATCGCTCGGTGATACTTCGACAGGACGGTGGGGAGGGGCAGCTCCAGCAGAGCGGCGATCTCCCGGTGTTTTAGCCCGGTGACGGCATGGAGCAGTACGATGCGCCGCTCCTCCTCCCCCAGACGGGACAGAACGTGCTGCAGCAGCGTTCGCTCCTCTGTGGTCAGACCGGTCTCCTGCTGGGGAATGGCGTCCCATTCTGCCTCGCTGAGAACGGCGTGGCGCTCCGTGCGCCGCAGGCGCATCAGGCACAGATTCCGGCAGACCGTCAGCAGCCAGCCCATGGGAGAGCCGGTGGGGCGATACTGCGGGGCGTGATCCCACACATGAACGAATACATCCTGCGTGACATCCTGTGCGTCGTGGGTGTTTTTCAGGTACGACAGCGACAGACCATACACCGCCGTTCGGGTGAGATGGTAGAGCTGCGCCAGCGCATCCTGCTGCCCGGCGGCGATGGCGGCCAGCAGCTCCGTCAGATGAGCACTGCTGCCGGCATATTCGGTTGTGGCGGGCCATGCAGTCATAGGCTTTTATCTCCTGTCATCCCTGTAATGCGTGGAGATGCGGTTTTATTGCGTGAAAAATAAAAAAATTTGCCAAGCCCGCAAAGAAGGACTCTGCGGGCCTGACAGACAGCTTAATTGTTGCCGGTGGGGATATAGGGCAGCAGGGCGGCGGCCACGCCGGAGATGGGCATGGTCTGCAGCCAGATACGTCCGGGACCGGTGAGGACGGTGTTGAAAAGGCCCTCGCCGCCCAACAGCTTGTTCTTCATGCCGGGAACCTGACGGATCTCCATCTGCACCCCGGCGGTGAAGCCCGCCACGTTGCCGGTGTCCGCCACGATCTGCTGACCCGGCTGGAGGTCGTACTCCACCAGCGTGCCGTCGATCTCGGCAAAGGCCATGCCGTTGCCGCTGAGGCGCTGCATGATGAAGCCCTCGCCGCCGAAGAGGCCCGCGCCCAGCCGCTGGTTGAAGTGGATGGACAGCTCTACTCCCGGCACGGCGGCCAGAAAGGCGCTCTTCTGGAGGATCATATCGTGGCCGGGAGTGATGGCAATCTCCTTGATCTGGCCGGGGAAGCTGGAGCCGAAGGCGATCATCCCGGCGCCGTGAGCGGTGTAGATGTTCTGGAACATACTCTCGCCGGAGAACATTTTAGAGAACATCCGCCCCAGTCCACCGCCATGGGTCTGCATCTCCATATTAGGGCTCATCCAGACCATGGAGCCACGCTCCGTGACCATCTGCTCGCCGTCTTCCAGCTGACAGATCACCACGGGGAAGGGAGTGCCTTTGATCTCATAACGCATGGTGGTATCCTCCTTACGATTTTCCGGCAGAGAAGGGAAGAACCTCCGCCGTGTGTTTCTTGGTATGGCTCCAGTATAGCAGAGAAACGGAATAAAAGGAAGAAGAAAATATACCCGAAGCCTTACACTTTGCAAGAAGCGGCTCAGGACTCCGTCGTCTCCGGCTCCTTGCGGAGGGTCTTGACGAAGCAGAGGAAGTACACCAGATGCTCTGTCTGCCGCGCCGACAGCGTACTCCATTTTGCGGGCATCCTTGGCAGCGGTGCAATAAAATTCTCTCCGGTCAGATGAGAATGGTGGATGCGGCCAAGGTGGTGATGGAGCTGGAGCGCATCGAGTATGTGGAGGATCCGCATCTGGGCAAGGACTCCTACTGCGTGGCGGAGAGGCACGCAGACGGCGGGGCGTGCAGTGTGCCGGACTACGCCGTCATCAAGCTCTTCCGCCCCATCGTGCAGGGAGAGGGGCCGGACACCATCGTCCGGGGGATCGACGAGGCCATCCAGACGCTGCCGGAGGGGTATGACACGGTGTGTACGGACGGGATATTCTCTCAGGGGGAGTGGCAGCTGCTGTCCATTGCACGGGCCGCAGCGGCAGACCCCGCTGTGCTGCTGCTGGATGAGATCACCGCCAATCTGGATGCCGAGACGGAGGCCCGTGTACGGGAGGCCCTGCGTCAGGCCTCCCGTGGACGCACCGCCCTCTCCGTTTCCCACCGCATCTATGAGAGTCTTAGCGGCAGGACTGTGGAGATCCGGCCCCAAGGACAGTAAATGTCGGAAGTGCAGCCCTGGAGACCATGGGGCCTCCGGGGCTGTAAAAAACCGGGGAAAGAAACGGTTGACAGTGCCGATGGGTTCTGCTATGATGGGCTGTGGTCAAAAAAGACCTATTTCAGTCATCAACGGAGGTGAATGTTCATGGATAGCTGCGGAAGTACAGGGCGAAGCCGGATATGCGGCGCACAGAGACACAGATACCGGATGTGGTCATCCATGAGCAGGAGCTGATCACATTCTGTTTTGCCGTGCCCTCCTGCACCGCACCGGAGACGTCTTGCTGTGGCAACTATCTCTGAGGCGGTGTATTTTTGCGCCCATTTTGCCCAAAGTAGCGTCAAAGGAGGACAAGAATATGAGAAACAGGATGGTAAAAAAGGATTTCGCACAGGAGATCGCAGCGGTTATCCGCACGGCCAAAAACGGGGACCGGCTACCGGAGCTGCTGAAGCACTACCACTGGCGGGATGTGGCCAAGGCCGTCACCCTGCTGGCGGATGCGGAGCGGGAGCGGCTGTTCCGGCAGCTGGACGCCCAGACGCTGGCGGAGATATTCCCCTATCTGGACGATGCCTCCCGCTATCTGGCGGAGCTTCCGGCGGCGCTGGCGGCAGAAATGATAGCCGACATGGACACGGCGGATGCGCTGGATATGCTGCGGGAGCTTCCGGAGGAGAAGAAACAGACCCTGGCCGCACATCTGGATGACGATACCCGCAAGGATGTCCGGCGGCTGCTGGCCTTTCATCAGGAGGAGATCGGCAGCCGCATGAGCGGCAATTTCGTCTGCATCCCGGATACGCTGACCGTCTGCGGCGCCATGAACGAGCTGGTGCGGCAGGCCGGTGAGCACGACAACATCTCCACGCTGTATGTGGTGGACGGCAGCGGCGTCTTTGCCGGGGCCATCGACCTGAAGGATTTGATCATCGCCCGTGAAAACGATCCGCTGAGCGGGATCATCCGCCGCAGCTATCCCTATGTGTTGGCCCATGAAAAGGTGGAGGACTGCATCGACCGGATCGCAGAGTATGAGGAGGATTCCCTGCCGGTGCTGACGGAGGACGGAAGGATCGCCGGTATCCTCACCGCTCAGGATCTGGTGGAGCTGGTGGACGACGCCATGGGCGATGACTACGCCAAGCTGGGCGGCCTGACCTCGGAGGAGGACCTCCGGGAGCCTGCCACCGTCAGTATGAAAAAACGTCTGCCGTGGCTCATCGTGCTGCTGTTTCTGGGCATGGGCGTTTCATCGGTGGTGGGCATCTTCGAGTCCGTGGTGGCGGTGCTGCCCATCGTCATCTGCTTCCAGTCGCTGGTGCTGGATATGGCGGGCAATGTCGGGACTCAGTCGCTGGCCGTCACCATTCGTGTCCTCATGGACGAGAACCTTACCCTGAAGGAGGAGCTGGCCCTGCTGGGCAAGGAGATGCGGGTAGGTCTTCTCAACGGCGGGTGCCTGGGACTCATGGCGCTGGCGGTTTTAGGGGTCTACATCCATGTGTGCAAGGGCTATGCGTGGGGGGCGGCTTTTCTGATCTCCGGCTGCGTTGGGGTGTCGCTGGTGGTGGCCATGGTGATCTCCAGCCTTGTGGGGACAATGGTTCCCATGCTGTTTCATAAGATCCACATCGATCCGGCGGTGGCCTCCGGCCCGCTGATCACAACGGTCAACGATCTGGTGGCCGTGGTGACATACTATGGACTGGCCCTGCTGTTTCTGGTGAATATGTTCCATCTGTGAAAAAAAGAAGTACCCCTGTAACCTGACGGTTACAGGGGTACTTGTCATAACGCAACACGATCTGCATGGAGGTATACGCTTTTTTTCGCAGCTGCCCGCAGGGACAGATACTGCCGGTCGTTCTGACTGTTGCAATCCGGATTGACGTTGGCGATCTCCTCGTCCTCCGTACCATCCGAATAGTAAAAACGCAGCACGATCCCGAATCTGCGGCTTGTGCCGGAGGTCAGCGGCACGGAATCGCCTTTGGCCCAGCATCCTAATGCATGGACATCTCCAGCGCTGCCGGAAATAAGAATGTTTTGATAAGCCTGTTTGATAGAACTACTCCCAGTGCTCTCCGTTTTTCCCGGATTCTACCCGATCCTGCATTCTGAACATGATGCCCTTGTTCTTATTGGCCTCATACCATGTCTGGGCAATGTGGGCGATATATCGTTTTCCGCCCTGATTCACAGCCTGATGAACTTCTACATCGGCACCACACAGGCCGGGGACAACAAATTTGTCTCCCTGATGCTGGCCTGTGCCCGCCACATGGCGAAGGCGGGCACCCAGTGGGGCTGCAAGAAATACATGAACAGGAAGCATTTGGAGGCGGCTCTGGATGACGTCTCTATTGCCGGCTGACTTCACTCAGCCGGAGCCTGCAAACAGTTTTGCGCATAAATCTTGACGGCCCCCGCCCTTGTAAAGAGCCGATATGGAGCAGACGCAGATAAGGTCCGCCCGTCGGGGCAAAAGGAAAAACGGCAGGCATCCTGCGATGCTTGCCGTTTTTCTGGTACGCCCGACTGGATTCGAACCAGCGGCCTACAGAGTCGGAGTCTGTCACTCTATCCAGCTGAGCTACGGGCGCATATGGAGCAGAGGGAGACTTTCCCCCCTTGCGACTAATTTATTATACCATCTTTTTCGGGAATGTAAAGAAGAAAACTGCACAAAAGTCAAAAAAGATTGTTAAAAAAGTTGACAACTTGCGATATTTGGAGTACAATTCAGAAAGACGAAAACAAGCGGTAGGGGAAAGTGGGCTGCAGCCCGGCTCCTGCCGCCGGCAAAGAAGAAGGACGCATATGAAAAAACAAAAGGTCTCGGATGCGGTGATCCATCGTCTGCCCCGCTATTACCGCTATCTGGACGAGCTGCATAACAAGGGCGTGGTACGCATTTCCTCCAATTCACTGGGGCAGAAAATGGACATCACCGCCTCTCAGATCCGGCAGGATCTCAGCTGCTTCGGTGAATTCGGTCAGCAGGGCTACGGCTATAACGTGGCGGAGCTGCGCTCGGAGATCGGCCACATTCTGGGCATCGACTCCGGCTACCGGCTCATTGTGGTGGGAGCGGGCCATCTGGGCCATGCGCTGCTGCAGAACTTCGACTTTCAGAAGGTGGGCTTTCAGGTGGATACCGCCTTCGACGTGTCCCCGGCGCTGATCGGCACCAAGATCCACGACGTGACCATCCGGCCCATGGAGGAGCTGGAACACTATGTGGAGGAGTACCACCCCAACGTGGCGGTGCTGACCGTGCCTCAGAGCGTGGCCCAGCCGCTGGCGGACCGGCTCATTGCCCTGGGAGTGAAGGGCTTCTGGAACTTTACCAATGTGGAGCTCTCCACCCAGACCAAGGGGGTATTCTTCGAGGACATCCACTTTGTGGATACCCTCCTGACCCTCAGCTACCGTATCTCCCGGCCGGAGGAACTCTATTAAGGGGCGGATCATACTATGGAATGAGACCTGCGGGTCCAATTTTCATAGGAGGTCACGTTCTTATGTGCAATCAGAACTCCTGCTTCGGCGGCTGCGGCTGCTGGATCATCATCGCCATCATCATCCTGTGCCTGTTCTGGGGCGGCAACGGCTGCGGCTGCGGCAACACCCAGAATAACAACGGCTGCGGCTGCGGCTGCTGACCGGGCGGCCCCATAGGGGGGCAGCGGAACACATGAAAGGGACGCCTCCGGCCACGCCGGGGGCGTCCTTTTGTGCAGAGATCGTACCATCGATGAGCAAGGGAAAAAGCGCCGGAAGGACACGCTGTCAGGCGTGCTTGCGCTTGCCCGCCGAGAGGATAAAAGCAGAACAACGCCGGTGCTTGCTGACAGCAGACACCGGCGTCATTTCATGTTCGGTCGTTACTCACCGAAGTTGTTCTGGATCAGAGATACCAGAGCATCCACGGCTTCCTTTTCATCAGAGCCGTCAGCGATGAGGGTGATGTTGGTTCCCTTCACAATACCCAGGGACAGCACGCCCAGCAGACTCTTGGCGTTGACCCGGCGCTCTTCCTTCTCCACCCAAATGCCGCTCTTGAACTCGTTGGCCTTCTGAATGAAATACGTAGCGGGACGTGCGTGCAGCCCCACCTCATTCTGAACGGTAATTTCCTGCGTATACATCAAACCAGCACTCCTTTATTCGCAGTCTTCAAGCCGACTGCTACACATACTATTATAACGGATAACGGGGAGAAAGCAATATTCAATCCCACAAAAATTTGTGGCGATTGCAGAGAATCAAAGAAAAAATTCGTCGTTCTACACGAAAGCGGCTTATTTCAGCTCCACCACGGTGACGCCGGCCTCACCCTCGCCGTAGCGGCCCAGCCGGAAGCTTTTGACGGCCTTGTTACGCTTGAGGATTTCGTGGACGGCCTTTCGCAGAGCGCCGGTACCCTTTCCGTGGATGATGGTGACGGTGCCCAGCTTGGCCATGACGGCACTGTCCAGATAGTTTTCCACCACGCTCTCGGCCTCCAGCGTCTCATAGCCCCGGATATCCAGCTCCGAGGAGGCACGGGACACGGTGTTCAGGGTGGCGGAGGAGGGACTGGGAGCGGGCTTGGACTTCTTGGGAGCGCCCTCCAGCAGGCGCACCTGCTGGGCCTTGACGGTCATCTTCATGCGGCCCGCCTGCAGCAGCAGGGTGCCGTCGCCGTTGACGGCCAGCACCGTGGCGGCCATCTTCACGCCGGGCAGCTCCACCTGATCGTCCACGGCGATGGGCCGGGGCGGCGTATAGGCAGGCTCCTGCTCCTCGTCCCGCAGGTGCAGCTGCTCCTCCGCCGTTTTCAGATGGTGGCGCACGGCGGCCTTGGCGTCGTTGAGGGCCTGCACGTTGGCCTGTTTCTGCTGCTCCTTCCGCAGCTGATCCAGCTGGGCGAAGATCTCCTCCGCCTGCTGCTGGGCCTGCCGGACGATGCGCTTGGCCTCAGCCTCTCCCTTGGCCCGTGCGCTTTCCTTGCCCTTTTCCATCTGCTCCCGGAAGGTTCGGGCCTTCCGGGCGTCCTCCTCCCGCTGCCGCCACAGTCGGTCGGCCTCGTTCTGGGCCTTCTCCAGCCGCTGGCGCTTCTCCTCCAGCTGGGTCAGCACGTCCTCGAAGCGAACGGAGTCGCTGTCCATCTGGGCCTGTGCCGCCTGAATGACGGACTCATCCAGCCCCAGCCGCCGGGAGATGGCGAAGGCGTTGGACTTTCCGGGGATGCCGATGAGGAGTCGGTAGGTGGGCCGCAGGGTCTGTACGTCGAACTCGCAGCTGGCGTTTTCCACACCGGCGGTGGTCATGGCGAAGGTTTTCAGCTCGGCATAGTGGGTGGTGGCGGCGATGAGAGCCCCCTGATTCCGGGCCTCCTGAATGATGGCGATGGCCAGAGCCGCACCCTCCACCGGGTCTGTGCCGGCGCCCAACTCGTCGAACAGCAGCAGACTGCGGTCGTCCACTTCCTTCAGGATCTGGACGATGTTGGACATATGGGCCGAGAAGGTAGACAGGCTCTGCTCGATGCTCTGCTCATCTCCTACGTCCGCCAGCACCCGGCGGAACACCCGCACGGCGCTGCCGCCGTCGGCGGGGATGTGCAGGCCGCACTGGGCCATCAGGCTCAGCAGGCCGATGGTTTTCAGGGTCACGGTCTTGCCGCCGGTGTTGGGGCCGGTGATGACCAGGGTGTCGAACTGCTCACCCAGCTCCACGGTGATCGGCACCGCCTTGGCCTGATCCAGCAGAGGATGCCGGGCCCGGCGCAGGGTGATGCCGCCCCGGCGGCGCACCTCCGGGCGGCTGGCGTTGAGCTGATAGCTCAGCTGCGCCCGTGCAAAGATCACATCCAGCTGCACCAGAATGTCGTAGTCCCAGAGGATGTTCTCCATCTGGCCGGCACACTCAGCAGAGAGCTGGCGCAGGATACGGTCGATCTCCTTCTGCTCACGGGCCTCCAGCTCCTTGAGCTCGTTGTTGGCCTGCACCACGCCCATAGGCTCCACGAACAGCGTGGCACCGGAGGAGGAGATGTCGTGGACCAGACCCGGCAGACTGCCCTTGCACTCGGCCTTCACCGGCACCACGAAGCGGCCGTCCCGCTGGGTGATGAGGGCCTCCTGCAGGACCTTGGCATAGGAGGGGGAGGAGATGATGCGCTGCAGAATTTGTCGGCCCTTGGTGGCCGCCAGCCGCATTTTCCGGCGGATATCTGCCAGCTCGCTGCTGGCGGTGTCGGCAATGGTCTCCTCGTCCAGAATGGCGGAGCGTATCTTATCCTCCAGATAGCGGTTGGTGTGCAGAGAGGAGAACAGCCGGTCCAGCACCGTGGCCTCCCCCTGCCGCTGGGCGTCGTATTCGCTGACCCGGCGGCTGGCGGTCAGTACGCCTGCCACATCCAGCAGTTCACGGGTGTTCAGCATACCGCCGTGGTCGGCACGGGTCAGGGCGGCGGATACATCCTTGACCCCGGAGAAGGAGGGGCTGCCGTGGAGACCCAGCCGCTCCTTGGCGGCGTCGGTCTCATCCAGCAGATGCAGCACCTCCTGCGTGTCCGTGGCGGGAGTCAGGCGCAGGCACCGCTCCTTGGCGGCGTCGCTGACCGCCTTGGCCGCCAGCTTTTCCAGCACCGCCGGAAGCTCCAGCGTGCGGATGGATTTTTCAAATAAGTCAGTCATATGTAGGTTCCTCTTGCGGCAAAATGGATTTATAGTAGTCCAGCGTCCGGAAGCTGCGCTCCAGCTGGGCGGTGACATAGACCTCCGCCGCCTGCCCCAGCTGACGCAGGGCGGGGCCGTCCAGCGTGAAGCTGTAAAGCTTCTTATCCGGGCAGTACAGCACGTGGCGCAGGGCCGCCAGAGCGGCGGGGGATAGGGGCATGGCCAGCCCGCCCTTTTCCCGGCAGGCGGCGCAGCACACCACCCCGTGGACGGCGTCCAGCACCGGCTTCTCCGGCTCCGGCCGCCCGCACACGGCGCAGCCGTCAGCCAGAGGCTCGAAGCCCGACAGCGCCATGAGCCGCAGCTCGAAGGCGGGCTTTACCAGCTGGGGCGGCTTATGCAGGACACTGAGGGCGTACAGGGCATTCAGCAGCAGCCGCAGCAGCTGCGACGTGTCCTCCGTCTGTGCCGTGGCGTCCGTCAGATCGGCCAGATAGGAGGCAAGGCTCAGAGCCACGAAGTCCGTCCGCAGGCCGGTGAACAGCTCCAGCGTCTCCGCCTCGTCCAGCATGAACCACTGACCCTTTTCGTAGATGGTCAGCTCCGAATAGGCCAGCAGCTGACACGCCGCCGCCAGACGGCTGTTTTTCCGCCGGGCGCCCCGTGCAATGAGGGAGATCTTCCCCCGATCCGGGGTCAGCACCGTCAGAATTTTGTCCGTCTCCCTGGTCACGGTCTCCCGCAGCACCAGTCCGGCGGTGACGATGGGTTGGTTTGGCATGATTCCTCCTCCCACCGGTGCAGCAGATACAGCTCCGGCGCTCCGGTCTCCAGAAAAAGATTCCAGTAATCGCACATGATCTCCACCCCCGGCATTAGCTTGCCGCCGCCGGGGCGAAACATGAGTGGTAAGTTTTAGGGTCGGTTCATGCTTCTAACGGGAATTACTGTTCGTTGTAGCCCTGTGAACGAATGAAATTCACATTGTCCCGCCAGTTTTCCTTGACCTTCACCCACGTTTCCAGATAGACCTTGGTACCCATGAACTTCTCGATATCCTGCCGGGCCAGCGTGCTGATGCGCTTGAGCATATCCCCGTGCTTGCCGATGATGATGCCCTTGTGGCTGGCCTTTTCGCAGTAGATGGTCACGTCCAGATCGATGATGCCGGAGTCCTCCCGCTCGGTGAAGCGGGTCACCTCCACTGCCGTGCCGTGGGGGATCTCCTTATCCAGACACAGCAGCATTTTCTCCCGGATGATCTCGGCGCAGACCTGCTGATCCGGCTGGTCGGTGGTCATGCCGTCGGGGAACAGCTGCGGCCCCTCCACGGCGTACCGCTGCATCTGGGTCAGCAGCTCCTCCAGACCGTCGCCGGTGCGGGCGGAGATGGGGATGATGGCGTCGAAATCCGGGTAGACCTCGCTGTATGCGGCGATGACCGCCAGCAGATCGTCCTTGCGCTCCACGGTGTCGATCTTGTTGATGCACAGTACGCAGGGCAGCTTTTCCTCCCGGATGCGCTGGAGGAGGATCTTCTCCGGCTCTCCCACGTGGGGGATGGGCTCCACCAGCAGCAGGGCGGCCTCCACACTGGCCAGACTCTCCCGTACGACCTTTACCATGTAGTCACCCAGCCGGGAGCGGGCCTTGTGCAGGCCCGGCGTATCCAGCAGGATGAACTGGGTGTCGTCCCGGTTCACCACGCCGTAGATGCGGTTTCTGGTGGTCTGGGGCTTGTTGGAGACGATGGCGATCTTCTCACCCACCAGGGCGTTGGTGAGGCTGGACTTGCCCACGTTGGGCCGTCCGCACACGGTGAGCATAGCGGTTTTGGTGATGTTGTTTTTCTCGTTCATAAGGTGATCCTCAGCTTTCTGTGAGCAATTTTGAATAGGGACAGGGAGAAATTTACTTCTCGCTTCATTCATCCACCAGCTGCTTTTCTTGGTTTTCTGGCGGACCTTCTCACCGCTCCAGCCCCAGTAGGGCCATGATGGCCTCCTCTCTGGCCCGCATCTGTGCCTTCATAGGTCCCTCGTCCAGATGGTCGTAGCCCAGCAGGTGCAGCACCGAATGGGTTACCAGATAGGAGAGCTCCCGCCGCTTGGAGTGACCGTACTCCCTGGCCTGCGCCGCCACCCGCTCCATGGAGAGTACCATGTCCCCCAGCGGGATAAGGCCCGTGCCAGGGTCGGCGTCCTCCGGGCCGGGCAGCTGACCGGGGGCCAGCTCAAACTCCGGGAAGCTCAGTACGTCCGTGGGGCGGTCTACCTGCCGCATCTCCCGGTTGATCTCGTGGATGCCGTCGTCATCCGTCAGAAGCACGTCCACCTCGCAGGGAGCCGTGAGGCCCTCCGCCGCCAGCGCCGTGCGGATGGTCCGGCGGATCAGGGCGCAGTTGGCATCGTTGGCGACGCCGGGTACATCGGCGGTGATGGGGATGTAGTGTGTCTTTCTCATTTGCGCTTCTCCTCGAATCGGGCGTAGGCCTCGATGATCCGCTGTACCATCACATGGCGCACCACGTCTTGCTGGGTCAGCTGGCAGATGCTGACGCCCTCCACGCCCTTCAGGATCTTCATGGCGTCCTTCAGACCGCTGGGCTTGTCCCCCGGCAGGTCGATCTGGGTGATGTCGCCGGTGATGACCATTTTGGAGCCGAAGCCCATGCGGGTCAGGAACATCTTCATCTGCTCCCGGCTGGTGTTCTGGGCTTCGTCCAGAATGATGAAGCTGTCATCCAGCGTCCGGCCACGCATATAGGCCAGCGGGGCCACCTCGATGTTGCCACGCTCCAGATACTTCTGGTACGTCTCCGCCCCCAGCATATCGAACAGGGCGTCATACAGGGGCCGCAGGTAGGGGTCTACCTTGCTCTGGAGGTCACCGGGCAGGAAGCCCAGCCGCTCCCCGGCCTCTACGGCGGGGCGGGTCAGGATGATGCGGTTGACCTGCTTGGCTCGGAAGGCGGCCACGGCCGCCGCCACCGCCAGATACGTCTTGCCGGTGCCGGCGGGCCCCACCCCGATGGTGACGGGGCTGTGGAGCACCGCCTGCACATATTGCTTCTGGCCGATGGTCTTGGGCTTGACGGGCCGGCCCTTGGAGGTGATGCAGATCACGTCCTGCGTCAGCTCTCCGATGCGCTCGGACTGGCCGCTGCGGCACAGGCCGATGACGTAGCGGACGTGCTGCTCGGTAATGGACTCCCCCTTGCCGGAGAGGGTCAGCAGCGCCTCCACTGCCTTGGCAGCCATCATCACCTCCTCTGGCTCCCCGGAGATCCGCAGCTCCCCGTCACGGTTCACCACCGTCACATGGAATTCCGCCTCCAGAAGCCGGATATTTTCATCAAACGAGCCGAACAGATTGATGGCCTCTTCCATTCGCTCGATGCTCACACGCTGTTCCATACGGGACAAGCCCCCTTATCTCTGTGTAGTCTCCGTTTCCGGCAGCGTCACGGTCTGGCCGATCTGCTCCAGACACTCCGCCTTCAGCACCACCGTCAGCCGGTCCCCCTGCCGCACAGCGGCGAAGCGGGTGTCGGTGACGGTGCTGCCCTCCGGCAGCCGGGCCGACAGCAGGGCCAGCAGCTGCTGCTCTCCCTCCTGACGGGCGCTCTGCTCCGTGCGCTCTGCGGCGGCGCCCTCCCATGCGGTGATGCGCTCCCACACCAGCGTCAGAGGCAGGCGAAGCCCTCCGGGCAGGGTAAACGGTTTATAATATGTTATTTTATCACAATCCACCCCGGTGATGCTACCCTTTCCGTAGAATTTTATCCGGTGTTTTCCGATATCCAGCGCCCAGCGGCTGTGGCTGCGGCTCCCAGCGGCGGGCTGCGTGATCTGCAGCGGTACGCTGACCGACAGCTCATACCACGTTCTGGCCCACACGGCCCCCATGCTGTGGACAAACCGTGCGCCGATGTGTTCCGTCTCCGACACCCCGGAGATCAGCAGCTGTCCCTCCGTGACGGTGGCCCCCGGCAGCACCATGGCCTGCCCCTCCAGTGCCTCCACCTTGGTAATAAGGCCCGCTCTCCGGGCCACGATGTTGGTGACGGCGCTCCGATCTGCCGCCTCCGGTGGACGGTGCCGCTCCACCACCTGCACATGGGCCACGCAGCCCCGGACGTTCACCGCCAGCCACGATACCTCCGGCAGGGCCAGCAGCACATGGTTGCGCATGGTCTCCTGATCGATGTGCAGACCCGGCGACCCCACGGTGATGCCGTAGTCCTCCAGCGCCCGGAGAATGGTCTCCGTGGGGACGGTGTCGTTGCCGCTGACCTGAAAATCCCAGATGACGAGGTTGCCGCCGAACATCAGCACCAGCGCCAGCACCGCTCCGGCCAGCAGCACGTACCGCCGGCGCAGACGCCGCCAGAACACCGGTACGCCGCCGCTGCGGCACAGGTGCAGGCTGCCGCCGGCGTCCTCCGCCGCCTGCCGCAGCCGGGGAAGGTCCCGGCCTACGGCCCGCAGAGTCAGGCACACCGGCGACTCCCATGTCAGCTCCCAGAAGGGGATGCCCCGTGCGCCGCAGAGGTTCAGCACCCGCTCCGGGCAGCCGCACTCGATCCGCACCAGCACCTGCCCTTGTAAAAAATGGACGATCTGACGATACATGGCCCCTCCTATGTCAGCAGCTCAATGGCGGCGATGGTGCCGCTGATCCGCAGCTCCCGGTCCGTCATGGCCAGCAGCTGCAGCTCTCGGCCTGTGATCCGCACCGTCATGTTTGCGGCGGCGATGTCGATGACCTCCGTGCTGTACCGCAGCACGCCCCGGTGCTGCTCCATATAGAACTGGCGGTCCCCCACCAGTTCCATGCGGCCCACCCCCGCCGCCAGCTCCCCTGGCAGATCCAGCCGGTCCATGACCTCCAGACCGGCACGGGCCAGCCGCTTTTTGTCTCCCATGAGGCATCCCTCCCACGGTGGACTGTATGCGTACCGCCGGAAAAACTTGCCTGTCCGTGGCATGGACCTCTGCCCGCCGTCATAAGCTGTCAGGGTAAAGGGAGGTGAGGGAGCATGGGCTTGGCACTGGGACTGCTGGCGGTCATGGCGGGGCTGCTGGCGGCATCGGATGTGGCGGCGCAGGCGGTGCGGGAGGGACTGGCCCTCTGCGGCGGATCGGTGATCCCGGCGCTGTTTCCCTTCCTCGTGGTGTCCCGGCTGTTTGTGGCCACCGGTAGTGCAGCGGCGCTGGGGCGGCTGCTGGCCCCCTTGACCCGTCGGATGCTGGGGGTCTCCGGCCCCGGTGGCACGGCGGTGCTGCTGGGCTTGCTGGGAGGCTATCCGGTGGGCGCCCAGACGGCGGGAGAGCTGGCTCGCACCGGGGCAGTCTCCCGACAGGAGGGACAGCGGCTGCTGCTGTTCTGCAACAACTGCGGCCCGGCCTTTGCCTTGGGTGTGGCGGGGGTGGGCTGCTTCGGAAGTCTCCGGGCCGGGGTATGGCTCTGGCTGATCCATGTGTCGGCCGCCGTGCTGACGGCTCTGCTGACCCGCAGCACCTCGTCCCCGGAGGGACGGACTTCGCCGTCTGCGCCGCAGGCTCTGGGATCCGCTTTTCCGGGGGCCGTCCGGGGAGCGGGGGAGGGGATGCTCCACGTCTGCGGCTTCGTGGTGTTCTTTCTGGTGCTGACCCGGCTGCTGACGGCCCTGACGGGGCTGGAGCACCCTCTTCCACTGGGACTGCTGGAGCTTACCGGCGGCATCCTGCGGCTCTCCGGCACACGGGGGGACTTCGTGCTGGCGGCGGCACTGATGGGCTGGGGCGGCGTGTGCGTCCACTGCCAGACGGCGGCGGTGCTGGAGGGGAGCGGACTCCACATGAGGGGCTATCTGCCGGCAAAGGCAGCGCAGGCGGTTCTATCGGCGGCATTGGCTGTTCCCATAAGCCGCTGGGTGCGGTAAAGGGTTGCTGCTTTCCCCTATGGCGGACAAAAAATGGCTACCCGCATTAGACATGAGCGGATAACGAAGTTTTTATGCAGAATACGGTGCAGTCTCTGAAAAGGGGCTGCACCGTGTTCTGCTTTATGCAGAAAATTTGAACTGCTGCGGGTTTTAGCGGATCTCCCCCATTGCTGACAGCATCTCTTTTCCCGTAGGGACAGAGAATAGCCCAACGGCGGTGAAGTAAATATCCACCTTGACCTTCTTGGTTTCCTTATCCTTGCTGTGAACCTCAATGCGCCGAATCAGCGCATTGACGATCTCCGGCGTAAGCTGTCGAATGTCCGTATAATCCCGCAGCGCTTTCATCAGCAGCCTCAAATCCACCTTGGTTTGCTCCGCATCCAACAGATTTTTCTTGCCGTCATCTACGAGCTTCAGCAGCTCCTTCTGCTCTTTTTCGTAGTTGGCGGTCATTGAGTAATGGAAGAAGCCAGCGTTTGCGGAAAAGTCACAATTTACGGAGGTAAAGCTTCAAATACCACTTGCCTTTTTGTTCTTGTTATGATATTATTGGTATACATACTAAAACGTTTGAGGGGAGGTGATGTATTTGCGGAGAGACAGCAGCGAGACGAAGCGGAAAATACTGACCGTGTGCGTCCGTCTCTTTTTGGAGCAAGGGTATAAAAACACCTCTGTCAGTCAGATCGTGGACGAAGCGGGCGTAGCAAGAGGAAGCTATTTGAATCTGTTTCCCACCAAGGATAAAATTTTGCTGGACTTGACCGAAACGATGTTCGGCGGACAGTTCGGCATGGCAAGAAGCATTACAGACACCAAGCTGCCGCCGGTTTACGCTTATGCGTTGGAAACGGCGATCCAGCTGACCCTGACCGAGCTGAACGAGAACCTGCGGGAAATTTACATTGAAGCCTACTCCCTGCCTGAAACATCGGAGTATATCTACCTGCATACCACGGCAGAGCTGAAGCAGATCTTCAGCGCAAATTTCCCGGATTACGGCGACAGCGACTTTTACGAGATGGAAATCGGCACGGCAGGACTGATGCGCAATTATATGGCACGAAAATGCGACATCCATTTCCCGCTGGAACGCAAGCTCAGCCGCTTTTTGACGGCGGCGATGCGGGTGTACCGGGTGCCGGAGGACGAGCTGGAGCAGACAGTTCGCTTCGTCGAGCGTCTGGACATCCGCTCGATTGCCGAGCGCGTGATGCATTCCTTGTTCCAAACGCTGGCGATGCACTACGATTTTTCACTGCAGGAAATTGAAGCCCCCTTGATTTCAGAAACGGAGGAAACCACATGAAAAAGCGACTGTTCGCCATTTTGCTGACGCTCTGCCTGCTTGCGCAGCTCTTCCCGCTCACGGCAAGCGCGGTTCGCCTTGATTGGCCGCATCCGTCTGCGCATTGCGTCTGCGGAGGAGGAATCAGCAATCATCAGGCCATGAACGGACACACGGCCTATGAAGGGGTCTATTTCACCAAGGACGGGAAGGAAAATACCTCCGGCGATATTTCAAAAATGAACGTGATCCGATCGGAAGCAGACCTTCTGGAGATCAACCATAAAGCAGCGAACAACAAGGGAAAAACGTTCTACTATTACCTTGCCAATGATGTCACCCTCACGAAACGAATCCATGTTTGGGAGGGCTGCACGTTTGTGATCTGTTTGCATGGCCATACCCTTACCTGCAATGTACCGGGTGCACAAAGCGCCTTCCTTGTGATGAATAATGCGCGTCTGGTATTTACGGATTGCCAGCTCTCCGGCGACCGGGGCCTCATCACCGGCGACAGCTGCGCCGCTGTTTCTGCTGACGAAACTGCCACATTTGAGCTTTACGGCGTGAGCATCTGCATGACCAGCTCGGAAACGGACGGCATCCGCGATATTTACAACGACCCGGTTTGCGGCATTTATAACTGCGGTACGTTCAATATGTACGGCGGCTGCTACTATCAAAAAAGCTCCGACTATCCCACGGATCGCCCGGTCATCAGCAACATCCGCAACACCAAGTACGGCCCCGGTGTAATTAACAGAGGAACCTTCAATATGTATGACGGCATCATCTCCGGCAACGAGCGGAACGGCGTGATGTCCACCATCACCCGGTCAGATGATACCATCAACCTCTACGGCGGCACCATCACCGGCAATACCGGTGCGGGGATTTCGGCCACCCACTGGCCCATGCCCTCCATTGCGACAAGCGACTATTATACCAATGTCAACCTCTACGGCGGTACGATCTCGGAAAATACCGGTGCGGGCATCGACGCAGCCTACGGCAGAGTGACAATGGCGCAGCAGAGCAGCGCCATTCCCGTCGAAATCAAGAACAACAAGGGCGGCGCGATCTCACTGATGCGGGACGGCTCGACCGCCAACCTCGGCACCGGCCGGATTACCGGCAACTCCGGCGGCAAGGGTGCGGTCGCACTGAGCGCAGGCTCCCTGACCCTTACCGGCGACGTGAAGATCACCGGAAACTCCGGCGCAAATCTCTATCTTGCCAGTGGAAAAACCGTCACGCTCGACAAGCTCGGCAGCGGTGCGCAGATCGGCGTTACTACGGAGGACACGGCGGTTCCCGTGGTGTTCGCCGAGGCCAACGGCACGGATTACGCCAGCCGCTTTACCTCGGACAGCGCAGGCTACAGCATCGGCTATAACGCCGCGCAGCAGCTCCAGCTGCAAACCATGACCTATCCCGTGACCTACGCCCCCGGCGCAAACGGCACGGGCGACAGCAAGACGGTGAACAAGGAGCACGACAGCGCTCTGGAGCTGGAGGGTGCGCTCTTTACCCGCCTCGGCTACACGCAGGTCGGCTGGTCGAAGCACGACGGCGGCGAGAAGGACTATTCCCTGAACGCGATTTATGAGCAAAACGAGGCGCTTACGCTCTACCCCGTCTGGGAGGAGCGCAGCGACTATACCGTCCGTATCGTCAACCAGGACGGCTCGACGGTCACGGACTTTGAGAACGTCAAATGGACGGATGAAATTTGGAAGCTCCTGACGCCAAGGCCGACAAGAGAAAATGATGAAAGGCTGCAAGCACTGCTGATCGGCAATAGGAGAGTCATGGGCGGAGAAACCTACGGCGACTTTGCTACGGGCGGCGAGGACAGCCTTACCTTCATTGCTTTTTGGAGCGGCGTTTTCATTGATTACAGCACCATTTCCGTGGGCGATTCCCAGTGGACCGGCTTCCGCTCCGAAGGTACGGAACACTTCTTCAACGAAGATCAGACCGTACAGATCAATACCGCCCATCCGGAGGAACTGTCGTATTTTGAGTACGCCGTCGGCGATCAGTTCTACTCGAATGGCCTAGCTGCGGATGTCCTTTTCAGCAGCGGGCACGATCACTATCCTTATACCGGCGCCTTCAATACGGCATCTCTGAATCTGGAGGAGGGAAAGCCCTATGTGATCTATGCACAGTTGGGGACGAAGCTCCTTGCTCGCTACGGCGTTGTATGCACGGAGAAAATCATCATCGACAAGACCGCCCCGACGATCACCGGTGCGAAGGACGGCGATGTTTTCTGTGGCGAGGGCAACAAGACCCTCACCGTGACCGATCGGTATCTGGACACCGTGACCGTCAACGGCGTGGCCGTAACGCCCAACGACAAGGGCGAGATCACCCTCGCCGATGCGAGAACCCCGCAGACCGTCGTCGCCACAGACAAGGCGGGCAATTCCACGACGCTCACCGTGACCGTCCATGCGTCCCATTCCTACAAATGGCAGACGGAGAACGGCCAGTATTGGGGCGACTGCGAATTCTGCGGCGACAAGGTCGAAAAGACGAACGTTCCCTCCCTGACCATCACCGCACCGGATGCCGTCTGCCGCACGCAGGATTTCAAGTTCTCCTTCCCTCTGCCGGAGGGCTGCACAAATCCCGCCTACAACTATGAGTTCACCTTCTCGGGCGACGGCGGACCCATCACCCCGGTCGACGGCCTCTGCACGGGGACGATCCCTGCCGCTTCCTACATAGCGGGAGAAACCGGCTTCCGCTTTATCGCCTCTGTCACGACGGCGGAGGGCTACCGCTTCAGCGTTTCCAAGGATATCACCATCCGTGAGCACTCCGGCGGCACGGCGACCTGCACGGAGCAGGCCATCTGCGACCACTGCGGTCAGTCCTACGGCGCACTGGCGGCGCACAGCTTCACGGCAGAAACCGCCGAGGAGCAGTATCTGAAATCCGCTGCGACCTGCACCGAAAAGGCGGTGTATTACAAGTCCTGCGCCGTCTGCGGTACCAGCTCCAAGGGAACCGCCGACGAGGCGACCTTCACGTCCGGAAAGCCGCTCGGCCATGACTGGGGTGCGTGGATGCCCGACGGGGAGGGTACACACAAGCGCGTCTGCACCCACGATGCCAGCCACGTTGAAACGGCCGGCTGCACCTACGGCGACTGGAGCACAAACCAAGACAGTCACTGGAAGACCTGCACCGTCTGCGGCGGAGAGACTGAGCGGCTCAACCACGCCGACCCGGACTGCAACCATTTCTGCGACACCTGCGGCATCAAAATGACCGAGCACGACTTCACGGGAGAGCTCCCGATCACGGCACTTTTGTACAAGGAAGCAAACTGCCTCTCTCCTGCACTCTATTACAAGTCCTGCAAGATCTGTATGCTGTCCTCCAAGGGGACAGCCGACGAGGCGACCTTTGCAAGCGGGGACAAGAATCCGAACCGTCACGCCGAAGATCCGGGCGCTTGGCAGACCGATGCCGACAGCCACTGGAGATTCTACACCTGCTGCCATCTGGAGGTGGATCGCGGCACGCATCAGGGCGGTGCGGCCGACTGCCTTGCCCCGGCCCTCTGCGAGGTCTGCCAGCACCCGTACGGCGAGCTTGGCCCGCACCATTTTGTCGATCAGGTGAACGAATACCGGCTGAAGTCCGCCGCCACCTGCACAAGCCCGGCGGTATATTATCAGTCCTGCTCCACCTGCGGTGCGCAGGGCACGGAAACCTTTACCAATGGCGAACCGCTCGGCCATGACTGGGGCGCTTGGACATCCAACGAAGACGGCACCCATACCCGCATCTGCGCTCACGATGCAGCGCACACGGAAACCGAAAATTGCCACGGCGGCACGGCGACCTGCACGCACAAGGCTGTCTGTACGGTCTGCGGCGGCGAATACGGCGAGATGGCAGCACACAGCTTCACTGCCGAAAAAGCAGAGGCGCAGTATTTGAAGTCTGCTGCAACCTGTACCGAAAAGGCGGTCTATTACAAGTCCTGCACCCTCTGCGGCCTAAGCTCCGAGGGCACGGCGGATGAAGCGACCTTCTTCTCCGGCAATGCGCTGGACCACGATTGGGGCGAGTGGACATCTAATGAAGACGGCACCCATACCCGCACCTGCACCGTTGACGGATGCTCTGCAGGCACGCAAACGGAGAATTGCATTGATGCAGACAAGGACCACAAATGTGATATCTGCGATTATATAATCAGCGAGTGCGCAGATGATAACAAAGACCACAAGTGTGATTATTGCGGCAAGAAGCTGACCGACCACGTCGGCGGGAAAGCGACCTGCAAGGACAAGGCAAAGTGCGAGGTCTGCGGTGCGGAATACGGTGAGCTTGATCCGAAGAACCACACCGGCTTAAAGCACTTCCCGGCAAAGGCGGCGACCAAGACCACCGAGGGCAATATCGAGTATTGGTACTGCGAAGGCTGCGGCAAGTATTTCAGCGACAGAGACGGTACAAAGGAAATCAAAAAAGCCGACACCGTAACGGCGAAGCTGAAGGACGATCCCAAATCTCCCCAGACCGGCGACACAAGCGGCTCTGCTTTGTGGATTGCCCTGCTGCTTGTCAGCGGCGGTGCAGCCATTGGCACAACGGTTGTAGGGAAAAAGAAAAAGTATAACAGATAATGGAATAGCGTTCCCTTGCTCCATCTTCCGAGCAGCACAAAAGCGTCGTAGAAATACGACGCTTTTGTGCTGCCTGCATGACGGTGAGCACATCGCCGGCGGCCCGGTAAATGCAAAGAAACACCATCCTTCAGGATGGTGTTTCTTTATGATTGTCCACTACTTTTGTTGTCTGCATCCCCGCATACCGCAAAAGCAAAAAACGTAACGAGGCTCGACTCGCTACCGGCATCCCACGAATTGCGG